>WNGO01000700.1_pt1 | contig 22399 bp, 16 predicted proteins | sample 5400511 | NCBI WGS metagenome assembly WNGO01 (sample SAMN13153380, study PRJNA577476) | soil metagenome | isolation source: 20 cm soil or saprolite under Garry oak tree replicate 2 | place: USA:California | collected 2016-06-15 | reverse complement strand
CGAGGCGGCTGTCGCTACGTGACCTGTCGTGGTGCCATACGTCTAACGAAGCGTACTCTCTGTAATTGCCGAGTTATTTTTCTGGCGGCCCTGCCTTTGGAGCCCACATGAAACGAATCGATATGTTCTTAAAGAGTGTCTTGGCTTGTCTGCTCCTGTCTACCCTTTGCGCCTGCGCCCAGAACGTTTCCATTCAAGAAGTCCACGGGATTGCCGTGGACAACATCGACCGCTCGGTGAAACCGGGGGATGATTTTCACCGGTTCACGAATGGCAACTGGATCAAGCGCACGGAGATTCCGGCGGACCGGGCTGGGATCGACGTATTTACGAGATTGAGCGACCTGAGCAGTCAGCGTACCGCTGACCTGATTCAGGAGCTCGCCACTTCGAATCCGCCGGCAGGATCCAATTTGCGGAAGGTGGCAGACCTCTTCAATTCGTATATGGATGACGCAGCGATCGAGGCGAAGGGATTGACTCCGTTGAAATCGAATTTGGATACGATTGCAGCAATCCACGACAAGAAGCAACTGGCGCACGCGCTGGGAGAAACGCTGCGGGCCGATGTGGACGCATTGAACAATACGAACTATCACACTGCAAATCTCGTTGGATTGTGGGTCGCACCGGGGTTTAACGATTCGGACCACTACATGCCCTATCTGATGCAAGGCGGGCTGCAGTTGCCGGACCGTGAGTACTACACCTCGAACAGCGAGAGCATGCAGAAGATCCGCGCGAAATATCAGCCGCACGTAGCCGCCATGTTGAAGCTGGCTGGATTTTCCGATGCGGATGCGCGCGCGGCTCGGATCGTAGAACTAGAAACGGCAATCGCGAAGACGCATCGCACGCTGGCGGAGAACGAAGACATCCACAAGGCGAACAACACCTGGAGGCGCGCGGACTTTGCAACGAAGGCTCCGGGGCTCGACTGGGATGAATACTTCAAGGGAGCGGGGCTGAGCCGTGTGGAGAGTTTCATCGTGTGGCAGCCCGAGGCATTTCAGGGAGAGTCGGCGCTGGTCGCGTCGGTTTCACTGGAATCGTGGAAGGATTGGCTTACGTTTCATTTGATCGAGGCCCATGCCGGAGTGCTGCCGAAGGCATTGGCGCAGGAACGGTTTGCGTTTTTTGGCAAAGAGTTGTCCGGCGTTCAGCAGCAGCGTCCGCGGTGGGAGCGGGGCGTGTCGGTTGTCAACGGATACTTGGGGGACGCCGTTGGACAGGTGTACGCGCAAAAGTATTTTCCACCGGAGGCCAAGGAGAAGGCACAGGCAATGGTGGCCGAGTTGATCGCGGCCTTCCGTAAACGGATTGAGGCACTCTCTTGGATGAATCCATCGACCAAGGCCGAAGCGGAAGCGAAACTTTCGACGTTGTACGTTGGCATCGGCTATCCGGAGACATGGCACGACTATTCGAACTATGAAGTAAAGGCGGGCGACATTTTCGGCAACATATGGCGCGGGGATCTGTCGGAATATCAGCGGCAGGTGGCGCGGCTTGGGAAGTCGGTCGACCGCAAGGAATGGTCGATGACTCCGCAGACGGTGAATGCGGTGAATCTGCCACTGCAGAATGCGCTGAACTTCCCTGCGGCGATTCTGCAGCCTCCGTTTTACGATCCCGAGGCTCCGGCGGCGGTGAATTATGGAGCGATCGGGGAGGTGATTGGACACGAGATCAGCCACACCTTCGACACGGAAGGAAGCGCATTTGATTCGAAAGGGCGGGTGCGAAACTGGTGGACGCCGGAAGATTTGAAACACTTTGAAGCAGCCACCGCGAAACTTGGTGCACAGTACGACACTTACAGACCATTCCCGGATTTAGCGGTCAATGGGAAGCAGACGCTGGGAGAAAGCATTGCCGATTTGGCCGGACTCTCGGCGGCATATGACGGATACAAGGCTTCGGGGCAGCTGGCACCAACGGTCGATGGATTCACCAGCGATCAGCAATTCTTCATCGCCTTCGGGCAGAACTGGGGAGAAAAGTTGCGCGAGGCTGCGCTGCGCCAGCAGGTGATGACCGACGGGCATCCTCCCGGGGAATATCGGGCGGACACGGTGAGAAACATCGATGCGTGGTGCTCGGCGTTTGATGTGAAGCCGGGAGAGAAGCTGTATCTGGCGCCGGAGGAGAGGGTGAGGATCTGGTAAGGGGTTTCGAGTTTCAGGTTTCGAGTATCCGCAAAGAATCCGGCCTTCAGTTCGCCTTGGGTAGGTGCCTAATTAATTGCTGTAAATAGCCCCCCGCTGACCTGCCACGCCGCTATAATTCGTTGTTAGAAATGGCATGGAGGCCGGCAGCCGTCCCGGCCAAGTCCATCAAATCTCCCCCAGGGACCCATGATCGGCAAGTCACTCCGCTCGTATCGCATCGAGGCCAAGTTGGGAGCCGGCGGTATGGGCGTCGTTTACAAGGCCGTTGATTCCCGTCTCGGACGAACTGCCGCCATCAAAATCCTTTCGACCTCCGCAATGAGCGCAGAGCGGGAAAGGCGCTTTGTTCAGGAAGCGAAGGCAGCATCTTCTCTCAACCATCCGAATATCGTCACGATCTATGACATTGATACGCAGGATGTCGATGGCAAGCCGATGCAATACATCGCCATGGAGTACGTGGCGGGGGAAACTCTCGACCAACTGATCGGAAAGAAGGGGCTGCGAATCCGCGATGTCTTGAAATACGCCATCCAGATCGCAGACGCATTGGCCGCGGCTCACGCAGCTGGGATCGTGCATCGCGATCTCAAGCCGTCGAACGTAATTGTCACTCCTCAGGGCGTCGTCAAAATCCTGGACTTCGGCCTGGCTAAGCTGACTGAAGCGGGCGAAGCCGATGCTTATGCCGAAACTATGCACGGCGAGGGATCGCCTCTCACCGAGGAAGGAACGATCCTCGGAACCGTCGCTTACATGTCTCCCGAACAGGCTGACGGCAAGAAAGTCGACAGCCGTTCTGACGTTTTTTCATTCGGGTCGGTCGTGTACGAGATGGCGACAGGCCAACGTGCTTTCTCGGGTGGGTCGAAGTTGTCGTCGCTCTCGGCTGTGCTCTTCAAAGATCCCCAACCTGCCTCGCAGGCTGTTGCGGATATCCCACACGAACTTGATCGGATCATTGCGCGATGCTTGAAGAAAGATCCTGAACGCCGCTGGCAGACCATGGCCGACGTGAAGGTAGCGCTGGAAGAGTTGCGCGAGGAATTGAACTCCAGCAACTTGGCGCACGCGATTCCGTCTCCCGCCGTGCATCGGAAATCGCGGGCGAGAGTCTGGACTGGCTTAGGCGTGCTGGCGGGAGTCCTGCTCGGAGTTGCGTTGCGCCTCTCGTATGAGCGTGCATACTCCCGGCCAGCCGAGCCGCCATCGTTCCAGCGGTTGACGTTCCGCCGAGGCGACGTCACATCAGCGAAATTCGCTCCGGGCGAGACTGTTGTCTATAGCGCCGAGTGGGACGGCGCCCAATCCACTCTATTTTCCGCCCAGCCTGGCAATCGCGAAGCGCGGGCACTGGCACTGCCCAGTGCCAGAGTCCTTGCGATATCTCCGAGTGGGGAGATGGCAATCCTGTTGGGTGGCGAAGATGTTGGCACACTGGCTCGCGTGCCATTTGGTGGCGGCTCGCCACGACAAGTGCTGGAAGGCGTGAGTGGCGCGGATTGGGGACCGGATGGAGACTCGCTCGCTGTGGTGCGCGCAGTCGGTGGAAAGTTCCGGCTCGAGTATCCCATCGGCACCGTGTTGTACGAAACTGAGAAGCGCCCACCGATGATGCCGCGAGTATCGACCGACGGCAAGCTGGTGGCGTTTTTCGATTTCGATGTCGAAGTAGGCGACTACTCCCTATGCATCGTCGGTTCGAGTCATCCGCGGCAGGTTTTGTCACACGGGTGGCGTGCCATCGGGGCTTTGAATTGGTCGCCGGACAATCGTGAGGTTTGGTTCTCTGGAGGACAGCTTGGCGGCGATCCGGCTCTCTTCGCCGTTACCCTCTCGGGCGTCCAGCGGCTCGTCACCCAGACTGGCGGAATTATCGTGATGCAAGATGTGGCCCGCGACGGCCGCGTCTTGCTGAGTACGGTAAATTCACGCCTGGGAATTCTCTATCGGCCGCCGAATGGTGGACCGGAACGCGATTTAGCATGGCTGGATTCGTCTCTGATCTACGAACTCTCAAACGACGCTCAGTCGCTGGTTTTCGTTGAGCTCTCCAACGGCCAGGGGCGTAATTCTGCCATCTACCTGAGAAAGACCGACGGTTCTCCCGCCGTACAACTTGGATACGGGAACCGGCCCTCCCTCTCGCCAGACGGCAAATGGGTCGCGTGCATACATCATGAGCTTGAGCGCTCCCGGCTGATGTTGCTTCCTACTGGTCCCGGAGAATCGCAATTCGCAAAGATCGACGGAATGCACTTCGACGGCGTGGAGTGGTTCCCTGACAACAAACGGATTCTCTTCACTGGCAACGAAACGGGGCACCAGACACGTTCGTGGATTTACGACCTGGAGACGAACAAGACATCGCCGGTCACTCCGGAGGGGACTAGAGGTATGCGAATTTCGCCCGACGGCCAGTGGTTCGTCACAGTGGACCCGCACAAACTATTATTGACCCCGGTAGGTGGCGGGAATTCTAAAACTGTCATCGACTTGCAAACCGGAGAGAGCGTCGTGCGCTGGAGTGGCGATGGCCGATATTTGTTCCTGCAGCAGCGCGAGCCTGCTGGCATCAAGATCAGCCGCTTAGAGATTGCGACGCATCGCAAAGAGCCTTGGCTCGTCGTGAAGTCTCCCGAACCTGGAGCACAATTTTTTGGGCCGTTGGCTTTGTCGGCGGATGGTAAAGCATGCGGTGCCACCTTCCAACGCGATCTTGCGAATCTGTTTCTCGTGCGGGGACTGAAGTAAGGGGAATTATCGTTGGGCCAAAAAGCCAGGATCTCACTGGCTGTCTGGCATGATTGCTGGTGTGGATGCGAAATAACGCACCGTAACGTCATCCCCGATATAGACGACACGCCCATTGACAAGCGGCTTCCGCTGCGGCTTCGTTGGGTGGGTGAAATAGCGGACCGTAACATCTTCATTGATGTAGTCAACTTCATTCTTTCCTACTTGCACACGCTGAAACCCGGGCCTCGCAGGAATCACGGAGGGATTGACTGTGGCCGTGGCCTTCTCCGGTAGAGCTTCTGCGGCCTTAGTCCCAGCCTGCGGATCGACGGCAGTTGATGCCGGCCGGGCAGAAAATTCGGGGGGCGAAACCGGGCGGCGACCGTTGTAGGCAATCCAACAAGTTACGGCCACTGCAGTAGCAAGCACTCCCATAGCTAAGGTCCACTGGCGCGTACGCCAAGGAACGTCGTTAGCAATCTGCATCTTCTTCGCGAGTATGGCTGACTGGTTGCGTATTAGGAACTGCCTGGCCGCCGCCAATGCGGTTGCATATCGCTGGCCTAGCGAATTCTTGGGGGATCGGCCGGGCAAAGATCCGGTCTGGTTGAGGGAGTTCTCGCGTTGAGCTGCGAACTCTGCAACAGGGTGTGGGGTAATCGGCTGTTGCACAACGGGTGCCGTTTTCTGTTCAAGCGGTGCAGCTTGAAGTATGGCCGCCTCGATTTGGCGCGCTATCAATTGATAGGTGCGTACCTCGCCGCACTCGAAGACATGCGCTTCATTGAACAATACCTCCAGTACTCCCGCCAGGCCTCGGACGTCATAAATCGGCAAGATCAGAAGCGCTTGGGCACCGAACTGTCGACAAATAGCCCCTTCAATCCGTGTGTCCGTCTGGGCATCCTCGACACGGAGAATCTCACGCCTTCTCTCGGCGTCGGCTGAGACGGTGAGGGAAGCAGTGACCTGCCGCCCCACGTAGGTTGCGGCACTTCCACTCCCGGCTCGGTAAGTTAGTTGGCCTCCTTTGAGAAGGGCAACCGCAACCCCAGTGGCATTGGCCGCGTTTCGAGCACACTCAACCAGGCGGTACATCGCTGCATCCACGTCTAGATCTCCATTCCTGAGCAGCCGTTGGACTTCCATCACGGCGGAGAGCGATTGGCTATTGATCTGACTCTCCTGAACCGCAAATGCGTTGGCCAAAAGCTGCTGGAATGTGTCCTGATCGACGCTGGAATGGTTACTCATACCCCATTATTGTTACTGCAGGTGGATATGAACTGCCGTGCTTGGATGCCAGAATAATGAAGAAAGATGCACCCGCGAATCAGTTAGACGAACCCCCGGCTCAGCCTAAGCCAGGATGGGCCTCGCCACGACTGTTGGTTCTGCCAGTGCGGGCGTTGACCCTAATCGCTCCCTCATCGAGTTGCCTTAGCGAGCAAGTCATTTTACTCCCGGTCCTCCTATTTTAACGCGCGCGCTTGGGTTTCAGGTTGAGCGTACGAATCAGCCGGAACAAGTGGTTGGCGTGCACGCCAAGGATTTTCGCTGCTTCGGTGTAGTTCCCATTGGCCTGCTCGATGGCCCGCTCGATCAGCACCTTCTTCGCCTCACGAATGCCCTCTGCCAGCGCATTCACGGGCTGCCCTGACGCGGCAGTTTCCTCCAGAATCGAGTCCGGCAGATCCTCGGCCAGGATTACCTCCGTCGAGCCTAGTACTACCGCCCGCTCGATGGCGTTTTCCAGTTCGCGCACGTTGCCGGGCCAGTCGTAGCGCGTGAGGCAGGCCTGAGCCTCCGGCGAGATGCCGGCCACCCGGCGTTTCACCTTCTCGCTGTGTTGTGCCGCGAAAAATGCTGCCAAAAGCGGAATATCCTCCCGCCGCTCTCGCAGGGCCGGCATCTGGAGCGACACGACATTTAGACGGTAGTAAAGATCCGAGCGGAACGTTCCGGTACGCGACGCCTCTTTCAAGTCGCGATTCGTCGCGGCGATCAGCCGCACGTCCAGTTTGATGGGGCGTGTACCGCCGACGCGCTCAAACTCCCGCTCCTGCAAAACACGCAGGAGTTTGGCCTGCATGGCAAGCGCGAGTTCCCCGATTTCATCCAGGAAAACGGTCCCGCCTTCCGCGACTTCCAGCTTCCCTTTCTTTTGAGCAACCGCGCCGGTAAACGCTCCTCGTTCGTGTCCGAAGAGCTCACTCTCCAGGAGGGTTTCAGTAATCGCTGCGCAGTTGATGGCGACGAACGGTTTGTCGACCCTGGGGCTGTTCATGTGGACAGCCCTGGCGACCAGTTCCTTTCCGGTTCCGCTCTCTCCCGAGATGAGCACCGTCGAATCCCGCCCGGCAACCCGGGAAACGAATTCGTAGACTTCGCGCATGGCCTTGCTCTCGCCAACCATGCTGTGATGAATATTCAGTTCCTCGTGCAGGCGGCGGTTCTCGCCATCGAGCCTCTCCAGGTGCCGGGCATTTTCGATAGCGAGCGCGGTGATGTTGCCGAGAGTCGTGGCCACTTGCAGTAGATCGGAGTCGAAACGCGAGCCCGGAGAACTGGCTTCGAGGTACATCACTCCCAGCACCTTACCTCGCACTTCAAGAGGCACCGCCAGCACCGAGTGCACCCGGCGTTCGAGCAGGCTTTCCGCGTCGCGGTAAGAGTCGTCACTCTGGACGTCGCTCGAAAGCACAGCAAGACTCTCCTTGAGAACGCGGTTCAGGATAGTTTGGCTGGCACGAATCGGCTGGTTGGCTCCGAGGCGGCGGTCGCGACCCACGATGGAAGAGAATCCGTCGACGCCGTCTTCAGTCAACAGGATGGCGGCTTGATCCGCCGGGACAGCCTCGAGAACAGCCTCCAGCACTTTTTCCTGTAGAGCGGCAAGGCCGCGTACCGAATTCAAGGTGCGGCTGAAATCCAGCAGCACATTCAGATCGCGGACCGTTCTGGCGGTGGCAGGAAGGGACTCGGGTCGCCGAGGTTGCAGATAGAGAGCGTCCTCTTTTCGCAAGATGACGGTCGCTGCTCCCGGGGCAGGCGATGCGTCGAGCTGAAAGGGGGCATCGGTGCTGGTTTCACCTCCTGGCCCCTGGAACACGAGAACGGAGTTGCCCACCCGGATCTGGTCGCCGGGTACCAAAACTCTCTCCCGTATGGGCACGCCGCTGACGAAGGTGTTGTTGCGACTTTCCAGATCCAGCAACCGGAAGGCCTCGGCCTCCTTGCGGATAATGCAGTGTCGACGCGATACCAAGGAGTCAAGGAGGGATATCTCGTTCGAGGGATCGCGGCCGATTGAAAGCTCACCCGCAGACAGCGAAAAAACCTTTCCCTTCAGGGGGCCGCTGACGGCCTCCAGCCGTGCGCCGACAGGAACCGCGGCCTGTTCGCCCGAGTGGCCCATAACGCCATGAGTATACTCGGACGCCCCAGGCTTCGCCGTACGGCACCTAACAGAAAGGTTAGGTCCTCACGTTTTTGTTTGGTACTTCCCGGCCAAACCTCAGGAGCCATCTGAAGCGCAGAAGCGGCAGAGTGGATTTACCCCTTATTTTTCAATGAGCCTCCGGTTGTTACAGAGAAGATCTGCTTTGTCAAGGATTTGGAACACTGCTTGCTTTACTAAAGTCACTTGCGACGGTCTGAACCGAGCAAGAATTCCCCAGGTCCCAGAGGAGCACGACAATGACGGTAAAAATGAATGCAAAGCTGGTAGCGAAAATCGCGATTCTGACCGCAGTGATGATCGGCACATTCCTGGCAGCGAGCGTTCAACCGGTGCCCTCCGCTGATGGAGGCCCCCTGCTTCTGTGCCCCCCAAAATCAACACACTGCCAATCCTCGCTGCCGACCCTACGGAGAGCTAGTTAAGCCGCAGAGTCCAGCGAAACCACCGTCTGAAAGACGCGAATGAATTTTTTGGGGTCGGCTCCGGTAGGTGCCGACCCTTTTGCTTTGTATGAGAGAACAATTGGACTTAGCGCTTGGAGGAGGAAATTGTAGCCAACAGGCTATCATCGGCGCCTTTGTCGGTGAGACGCTTCCGGGTGCTGGCGCTCAGAGAGAAATCAACTCCGTAGGTGTTAACCAGGGTCGCCATGCGTTTGCTGGTAATCCCACCGGTAAGTCCGGTTTCCACTTCGCTAAATGAGAATGGCGGCAGTTTGTTTGTTTTTGGCTGTTTCGCAATTACCGTAGATGGCTCGGACGCATGCCAGTCTGCTTCCTTGGCAGAGATGGAGCCCTCCGACAGCATCTCGGAAAGGTGAGTCTGGGCAGTCTGCGCGTGCTTAATATCTTTATCGCTTTGTTTGGCGGCCTTCCTGTACCATTTCGCCGCTTCTGAGGGATCCTTTTCCGTATTAATACCCTTCTGATGCATGTATCCGAGCACAACCTGGGCGCCTGCGTAGCCTTGGACTGCGGACTTCTTTAGCCAATCCATCCCTTTGGCGGAGTCCTTGGCAACACCCTTCCCCTCGGAATAGGCCTCGGCCAGATCGAATTGCGATTTGGAATCTCCTGCCTCGGCTTTGCGGCGAAGAGCATCGAATTCGGTCGTCTGAGCGAAAACCGAGCCTGTCGCTAAGGCTAACAAGGAAGTCATGACGAATTTGAGGCGCAGACCCATCTTGAGAGAAGTCCTGACCTGCCGTGTATCGATGCCATTCTCTGCGTTTGGAAGCCCGGTTGGCAAGCTCTTGACATGCGGCAGGTTCTGCATGAGCATTCTTTTCATTGCGTGCTCTACCGGCCCAAGGCCGGATCTGTCAGCGTGAACCGATGAAATATTGTCCCTCGTGCCACAAAACCTATCCGGGCGACTACAACGTCTGCCCGGCAGATCAAACCGGGCTACAGAGTAGTCATGAGTTTCAGCCCGGAATGATCATCCGCAATAAATACGAGATCCTTGCGCGGATTGGCATCGGAGGCATGGGAGCGGTCTACAAAGGGCGGCACGTCACTTTCAATGAGTTCTGCGCTATCAAGGTCGTCAATGATTCGATTGCGGGCGATGCGAATTTCCTACAGCGGTTTCAGACCGAGGCAGTTGTAACCCGCAAGCTGCGACATCCGAATGCTGTGCGCGTGGATGACTTCGATTACACCGATGACGGCCGCCCGTTCATCGTCATGGAGCTGGTGGAAGGACAGAACATTGGAGAAGTCCTTCAGGCCGAAGGCCCCCTGCGTGTGCCGCGGGCAGTTCGTATCGCCACCCAGGCTGCGCGTGCGCTTGGGGCCGCGCACAAGCTTGGGTTCGTTCACCGTGACATCAAGCCGGGGAACATCATTCTCACCACGGATGAACAGGGACAAGAAACGGCCAAGGTCCTCGATTTCGGGATTGCGAAACTCCGCCAGGCTGCCGGAGATGCACAATCGGGAATGACTATGACCGGTATGGTTGTAGGCACGCCGCTGTACATGTCGCCGGAGCAGTTCATGGGAAAGAAGGCGGGCGAAGAGATCGATGGGCGCACTGATCTTTATTCGCTTGGCGTCGTGCTGTATCAGATGGTCACCGCGAGGCTGCCCTTTGAGGGCGAAACTCTGTACTCGATCATGATGCAGCATATGCAGGGAACGGTGCGTCCGCCAGACGAACTTGTACCTGAGTTGAATATTCCTCCGGCGCTTTCAAGAGTAATTCTGAAATCGATTGATAAGTCGCGCGAGTTGCGCTTTCAGAATGCCGAAGAATTTATTGCTGCCCTGGACCAAGTGGGAAGCGACATGCCTTCCGGCGCGCGAGTTGAAACCCCTGTTGCCGGAGCTTCGAGTGTGCCGAGCAGTCCGGCCAGCAAGAGTTCACAGAATGTGCAGGCGCCACCTACGCCACTCCCCACTCAATCAGACCTTGCATCGATTCCACCTTCTTCTTCTGCGTCAGTGATTCTGCAATCGCCGAACGTCACGCCTGCGCCTAATGTTCCGTCTGCGGCATCCACCCAGCCGCCCTTGCCAAAAAGCGCCGCGCAGCACGTCTTCGTCCAGCAGAGGACATTCAAGGCAAGGAACGTTCTGGTGCTGATTGGGCTGTGTCTGGCGGTTGCACTGATTGCGGGAGTCGGCTATCTCAAGTACCGGACCATCCAGCGCACGAAGATCGAGAACGCGGTGGTGGAAAACCTCAAGAACGCACCATCGCCCGCAGTCCGTGCGGCGCATATTAACGTGTCCGTATCTGACACGGGCGAGGTCATACTCGACGGAGTCGTGCCCAGCATGGCGGATGCGACGACCGCGGCATCTTTGTCAGCCATGGTTGCAGGGGTGACCCGAATCAACAATCGGCTCCAGGTGGTTCCTCCCATAGGTTCACTTCCGAATGGGAATAACACCGAGAGTTCGGATTCCTTAGTCAACAAAGGAATGGCCTCTCTTGATGTCGGCGATTACACCACCGCAATCGACTGCTTCACAAAAGCGGCGAATGATCCGAACAACAAAAACGCCAGAGAGTTGCTTGAGACTGCGCGGCGGGCACAGAAGACAGAGGAAGAGTTGCTGAAAAAGCGTCGCTAGGTTCAGCTCTGGGCGGTTCCTGCCTACCCGACAGCATTTCCCCGCACCAGCACCGGCGCAGGCTGCACAACTGGTTGGATAGCTTGCACGACCGTTTGCGGCACTGCGATGGCGCCACCGAATGAACTGAAGGCGCTTTGCAGTTGATTCGCCAAGTAAGGCGCGAACATGACAGCTCCGCTGAATATGTAATAGATCACGGATTTCATGTCCGTCAGGCTCACCGTGCCCGCGAACGCGGCGTAGAGAAAGTAATAGCCAAAACCGATAAAGACACCCAGGATATTCAACAATCCCAAAAGTGCCATGATCCGACTAGAACTCGCGACCATTACGGGCTTTACGCCCGGAGGAAGCGGATCGGGCTGATTGCCTGCTTCCTCTGACAAAGCGTCGCCGAGGAACCAGTTCTGGCTGCGCAAGAGTCCAACGACGACGAACACAAATGCAAAGGCTAAGATCGCAGTCATGATACAGAACGCTGCCCAGAAGACCGTTTCTTTTGAAACTCCAAAGTTAGCGGGAGCGGGCCCTCCAGGTTGCTGGGCCCATAACGCAACCGGACTCAACAACACGCCAACCAGAAGAGTAAAAATGGGCTTGATTCGGATCTTCATTGGAATCCTCCACCACGCATTTTTCGCTGTTTACCAGATAGGCGATCTCTCGGGATCTCGATATAAATCTAGACTGGAACGCCGTCGGTTCTTGCCAGGTAACTGCTGTTTACCCAAAGAGAATCAGCGGGATCGATTCTGCTCCAACCATTTTGCTCCTGGTAAACATAAAGAGGAGCGCCCATATTCAACGTGTTCCGAACGATGCCGGACAACGAAGGAAGGCTGCGCACGTTGAGCACGCTGACCGTAACCCGCACCGCATATTGCGCGGCTGCCTTTGCTGTCCCGCTGTTCCTTATCAGGAAGTGATTGTCGACCCAGCTTGCTTTCGATGGATCGATCGCGCTCCACCCATCGCGATCTTCGTACACGCTCACGTCGACACCACGACTCAATTGCTTGCTGACCATGGCAGTCGTAGCCGGTTGAGCGCGCACGTTGAGCGTGTCCACTCCAACTTCCGCTGTGTACAGAACCTCCGCCTGCTGCGCAGGAGTCTGCCTGTCAGAGGGCGACGCACAAGACGCCAGTTGTTGCTTGATCAGCGGGATGAAATTTGCTTCCGCGGCGGCGACCGTATTGCCCGAGAAGAACGCAGTGCCAGGACAAGTCTTCGTGGTCCCAGTCCCATTGGTGCGCACTCCGGTGTTGAGGTCGTACCAATGGTGATAAACGCAGCTGTTCGAGTCAGGGGACAGGTTGAATCTCTTACATAGCAGCGCGAAGACTTGAATAATGCAATCACGATGCTGAGGAGTCATGGAATCGAGCCCGTCAAAATTGCCCACATTCTCGACGCAGATTCCGTTGCGGTTGGCGCCCTTGATCCCGGCAGGGACCGTATCGATCGATCGGCACACGGCCACAGTGCCATCGGGGAACGTCGTCAGGTTTTGTGCGATCTCCGAGAAGCCTCTCTCGAGGTGCGCTCGCTCCATGGCTCCGAGAAGATCAAAATGATTGGCCTGATGAAAGTTCTGATACGACGGAACGAAAGTGTGGTGACACTGCACGAGCTGGATAACGCGACTGAACGGAGATGTTTCTAGCCACGACGCAAATTCCGGAACATCACATAAAATGAACTTCCCTTGCTGTTGTCTCATGGCTGCCGCTCCCCGACGCTGTTGCTACGGAAATCGGTGAACTCTGCCATAGATCAAGTCCTCTTCTTTATCACTTCACTCGAGAGGCATGCTTCGGGGATCTCTCAAGATCCCTGACTGAATGCCTCCTTCACGACCTGAGATTCGGTCTGATCGGCAGCGGACTGCTGTTCTTCCAGCGTCTTGGCCGCGTTGTTATCCGGAGGTGGAGGCGGAACATCCGAGGGTACCGTCTTCGTGTCAGGAGCCTTCGGCAATCCGTTCTGTCCTTGCTTTGAGGAGAGGTCTTTCATGCCGTTGTCCAACTGCTCCTCGAACTTGTTGTGCATTTCCTGCAGGTCATCGACACCTATGGCGACTTCCTGACCTGTAGCACAGTCCGATTTCTTGCTTGCGGAAACAGTTGCTGTCACCTTGCGGTCATCATCGGGAGTATCGGAAGTTCGCTTGATGACGTCGCCCGCAGTTAACTGGCATTCCTGGCCATTCGACGAAACAGTGAGATCGCTGGCAACAATGAAGGTGTGCCGGGCTGGATCGAGCGCAGCCGGAACTTCTTGCGACGTAGTGGTGGCAGTATTCTGCTGGCTACCGGAAGAAGCCTGCTGTGCCTCTGCTTGCTGCGCCGCCAGTTGGGCCTTCACCTCCTCGGCAATGGCTTCCTTCACCTCGGGTGTCAGAGTGACCGGGCCAGAATTCGAGGCAGAGTTGTCATTGCCCGAGGGCTGCGACTGTTGCTGATCTCCTCCATTTCCTTGTCCATTGTCACCGTTCGCGGCTGCCGCCCTGGCCGCAGCCCTGGCCTCATACGCGGCTTGCAGATTCGCCGAGATCAGGTAGTCCGTCAGCCAGAATGCCGCGGAAGGGTAGACAGGATATGGCGCAAAATATCCGCCGTAATACCCGTACCAGGGCGCACCACCCCAGCCCCAGCCGTAGTACACCGGCGCCGCCCACGGATTGTAGGCCCAGCCGTAATACACAGGAGCGTAGTAGTAGGCAGGATGATAACCGTAATAGCAGCAATAGCCGCCGTAAGAATAAGAGCGATAGACGCTGGTATAGGTGACGTGATTGACCACCACGGTCCGTGATACGTATGTGCGGCTACCCCGGGTAACATAGGCGCGCTGGACGTAGCCAGAATGCCTTCCCGTCGTGACGACGCGTGCGCCATTATGGGTACTGACGATCGTGCGGCTGCCGTTCATTCCGTGGTTAATCTGCATCCCGTTGCGATTGACGGTGCGAATCTGTCCATTCGGACGAATCACCGCCGATCCGCCACCCCGGAGAGACACTTGCCGTCCGGGGAGAGGCCGATTCACTGTGTTCGGCCGGGTCGCCATCCTGCCATTGGCATTCGGATTCCCGATCGGCCCGTGTGCATTACCCACCGTTCCAGGCCGGTTCATGTTTCCAGATGCTCCGGGCCTACCCATGGTCGTCGACCCAGGTCTCCCTGTAGTTCCGGTATTCGCCTTTCCGCCCATGGTGGTGTTGTTCGGCCGATTTCCCATGTTGGTGTTCGGGCGATTCCCCATGGTGGTGTTGTTCGGCCTGTTTCCCATGCTGGTGGATGGCCTGGTATTCGCTGGAGGACGATTCGTGGGCGCATGCTGAGTAGGGGCGCTCACGTGAGGCGCCGGTGCGGGTCTGGGCGGTGGCGATGAACTGCCCTTCTTGTCGTGTTGGCCCTCAGCTACAGCAATCAATCCGGCTAGCACAAATAACAGGACCAAACTTCGAACCACATTCCCACGGCTTCCAACTCGATTCATGACAAACTCCTGGCTAAATAGTGATGGCTGGTGAGGCTTCGTTACAAAAATTAAGCATCTCCGCACAGAACTTTCACCTGCGAATCTCGAGGACAACCTTCGAGTGTCACGGCTTGGACCTGGGGGGAGGCGCCGCACAACCGAACGTCAGTTCGCAAATCGTTGCGCTGGTTCATAAGAGCCAAACCCCACAATTTGCGATTCGTTTCGGTCAAGAGCGCGCAGGGACAACAAATTCTCGTCCTGTCCTGGAGAGCAAGTCAAGTCTAAAGGCGGTGTCTTGCAAATCGGCAGGGTCGCTCCTTGCCGATGCGGGTATAATCCTGCGTCAAGGGGGGTGCTTCGATCAGACCCAGTTCAATGCTAAAGGGAACAGCCATCCGGGAATGAAATTCAGCGAAAAGTACGATCTTCTGGAATCGCTCACTACAGGCGCGGTCGAGACTTTTGTGGCCAATGACAAGGTCCGGGGCGAGCGTGTGCTCGTGCACATTGTGGAGTGCGCCCCTCAAAAGCCGGATCAGACCACGGCGGAATGGGTTCTGGACTCATTCCGCAGACTTGCCCCCGAGCCGCCCGGGCCGGTACTTGAAACGGGCAAGTACAGTGGTGCGAAGTATGCTTACGTGGTTAGCAAACCTGCCGATGAGAGTGTGGTGAAGGCCTGGGTCCGGCGATACGAGCTTCAGGCGGAGGAGACGAAAGAGACCAAGGCTCACGCGCTGAAGCGGGACCCCGGCGCTCCGGCTTTTGCGCCGCCGTTGGCGCCCCCCATAACACCGAAAGAACCGCCGCAGGCGCCCCCCGGTCAGATGACTCAGTTATTTCGCGATTTCGATTCCCTGGCAAAATCCAAGGCTCCGGAACCCTCCATACCGTCCCCTGCCTTTCCAGTACGACCTGCTCCCTTAACCAGTCTGCCCGGCGAGTCTGGGCTGCACGCGGCTGATCCGTGGGATCGCTCCAGCATGAAATCCGCCACACCGCCGAAGGAACCGCTATTCACCCCTCCCCCAGGTCCGATCAGGCCTGTCGCTCCTGAGTCGTCGCATCCGGTCGCTCGAGACGGTGCGAAACCGGGCGAATTTACCAGCTTCTTCCAGGGCCCGTTCCGAGGAGACGGGCCATCGGACATGCCAGCCTACTCATCGCAGCCGATCGAACCTCCAAAAAAGAACGTTGGAGAGTTTACGGCTCTGTTCGGCGGCGCAACAGCTAAGCCGCCGACATCACAAGCACCACCAAGCGCCCCGGGGTCGAGCTTTACGTCGATGTTCAAGGACATGGACAATCCCCAGCCGACATTCAATGCATCGTCGCCGATGCCGGGCGGCGTCGTGCCACCACCGGCTCAGGCCTTACCTCCTGTATCGCCACTGAACGCCACTCCGGCGCTGGATCCGGTTTTCGCCTCTTCGCCAGCTCCAGTAGTGATTCCAGACCTTCCGGCACCGGCGATTCCTGCGGCCGCGAGCATGCCTGTCGAAAGGCCGCCCGCTCCGCGGGGGAGTTCGATGCCGGGAGACGGCGCTACCGGCGCGTTCATGCACCCCAGGGCCGATGCAATGCCGGTCCCCATCGAAGCACCAAGTGGACCAAGTCCCTACACTCAGATCATCTCGCGCTCGAAACTCGCGGCCGGTGAAGAGGCCGAGGCCGGGCACGCGCCTGCTGGGGGACCAGGCGCGGGAAAGTTTGCCGCCCCCCCGATGCCCAAAATCCCCGGGGCTGCGCCCCCGCCGATGCCGAAGATTCCTCCAGTTCCAGCCATGCCCAAAGTGAAGGCACCCCAGGTGCCGAAGGCTCTCAAAATCGAAGCCGCTGCGCCACCGCCGGTGTCACTCTGGCCGTTAATCATCACACTGACGGTGCTTTTCTTCCTGGCGGTGATACTGGTGCTGTACTTTGTTCTTAGACATTAAGAATCCGGCGAGAAAGCGTTCCCCCTGCAAAGCCGCTTCCCATCAGCGGCTTAAGCTGCAAACCGTCGTCGGTCGTTGGGCAACAACAGACCACGCACCGCATTACGCTCACAGATCAGTTGGATTGGGGAAGAAGGATCAGCAGCTCGAGTGTGGGATTCGGCAGCTCTCCCGGAACGTACGCCGCGAAGTTGCGCGCACGATTGACAGCCTCCCATGCGGGTCCGGACTGGTTCAACGCGAAGTACTGATACTTGAGCTTCACCGGGATGGCGCTTGGCGGGTTCGTCAAGTGGCGAAGTTGAATTCCCGGCAAGGCCTGCCGCACCAGGTGCTCGATGTGAGTAGCGGAGCAGGTTTTCACCAGCTGCGGCACCCTCTGAATCACGTTTTCTTCCGTCGTCTCCGCGCTCACCGCGAGATACATTCGCGTGTTCGCGAGATATTTGTCCTGCTCGATCGCCGCAGCATAAATCGAATTCGAGCCCGGCATGAGCTTCAGCGGCAGGGATACCAAATTCGTCGGTACGACAGTCTCGAGCAGCGCGCGCAATTTTTCATCGAGTTCGGAAAAAATTGGTCCGAGAGACTCATGCACATACGCGGGCAGGTCGCGAGGTCGCAGCTTCTGCGAGAAGGTCGTTAAAGAGCCTGCAAGCGAGATCATTGCCGCATAGAGTTCCTCGGGGTGTCCCTTCTTGCTCTCATACAGGTGGGAGAAAACCGGGAAGTTGGAATTCACCGTGTAGAGCAGCCAGAAATTCGCGATGTCGGAAGCGGTGAAATCGGCGAGGCTCTGATTCTTTTGGCGGCGTCCGGCGGAAAGCTGGGTGCTGCGCGCCGAAAGCAATTCCACCAGGCCGCGAAGCAATCCCACCAGGTATTCGTTTGCTCCGATTTCGATTAATGGCGGAACAAACCTGGGATTGAGTTGATATGTGCCTGCCGTGGTCCGCTCCACATTGGCGATCCGCAGCACCGACGAACCCTCACGGTTTTCCGAATCCGCGAGCAGGCGCATGTTCTTTCGCGCTACCTGGATGGGTTTCTCGCTGGCACCGGTATTTTCATCCCGAAACGAGGTGACTTCCGCCAGATATCGCGTGCCACTTTCTTTACCACTGGAGACGTTAAGGCCGCGTTGCCGGTAATCGGGGACCGCCAGGTAGATGTCGAGACTCTTGGTCCCCGGATCAAAAAATTCCTCCAGCGATTTGGATGGCGGCGGAGGGTCTGCTTCGGGAACTTCGAATAAAAGCCCGTCGGGAAAAATGCCTGCAGCGCGCGTGACGGCGAACTGCCCCTCAGCGAGAAGCTCTCCGTTGATCGCCAGCTCTCGAAACCCCCAGGGACAGAACTTCAGCGCTTGCAACCGAAAGTTAAGAGTGTCCTCGAGAAAGCGATCCTGGACCTGCAGGTGCTGCGGCGTCAGAAAGGTGCCTTTGGTCCAGAGAACTGGTTTTAGTTGCTTCATGCGAATGAAATCCGGGGTGCCGGTATAGATGTGGAAACAGGCGTCAGGCCGTTTTTACGCGGCTGCTCACGATAACAATTCCTGAGCCAGGAAGCAAAGGGCAAACGGGACTATGCCCGGCGAAGGGCAAGGATTTCGACAGCTTGCAGTTAGCTCTTGGAATCCCGGTTGGAATCCGGGGGATTCTGGTCAGAGTTCCAAAGACCTTCCATAAACTTCTGCCAATCTTGCGTTCGGGCGCGGAAGATTCGCTTGGCGCTCCGAGAGAACATGGCAAGACCGAAATCGCCGCGGGCGCGGCGAAGCACGATCTTGATCTCTTCGACCACATCATCCGGAATCGAGGCATTGACTTCGAGGCTCTCGAGTAATTCGAACATGTCAGGCGCAGCCGCGATGAGGCTGGCGTTCGCGTTGGCTTCCACCTCGGCTTCCACCGACGCCACCGGCAGTCCGCACCGGTCCACGACCCGCGACAATTTCTGCGGATCAATTCGCCACATACCCGAGGTCACTTTACTCTTTGCCATACCACTACTTTCTAGAAGGAGGCTCCTTCTATGGGTCTTATCAACTATTCTGTTGGATGAGTGGTTACCCTTCAAGGTTACTAAGGTTTATAGGGGTTAACGGGAGGGGTACCCCGGGTACCGGGCTAACACATAGACAGGCCTTGATTTAGTGATCCCTTATTGTTCGGGCTGTTTCTATTCCTTGGAGAATTCCTCCTTCCCAAGAGTGAAGTCTCCGTCAGGAACCGCGATACCGAATCTGCGCGCCTCCACCTTGATCGCGTCGTAGTCGTCAACCGCCTTATTGACCTGAGCGGTGGTGACGCCGCTGCCCCCAGCTGCCTGCTTTTTGAAAAGATCGGAGACGGCGGTTTGCCTTTTCTTGATAATCATGTCCATCACCTCGAGCACAACTTCCACTCCACCCGAGGCATCGTCGAATAGCCCCATCAGCTGTTTCTGCCGATCATCGCCCTGGACGGCGGCCACAAGCTCCTTGAATTTCTGCTCAGAAACCGAGCCCGGAACTCGTTTCTCCTGCTCGATCAGAGACTTCACGGCTTTGATTCTGCGCTCCGATACGACGTGTATCACTTCAACCACGGCGCCTCTGATTCGCTCTCCTTTTTTGCCGCCGTCTTCGTCCTCATTCATTCCCATGAGTTCACGCTGCCGGTCGACGCCCATCACATTGATGAGCACTTTGCGAAAATCGTCTTCCGAAACCGACCCTGAGGAGTTCTTCTCCCTTTTGATGAGATTCTCAAGTGCATCGGTCCTTTCGTCGGTAGCGCGGTCGACGGCTTGACAGATTGCTTTGTTAGCCTCTTCCGCGCTGGGATCGTCCTTCCCCATTAGCTGGTCTTGACGCATGATCCCAATGAGATTGACAATTTTCTCCTGAATATCTTTTTCCTTGGAGTTCCGATCAGCCACTGCAGTCTTCAATGCGTTGACCGCACTGCCGAGCGGGGACTTTAATTTTTCTATCTCTTCGTCGTAGGCGGCGATAACTTCCTCAAACCATGCGGCTGTTTTCGAACCTGCGCCGAATTCCCGGATTGCCCCCTGCTGCATGCGCACATTCTCCCCGCGCAGGAACACCAACTCGTCCAAGCGGAGCGGAGTACCATCCAGATGTTTCGAATGATGGATGTCGTAGAGATACTGACGATCTGCGTCGGTGAACGAGGAAGAAAACAATCCGGTTCCCTTTACATCCCCAGATTTTCCCTGGGAAACATTGGCCTTGTTCTGAGTCCGTGCCATGGTGCCGCCATCACTGATGGGGCTGTTTGTGGGTGTTCCGATCGGGCCTCGGCCGCCGGTATTGACGAAGTCGCTCATGCACCCTCCCCTGGCAAATTATGCGCTCTTGATTGCTAAAGTGACCCGACGGTTGCAATCCGATCCGGCTCTGGTAGAATGCCCCGCAGTCTTTCCCGCCGAGGACTTTCTCGTATGCCGATGCAAGTCTGTATGGGGGCGTCCATGATGTGCACGATGGGCATGGCACCAAGCTCGCTTGTCGTTCTGCCCATCAATCGTGTCATGACCGATCAGGTTCCCGACGCCAACATCATGGACTACATTCCCATGGTGAATATCATGCCGTTTGGCATGTGCATGTCGCCCTTCCCATGACGACGGCCCCGTGGGTGCCGGGAGCGCCCACCGTACTTCTCGGAAACATGCCCACCCTCGACAATACCTGCACACTCATGTGCATGTGGGCGGGAGTCATCACATTCGTGACTCCGGGAGAGTTCACGGTCATGGTGCCGTAAACCCAAGCTCCCACTCTGGGCATGCCGACAGTTTCGGCTTGCAAGTCACTTTCATCTGATTATTCAGTTCCATCCCACAGTGCATTGAAGTTCTGCAGTCCGTAGAACAGCGACACTTCTACACCGCCGCTACCCCAGGGAATGTCCCACATGAAAACCTCTGGTTCCTCGCCTGCTTTGAGGTTTTTGTAGTCCCGGACAGACTTTACCGCCTTGACCAGATCGATGTACTTGTTAGGTTCCGTTTTGAGGAGCTTCTTTAATGTCCCGGGCGTCTTGGCGCCGATCTTCAACATTGCATCCATCACAGGCTTGATTTTCTTGACCTTGGAAGCCGATTTCGCCATCTTGCCCCAGTTTTCGCCCAAAGCCAGGTTGAAATCTCCATCGGCCTGCTGCCAGCCATTGAGTTGCTGAGGGTTGCTGACGCCCGTGATGAAGACGAAAGCCGCGCCCCCGCTAGCTCCCCAACCCAGACCGGCTCGATTCACGGAAGCCCCAATGGCCATCCATTTGGTCGGGTCATCGAGGGAAACTACGGCGCCGGTGATAGTTTCGATTCCGACGACAAGAAACATAGTGCCCACTTTTCCTACGATGCCGAGCCACGCATTCAGCTTTGGTTCTTCCGTCGTCTCGTGAACCGGCGCGATGCTCCCGTGTTTCGGCAAGTAAACAACTCCGGGACTCGGACACTTTTGCGTGTACTTGTCTGAATCGGAAAACATGTAGTTCGATCCGTCGCGTGTGGCATGACGGCATCCTATTTTGCGATTCAGATACCAGTTGATCTCCGCAAAATTACGTGTCTTGAAATTGAAGTAACAGAGATCGATGGCCGACATGCCCGAGTTTTGCACATCGGGTCGCTGCGCCAGCGTTTCCCAACTGTCGCGGGACGATACTGTGTATGGCATGCTGTTCTCCGGAACATAATCCAGCGACGACGGCATCGGCCTCGGTTCCTTAGCTATTGGCATGAGTTCGCCTCCCTGCGACTCACTCGCAGTACGGTATTTGTCCCCAAAGTCACGGCTGCCTTCTTTCGGCTGAAAAACGGTTCCCCCGGGTACTAGCCCGCATCCGAAGACATAGGATTGGTCCCACTTCACCAGAAACGTTCGAAAGGCTTGCCTCTACGACTGATCCATTAAGCCCTATATTGCGATTCCATACAGAATTACTGGACTACTTCAGTTTCGTACCCTTGCTCCCATCATCCGCAGTATCCGGATCCTTCGGGTCCTGGGGAGAATCCGGACTGCCTCCGCTAGGATCGCTGGTCATCGCGGGCATACTGCCGCTATTAATGAATGCCATGGGTGTCCCGGTAATGTAAACGCCTCCGGGGCTGACGTCCACTGAACTGCCACCAGCCTTCAGCGTAATTCCCGCGGGACATTCGATTACGATGCCCGACTGTCCGGTCAGATGGATACTCATGGCCGTCATGGCGTATCCCATGGTGATGGACTCATTCTTGCCCCCAGTCACCGACAGCGATACGTTCCCGGTCACGCTCTCGCTCTGATTACCAGTAACCGAAAGAGACTTGTTCCCTGTGACGCTCTCCATCTGATTACCGCCAACGTTGAGCGACAGGTTGGTGTCGATCTTCTCGAAATGGCTGCCTTGGACGTGCAAGTGCTTGTCAGCCTGGATTTGTTCCTGCTGATTGGTGGTCACGATCAGATGGCGATTGGCGCCGATGAATTCCCGGGAGTCGTTCTCCACTCGCAGG
>WNGO01000755.1_pt1 | contig 22404 bp, 19 predicted proteins | sample 5400511 | NCBI WGS metagenome assembly WNGO01 (sample SAMN13153380, study PRJNA577476) | soil metagenome | isolation source: 20 cm soil or saprolite under Garry oak tree replicate 2 | place: USA:California | collected 2016-06-15 | reverse complement strand
ACGGGATGTTCACGAGCGCGCACTTCCACGTCATCCACGCGGCGAGCGCCTTCACTTCTTCGAGGGTCACGTTGAGATCGAATCGGATACCGCCCTTGGCCGGACCGCGAGACGTGTTGTACAGGACCCGGTAGCCCGTGTACACCTCCAGCTCACCCGAATCGCGCAGCACGGGGACGGACACGATGATCTGTTTTTCGGGGTGGCGCAGAACCTTGTAGAGGCCAGGATCGAGGTTCAAGAGCTGGGCGGCGTGGTCGAACCGCTCCATCATCGCCTCGAACGGGTTCTCTTCCGCGAGGAACGTGTCCTTGTCGGGTCGGATGCCGAGATGACCTTGGGGCCGGGTGGCAGGTTCGCTCATGGCGCTCGCTGGTGCGTCGGGGCTTTAGGCGCGCCGGGCGGAGGCGAGCGCGGCGTCCACCGCCTGCTCGAGCGCCCGGCCGTTCCGTTCCCAGTGGACGGCTAGCACCGCGACGAGCGGCTCTGCCGCACTCCCAGGCCACTGCCGACGGAGCTTCACCGCATCCTTTTCAGTGACTACAACATAATCCCCCCCCGCGGCGGCCCGCACGAGCGGCTCGAGGTCTGCCTGGCGATAGGCGTGATGGTCTTGGTACGCCACGAGTTGCACGCTCGCGCCGGCGGTCCGGAGCTGCGCCGCGAAGCTGGCCGGGTCGGCGATGCCTGCGGCCGCAACCACGCGCCGCCCAGCGAGCACCGCAAGCTCCCGGTGCGTTCCGGACTGCATGCCCTCGAGATGACTCACCGCGAGCCACGCCGTACAGACCGGTACCCCTTTCCTCCCTCGACCAACACGGTCGGCCAGGGCTCCCGCCGCTTCCGCCGAGGCTGATTTCCGCGTTACGACGATCAGGTCGGCGCGGTCCAGGGCATCCCGGCCTTCGCGCCACGGCCCCGCCGGCAGCGGCCAGGGCGACGCTGCCGCGCTCTCGGCGCTCACCACGGCGATGTTCACGTCCCGCTCCACGCCCAGAAGCTGGTAGGCGTCGTCCAGCACGAGCACTTGCGCGCCTTGCGCGCGCGCGGCGACCGCGCCCGCCACGCGATCGGGGTTCGCCACCACGACCGCCTGCGGCACGAGGCGCCGATGCACGAGCGGCTCGTCCCCGCCGTAGCCGCGGAGCAAGATGCCGGGCGTGCGGCCGCGCGCCACACAGTAGGCCGCGATCCATGCCGCGAGCGGCGTTTTCCCCGTACCCCCGAGAGACAGATTCCCGACCGCGATCGTCGGCAAGGGAAGGCGGACGGAGTCGGCGCGGCTCCGCGCCGCACGCAGCTTCATGACGGTCCAGTACGCGCCCGCGAGGGGGATGAGCGGCACGCGTGCGAGCCGTGCGCCCGGCGACCCGCCCCACAGCCAGCGTACCAGGTTCGCGGGCGTCACGCGTCCGCTCGACCGCGCGTCACGGCCTCGAGCGCCCGCTCTGCCACGGACATGCCGCGACGCAACCCCTCCTTTCCCGCTTCCACTGCGAACGGCGCGCTGTACCTGATCTCCACCGTGGCGAACGGTCGGGGCAGGCAGAACCGATCCCACGACTCGATCCACCACGCGGACGAGGCCCGCGCGCCCGCAGCGATCACGACCGCGTTCGCATGCTGCGCCGCAGCCAGCCCGCCGGGCTTCATCCGCTCCGCCGGCCCACGCGGGCCGTCGGGCGTGAGGGCGACCTCCCCGCCCTGGCGCAGATAGCGCACCAGGCCCAACAGACCCGCCTCCCCCCCGCGCTGCGAGGACCCGCGCACCACGCGGTACCCCCAGCGCTCGGACAGCTCGGCGAGGTAGCCGCCGTCGCGATGCCGGCTGATCAGGAGGGCCATGCCCTCGTCACGCCGGTGGTACAGCAGCGGGAGGATGCGACTGTGCCACAGCACGTAGATCACGGGCCGCCCGCTCGCTCGAGCGGCGGCCACGTGCTCCCACCCCTGCACGCGGTAGCGCCAGGTCGCCGCGAGCAAGCGCACGAGTGCCGCCACGAGGGCCGTCACCAGGGGCTCGGCCCGGCCGAGCTTCACCCCGCGAGCTCCAGGGCGAGCGCGGCCACGCGGTCAGCCGCCCCCGGGGGCCCCAGCCGCTGTCGCACGAGCCCCAATCCCTCCCGTTGGCGGCGGGCCGGCTCGCTGTCGGCGTCGAGCAGCGGCAGCACGGCGGTCGCCAGGGCACCGGGGGTGACCGCACTCTGGAGCAGCTCGGGGCTCACCTCTCGCCCGGCAATCAGGTTCACCAGACCGACGTGGGGCACCTGCAGCATGCGGATGGCGATCGCGAACGACACGGGGTTGAGACGGTACGCGATGACCATGGGCACGTCGGCGAGCGCCGCCTCGAGGGTGGTCGTGCCCGACTTGCAGAGACCGGCGTCGGCGGCCGCGAACACGGCGAGTGGATCGCCCATGTGCAGGCGGATGGCACCGGGAGCGGGGTAGCGGCCGCGCGCCGTCCCGGCGACGACGACCTGCACGTCGGGGCGCGCGGCGACGACGCGGACCGCCGCATCGCGGAACGCCGGCCAGAGTCGCTTCACTTCCTGCGCGCGGCTCCCCGGGAAGAGACCGAGCACCGGCCGTCCGGGTTCAAGGCCGAGGCGGCGCCGGGCATCCGCCCGCGGGGGCGGCGGTGTCCGGTCCTTGAGCGGATGTCCGACGAACGTCGCCGCGACGCCGCGCTCGCGAAAGAACGCCTCTTCGAACGGCAGGATGACCGCGAGCCGTCGCACCGCGGCCAGCTTCCGTACCCGGCCCGGAGCCCAGGCCCACATTTGGGGAGCGATGTAGTAGAGGACCGGGATGCCGACGGCGGCGGCCTCCGCCGCCACGCGCAAATGGTAGCCGGGATAGTCGACGAGAATCACCAGGTCGTAGCGCCGGGCCTGGAACGCGAGGCGGACGCGTCCGAGCAGGCGCAGATGGGCCGGCAGCTTCCACAGCGCCTCGACGAACCCGACCACCGAGAATTGCTCCATGCGGTCGAGCACCGAGGCGCCCGCGGCCTCCAGGTCAGGACCGCCCAACGCCTCGACGCTGGTCCCAGGGAGGCGCCGCTTCAGCGCGGTCACGACCGCGGCGGCGTGCGCGTCCCCCGACGGCTCGCCCGCCGAGATATAGATGCGGGGCGTGCGGCTCACGGCCGCGTGGCGGCCAGGGAAGCGGAGAGAGCGGGGGGTGCGAGGGGCGAGGCCTGGACGGCGGCGGCGACGCGGAACGCGAGGGCCAGGGCCTGAGCCCCGGCGGCGCCCGACACGACGACATCCTCCTCGCCGCGCACGGCGCGCAAGAAGCTCTCGAGCTCGAGCTTGAGCGGCTCCGCCTCCGGCGCCTCGAGCCGTACGTGCTCCACGATCTGTTCGAGCGTGGTCGCGCCGAGGCTCTGCCAGCCCGGCTTCAGCCGGAAGAAGTCCCCGCTTCCCTGAGCCAGGTCGAGAGAGCAGTACCCGGTCGGCTGGAAGATGCGGAGCTTGCGGGTGCGTTCGCGCGACACGCGGCTTGCCGTGAGGTTCGCGATAGCGCCGTTGGCGAACTCGAGGCGCGCGTTCGCGATGTCCACGTGCGGCGTGAGGATCGCGACCCCGGTGGCGCGCACGTCCGTCACCGAGGCGCGCACCAGCTCCAGCACGAGATCCAGGTCGTGGATCATCAGATCGAGGATCACGGCCACGTCGGTGCCGCGCGGCTGGAACGGGGCGAGCCGGTCGATCTGCAGGAACCGCGGCTCGTCCAGGTAGGGAGCCGCCGCGCGGACCGCGCGGTTGAACCGCTCTACATGTCCCACCTGGAGCACCGCGCCGCGCGCCGCGGCGCCGCGCACCAGCTGGTCCGCCCCCGCGACGGTGTCCGCGAGCGGTTTCTCCATGAGGAGCGCGATGCCCCGTTCCAGCACTGCGATCCCGACCTCCGCGTGCGCAGGCGTCGGGACCGCCACCGTGACGGCGTCCACGCGGTCCAGCAGGGCCGCGACGCCCTCGTGCGCCACGGTCTCGAGCTGCGTCGCCACTTCGGCAGCGCGCGCGGGATTCTTGTCGTAGATCCCAGCGAACGAGACACCCGGCATGCGCCGCAGCAGCCGCGCGTGATGGAAGCCGAGCGCGCCGGTGCCGATGACGCCCACCCGCACCGGTGGTCCGCTCACACCAGCACTCCCCGCTGCGACCCTTCGATGAACTTGAGGAAGTTCTCGACTTCGGGAATCGACGGCAGCTCGGCGCGTGCCTTGGCGATCCCCTGACTCACCGTCATGTCGGAATTGAACAGCAGCCGGTAGGCGCGCTTCAGTGCCAGCTTCACGTCGGGGGCGAACCCCGCGCGCTGCAGGCCCACGGAGTTCAAGCCGTAGAGGTGGACCGGGTTCCCTACGGCCTTGGTGTAGGGCGGCACGTCCTGGTTCACGCGCGAGCCGCCCCCTACGAACGAAAACGTGCCGATTCGCACGAACTGATGGATCGGGACGAGCCCGGAGATGATCGCGCGATCCTCGATGGTGACGTGCCCGGCCATCTGGACCGCGTTGGCGATGATCACGTCATTGCCCACATGGCAGTCGTGCGCGAGGTGCACGTAGGACATGAGGAAGCAGCGCTGCCCCACCGATGTTTTCCCGGTCGCCTGCGTCCCGCGGTTGATCGTGCAATACTCGCGGATCACCGTCGTGTCGCCCACTTCGACCCAGGTGTCCTCTCCCTTGTACTTCAGGTCCTGCGGGTCGTTGCCGAGCACACTGCCGTAGCCGACCTTCACCCCGTGGCCGAGCTTGACGTTCCGCTCGAGCACCGCGTGGGCGGCGACGTGACAGCGCTCGCCCACGGTGACGTGCGGCCCGATGATGGCGTAGGGACCGACGGTGACGTCGCCGTCGATGTGCGCCGTGGGGTCGACGAGGGCGGTCCGATGGATCACCGGTCCACCACCGACGCCATCATTTCCGCCTCCGCCACGACCTGCCCGTCCACGTACCCCACGCCCTTCATTTTGCACGTCTTACCGCGGAACTGGAGCATCTCGAGCTCGAAGCGGATCTGATCTCCGGGGACGACCGGCCGCCGGAACTTCACATTGTCGAGGGACATGAAGTACACGACCTTGTCCTCGACGTTCTGCCCTTCGAAGTAACCCATCAGGAGCATGCCCCCCACCTGTGCCATCGCCTCGATGATGAGCACGCCGGGCATGATCGGATGCCCCGGAAAGTGCCCCTGGAAGAACGGCTCGTTGATGGTGACGTTCTTGATGCCGACGATCCGCTGCTGACCTTCGACCTCGATGATCCGGTCCACGAGGAGGAAGGGATACCGATGCGGCAAGACGTCCATGATGCGGCCGATGTCCATCTTGGGCGCGCCGCCGCGCTGCGCCGCGCGCGTCAGCGCCCGCGCCAGGGCAATGTTGCCGCTGTGGCTGGGGCGCGTTGCCACGATATGTGCGCGCACCCGGGCGCCCGTCAGCGCCAGGTCGCCGAGGATGTCGGCCGCCTTGTGCCGCACGAACTCGTCCGGCCAGCGGAGCTCGCCCCCGTTCGCGAGACCCCGCTCGTCCAGCACAATCGCGTTGGCGCTCGAGGCCCCCTTGATCAGGCCTTTCGCCTGGAGCGCCGTCACCTCACTCGTGAACCCGAAGGTCCGGGCCGGCGCGAGCTCCCGCGCGAACGCCTGTGGGGTCACCGTGAAGCTTCCAGCCTGCCGCCCGATCAGGGGATGCGGCCACTCGATGGTCACGGTGAGCCGCAGCTCCTTCGCCGGAGCCACGATGTAGCTCGAGTCGCCCTCGCTCACCGTGAACGGCGCCGGGACCGTCAGCACCAGCGGCTCGCCGCTCGTTTCCGTCGGACCGGCGTGCTCGAGCGCGTCGAAGTAAGGCTGGACGCTGCCGTCCAGAATGGGCGGCTCGGGGCCCGAGAGCTCGACGGTGAGATCGTCGATCTCGTGCGCCGCCACCGCGGCGAGCAGGTGCTCCACGGTGTGGATCGTGGACTCACCCTTGCCGATGGCGGTGCGGCGCTCGACCGCCTCGACCTCCGACAATAGCGCCGGGATCTGCGGCTTCCCGGTTAAGTCGACGCGTCGGAACACGATCCCCTGCCCCGCCGGCGCGGGCAGGAAGGTCGCCTCGGTGCGGGCCCCGGTGTGGAGGCCCGTGCCCGAGACGGCCGTCTTCTTGCGGATGCCGCGCCTAGCGCTGGGACTCATCGGTCCGTCGCACGAGCGCCTCGAGTTCGTCCACGATATGCGCGAGTCGGTACAGCGCACCCTGGGCGCGGAGGAACTCCCGATGGGTGCGCGCCGGGTAGCCCGACACCGTGGCGCCCGGCTCGATGTCCCCGATCACGCCCCCTTGCACGGTGACGCGAGCGCCCCGCCCGATCGTCACGTGGTCGGCGAGTCCCGCCTGGCCAGCGAGGAAGACGTCATCCTCGACGTGGGTGCTCCCCGCGATCCCCGCCTGGCCCGCGATGAGACAGCGCGCGCCGATGCGACAGTTGTGCCCGATCTGCACGAGGTTGTCGATCTTCGTTCCCGGCCCGACGACCGTGTCGTCCACGCTGCCGCGGTCGATCGTCGTGTTGGCCCCGATCTCCACGTCGTTCCCGATGATGCAGCGGCCCACCTGGGGGACCTTCCGCGGCATCTCGCCGCTCTTCCCCGGGACGTAGCCGAACCCATCCGAGCCCAGCCGCACGCCCGCGTGCAAGATGACGCGGCTCCCGACGATCGTGCCGCTGTAGCACACCACGTGCGGCAACAGCTGCACGTCGTCTCCCAGCTCCACACCGTCTCCCAGCACCACCGCTGCGCCGATGCGCACGTTCTTGCCGAGCCGCACGCCCCGCCCGAGCACCGCGTAGGGACCGATCGCCACCGGCTCCTGCCAGGCGACGCCTGCGCCGATCACCGCCGTCCGGTGGATCCCGGGCTGCCAGGCGGCTTCCGGGTAGAGCACGGGGATGACCGCGAGCAGCGCGACGTGCGGATCGCGCACGACGACGCGGCAGGCGGGCCCACCCCCGCCGTCGTCCGGCACGAGGTCCGGCTTGCAGAGCACGATTGCCGCCCTAGACTGTTGAAAATACTGGAGATAGCGCTTCGCAGCAAGAAACGAGAGATCGTCGGGGCCGGCCCGATCGAGCGGCGCGACGCCGGAGACGGTCAGGTCGGGGGCGCCGACGAGCCGGCCGTTCGTCAGGGCGGCGATCTCGCGCGCACTCACGCGTCGCGCGGCGCCGGTTCCCCGCTCGCCGGCCGCCCCGCCCGCTGTGCCTTCCGACGCCGGCCGGCCGCGCACGGGCTGGGCCCGCCCTACTTCGCCTGCTTCAGCCGCTCGATCACCTTGGGGGTGATATCGAGGCCCGGGTCGGCGGCGACGATGTTGCTCGTGGGCGAGTCCGCGTCGAAGATCAGCGCGTAGTTGCCCTCGGCGCGCAGCCCCTGGATCACCGCGTTGACGCGCGCTTGGATGGGCTGGATCAGCTCGCGTTGACGCTGCTGGCTCTTGTCCTGGAGCTCGCTGGAGCGCTGCTCCAGACGCTGCTGCAGCTGCTGCAGCTCCTTCTGCTTCGCCTGCTTCGCGCTGGACGAGAGGGCAATGGATTGCTTTTCGAACGTCTGGACGGCCGAGTCGAATTGCTGCTTCAGCTTCTGCGCCTCGTCCTGAAAGCCCTGATACTCCTTCTTGAACGTGGATTCGGCCGCGGCGTAGCCGGGCGTCTGCTCGAGAATCTGCTGCGAGCTGATGAACGCGATCTTGAGCCCCGGCCCTGGTTGCGCTTGTGCCCGCGCCTGGGTCACGGCCGGAGCGGCCGCGAAGAGCCCCATCCACGCCCACACTGTCACCACACGCCTCATAACGATCTCCCCAAGAGAAAACTACTGGTCCAGGCGCCGCGCCCGAGCCCGGGCGGGGGCGCACCGATCAGAAGAAGTTGCCCAGCTTGAAGTGCAGCTTGAAGGCCGGAGCCGGCCGCCCGAAGTCGTCGGTGCGGTCGAAGCCGTACGCCCAGTCGATGCCGATGGGGCCGAGCGGTGAGATGATGCTCAACCCGATGCCCGCACCTCGGAACAGGCGAGTCGGGTCGAACTCGCCGGCCCGCGCCCACACGTTGCCGGCGTCGAAGAACGCGGACACGTAGAACATCTGCGACAGCCGCGCCCCCACCTCACCGGTCATCACGAGGTACGCCTTGCCGAACGAGGCCGCGGTCGCTTGGCCGTTGCTGGCGGTCGGGTCGTAGCCGCGCGGCGTGATCGAGAACTCGTCGTAGCCGCGGAGCGGAATGCCGTACTGCACGCCGCCCATCGTGAACAGCTGGTCGAAGAAGGGCGAGTTGCCGAACAGCAGCCCGGATCGCGTCGAGAGCCCCATCACGAACCGGACGGGCGACGTGCTGGCCGCGCTGCCCAGCTGGCCGAGCGGGGCGTACCAGCGACCTTCGAGATCGAGTCGCTGGAAGTTCCCCGACCCGCCGAGCGGGCCGCCCGATTGCGAGATCCCGATCGAGTGCATCGTGCCCGCGGTGGGAAACGGCAGGTCGATGCGTGTGTCGCGCAACAAGGACACGCCGAACGTCGAGCGGATGCAGTTGTTGCAGCGCAGCGACGCGAGGCCGGTGTTGGAGCCGGTGAACGACTGGTCGTCGATGCCGTACGAGACGAACAACCGGGTATAGCGATCGCTGAAGACGGGGAACCCGAACTGGAGACTCGCGCCCCGACGGCGCAGCGTCCCGAAGTCCGCGATGGTGTACCGCAGCCGCGTATTGTGGACGTCGAGCGTGCCCGAGATGCGGGACTCGCGAATCGCGGGGTCGGTGTACGTGATGGCGAAGTCGCTGATGTTCTTGCCGAACTGCCACTGGAAGTGGCCTTTCTTGCCCTGACCGAACAGGTTCGGCTCGTCGAGCCCGAGAAAGCCGCCCACCCCCGTGCCCTGCCCGACCGACGCGCCGAAATTGATGTTGCCGGTGTGCTTTTCGCTCACCCGGAAAATCACGTCGACGTCACCCTGATCGTTGGCCGGGCGCGTGTCGGGAAACGGCAGCGGCTGCTGGAAGAAGCCCAGGTTGGAGATGTTCTGGTAGGACCGGATCAGCGCGTCCTGGCGGAACACGTCCCCGGGGAGCAGCACGATCGCCTCGCGGATCACCCGCTCGTGCGTGACGTCGTTGCCCGAGATCTCGATTTTGTTGACGATGGCCGGCTGGCCTTCGTTGATCGCCCAGCGGAGATCGACGACGGGCTTCCCGTCCGGACCGGTGCGCCGGATCACCTCGGCGCGCGGCTGCATGTAGATGTAGCCGTTGTTGTAGTACAGGGTCCGCATTTGCTGGGTGGCGTCGTCCCACTTCTGCTGGTTGAAGTAGACGGGCCCCTGCTGGGTCCCGCCCAACCCCAGGAACCCCGTCCGGTCCCCGCCTTTGAACGGGAACAGCTGGTGCAGGTCTTCCGTCGAGAAGCGTCGGTTCCCCACGATCTCGAACGAGCCCACGCGGTACGGCTCCCCCTCGCTCACCCGCAGCCTGAGCGTCGCCTTGCCCGTCGTGTCGTCGACGACCAGCGTGTCGTCGAGCACCTGGAAATCCACGTAGCCCCGGTCGCTGTAGAACTTGGGAAGCCGATCCTGGAGGTCCTCGCGCAGCTTTTCGTCGTCAAACTCCCCGGAGCGGAACCACCAGAACCCTTCGGGGCGGGTTTTCATCTGGCCGACCAGCTGCTCCGTCCCCAGATGGGTGTTGCCTTCGAGCTGGACCCGCGCCACCGCAACCCGCCGGCCCTCGTCGACGTCGAAGATGACCCGCACCCGGGCCGAGTCGGCCTCGTACACGTCGACAACTTTCACGTGGGCGAGGTAATAGCCCTGCGCGCGGTACAGCGAGTCGATGCGGCCGCGGGCACGGGCGACGGCGGCGAGGTCGAGCGGCCGGCCTTCGGCCAACTGCGCCTTGTCGCGCACACTGCCCTCGGAGATCCGGCTCACGCCGCGCACGGCCCACTTCAGAAGGATGGGGCGCTCGTGCAGGTGCACGATGAGGAGCTGGCGCCCCCCGGCCGTGTCCTGCGCCACGCGGACGTCGTCGTACTGACCGGTGGCATACAACGCCTGGACGGCGCGCTGCACGTCGCGGTAGCCCAACGGCCGACCGGGTGTGAGGCCGCTTTGATCGAGCACCTGCTTGCGGTCGACTCGGCGCAGCCCGAGCACGACGATGGAGTCGGGAGCGACGGCGGCGGGTACGGTGCTCGGCGTCTCGCCCTGGGCACGCGCGAGGCGCGGGGCGAGCACGACCGAACTCACACAGATGACGGCGGAAAGCTTGCGGATCACGCCTTCGAGCCGGAGAGCGCCCGGAACGCCAACTTTTCCTTGTCGGGGGCCGCGTCGACCTCGATCTCCTCGCCCCGCGCGAACTCGCCGACCAGGATCTTCTCGGAGAGCGGATCCTCGACGTACTTCTGAATCGCGCGCTTCAGCGGACGCGCGCCGAAGTGCTCATCGTACCCGCGCTCCACCAGAAAGTCCGAGGCCGCCGGCGTCAACCGGAGCGTGAGCTCCTCCTCGCCCAGCCGCCGCTGCACTTCTTTGAGCAGGATCGTCACGATCTGGGCGATGTGCTCCCGCGTGAGCGGGTGGAACACGATGACGTCGTCCAACCGGTTCAAGAACTCGGGGTTGAAGGTCTTGTTGATCTCCTCCTTGACCTTCTCCGCCATCTTGTCAAAGGTCGCCCGGATGTCCGGTTGCGAAAAGCCGAGGGCCTTGCCCTTGACCATGTCCCGGGCGCCGACGTTCGACGTCATGATGACGACCGTGTTCTTGAAGTCGATGACCCGGCCGTAGTTGTCCGTCAGGTGTCCTTCGTCGAGCACCTGCAGCAGGATGTTGAAGACGTCGGGATGCGCCTTCTCGATCTCGTCCAGCAGCACGACGGAATAGGGCTTGCGCCGCACGGACTTGGTCAGCGTCCCCGAGTCCTCGTAGCCGACGTAGCCGGGCGGCGCGCCGATCAGCCGGCTCACCGAGAACTTCTCCATGTACTCCGACATGTCGACCCGGATCAGCGCGTTGGTATCGGCGAACAGGAAGCGGGCGAGCCCGCGCGCGAGCTCGGTCTTGCCGACTCCCGTGGGCCCGGAGAAGATGAACGACCCGATCGGCCGTTTGGGATCTTTGAGCCCCGCCCGACTGCGGCGGATGGCGCGTGAGATCACCGCGATCGCCTCGTCCTGGCCGACCACGGTCTCGTGCATCTCCTCCTCCATGCGGAGCAGGCGCGCCGTCTCGGCCTCCTGGAGCCGGGTGACGGGGATCCCCGTCCAGCGCGACACGATGAACGCGACGCCCTCCTCGTTGATCGTGGGCCGGTGGGTCTGGCGTTCCTTTTCCCAGGCTTCCTGCTTGCGCCGGATCTCGGCCTGGAGCTCCCGCTCCTGGTCGCGCAGCGCCGCCGCCTTCTCGAAGTTCTGGTCGCGGACCGCGTTCTCTTTGTCGCCGTTGATGTGCTCGAGCTTTCCCTTGAGCGCCGCGACTTCGGGTGGGGGGACCTGCGTGGCGAGGCGGGCCCGCGCCCCGGCTTCGTCGATCACGTCGATCGCCTTGTCGGGCAGGAACCGGTCGGTGATATACCGCTCCGACAGCTTCGCCGCCGCGTCGAGGGTCTCGTCGGGGATGATCACCCGGTGGTGCTCCTCGTAGCGCTTGCGCAGCCCCTTGAGGATCTCGATGGTCTCGTCTACCGTCGGCGGGTCGACGATCACCGTCTGGAAGCGGCGCTCGAGCGCGCCGTCTTTCTCGATGTACTTGCGGTATTCGTTGAGCGTCGACGCGCCGACGCACTGCAGCTCGCCGCGCGCCAGCGCCGGCTTCAACATGTTGGACGCGTCCACCGCGCCCTCCGCCGCGCCCGCGCCCACCAGCGTGTGCAGCTCGTCGATGAACAGGATGATGTTCCGGTTCTGCGCGATCTCGTTGATGATCGCCTTGAGCCGCTCCTCGAACTGGCCGCGGTACTTGGTGCCGGCGATCACCGCCGCCATGTCGAGCGACAGCACGCGGTGATCCTTCAGCGCATCGGGGCACTGCCCGCTCGCGATCAGCTGGGCCAGGCCTTCGACGATCGCGGTCTTCCCCACCCCCGGCTCGCCGATGAGCACCGGGTTGTTCTTCTTGCGGCGCGAGAGGATCTCCATCACGCGCTCGATCTCTTTCTGACGCCCGATCGTGGGATCGAGCTGACCCTCGGCCGCGAGCTGGGTCAGATCGCGGCAGAAATGGTCGAGCGCGGGGGTCTTCGATTTCTTTTCGCTCTTGGGGCTCGGGGCTTGAGCGCCGGAGCCGGACGGGGCCGGTCCCGAAGGCATCTCGCTGCCGAGCAGCCGCAGCGTTTCCGCCCGCGCCTGCTCGAGATTCACGCCGGCGTCGGTGAGCACCTGCGCCGCGATTCCCTTTTCCTCGCGCAGCAGCCCGAGCAACAGGTGCTCGGTGCCGACGTACGAGTGGTTCAGCTCGCGCGCCTCGCTCATCGCCAGCTCGAGCACCTTCTTGGCCCGCGAGGTGTAGGGTAAGTCGGGTCCGGCAGCCGCCGCCGCTTTGCCCTTCTTGACCGTCTCTTCGATCTTTTGCTGGATCTCTTCGAGATCGACGTTCAGGTTGGTGAGCACTGCCGCGGCAACGCCTTCACCCTCGCGGATCAGGCCCAGCAGGATGTGCTCGGTCCCCACGTACTCGTGGTGCAGCCGGGCGGCTTCCTCCCGCGCCATCTGCAGGACCTTGCGGACCCGATCCGTGAAGTTGTACCCGTTCATCTCCCCCCTACCTCCTCCTCACGCCGCCTCGGTCTCCAGCACGCGACGCACATACGTCGCGCGCACCGTGGGCAACGCGGGATCGCCAGTCTGGCGTCCCTCGAGTGCCGCCAGGTGCGCGGGCTGGGTGAAAATCAACAGCTTGTTCAATGTGTATACACTCAAGCTCGGGATCAGATTCAACCCGACGCCCAGCCGTACCCCGCTCAACAGGTTCATCGTCTCTTCAAACGTCAGCTTGCGCGCGTACTTAAGCAGCCCGTATGCCCGCCAAGTCTTGTCGGCCACCTCGTCGGGGGCCGTGCGCAGCAGCACGTCGCGCGCCTGCTCCTCGTATTCGATCACCTGCCGGACAATCTTGCCAAGGTGATCGAGCAGCTCATCTTCCGACTTGCCCAGGGTCGTCTGGTTGGACAACTGAAAGAAGTTCCCGACCACCTCGCTCCCCTCCCCGTACAAACCCCGGAAGGTGAGCCCGACCTGGGCGAGTCCCTGCAACACTTTCCCGACTTCCTTCGTCAACACGAGGCCCGGCAAGTGGATAAGCACGCTCGCTCGGAGTCCCGTCCCGGCGTTGGTGGGGCAGGAGGTAAGATAGCCAAATTCGGGGTGAAACGCGAAGGGCAGGAGACGCCCCAAATCGGCGTCCAGCGCCTCGAGATCCGCGTAGGCGTCCTCCAGGGCGAATCCCGAGCGCATTCCGTGCAATCGTAAGTGGTCCTCCTCGTTCACCATCACCCCCACCGTCCCCTGCACCACGAGCGCCGCACCGGGTCGGGGCCGCGCCTCGCGCTCCAGTCCCGCGAGCTCCTTGGACACGAGGTGCCGCTCGTGCAGCAGCTGGCGGTCGACGCGCTCCAGCTGGTCCAGGCGGATGGTCACGGCCCCCTGCAGCAGATCGCTCGCCGCGCTCGCTTCCTCCACGCGCGTGAGCACCGCGCTCCGATCGGCGTCTTTGGCCCGCTGGCTGAACACGTAGCCCTCGAGGTTACGGGCGAGCCGGATGCGCGTGGAGAGCACGATGCTGCCCTTCGGCCCGGACGCGTCGAGCCAGCCCATGCCGCCATCGGGGAGGAGCGAGAGGTCGATCATTCGAGCACCCGGATACGGTCACGCAGCTCGGCGGCGAGCTCAAAGTTTTCGTTGTCGACGGCCCGCCGCAACTGTTCCTTGAGCTCGAGCAGCTGGAGGCGCGGGTCGGTGGCTCCGTCCGCACCCGGTGGGGCGTAGCGCTCGCCCACGTGCTGGCTGGACCCGTGCAGCCGGCGCAGCAGGTCGCGCAGATGCGGCGCGAACGAGTCGTAGCACTGCGAGCACCCCAGCCGCCCCGACTCCCGGAAGTCCTTGAGCGTGCTGCCGCACGCCGCACAGCGCAGGCCATCGGCCGGCGTGGGCAGGACATTCCCGCCCTTCCCGATCATCCCCTGCAGGAAGCCGCCGAGCGGTGTCTTGAGCACGGACGCACCGGTCTCGACGCCCTTCTGCTGCGCACACTGCTCGCACAGGTGGAGCGTGACTTTCGTGTCGTGCTCCACTTGTGTCAGGTTGATGACCGCGTCGCGCTCCTTGCAATTGTCGCACAGCATCAGGGTATCGCGTCCACCGAGCTGACCGCCGCCAGGCGACCGTCCTCGATCATCAGAATCCGATCCGCCCGCCCGGCGAGCTGTCGATTGTGAGTAACGACCACCACCGCCGTCTCGTACTCCCGCGCCAGCCGAAAGAATACCTCGTGCAGCCGGTCCGAGTTGGCGTGGTCCAGGTTGCCGGAGGGCTCGTCCGCGAGCACCAGGCTCGGATCGTGCACCAGCGCGCGCGCGACGGCACAGCGCTGCTGCTCGCCCCCCGACAACTCGGCCGGCCGGTGCGTCATCCGCCCCGCCAGCCCCACGAGGGAGAGCAGCTCCTCGGCCCGGGAGCGGGCCTGGCGCGGCGCCATCCCCCCGATCAAGAGCGGCATCATCACATTCTCCAACGCGGAGAATTCCCGCAAGAGATGATGGAACTGAAAGACAAACCCCAGCTTGCGGTTCCGCAGCTCGGCGAGGGCGGTGGCGTCCAAGTCGGCATAGCGCGAGCCGTCCAGCCAGACGTCTCCGCCCGTGGGCCGGTCCAGGGCGCCCAGCAGATGCAGCAGCGTGCTCTTCCCCGCGCCGGACGCGCCCACGATGGCGACGAACTCGCCGCGGTGGATTTCGAGCTCCACCGCGCGCAGCACTTCGAGCGGCTGCCCGTCGCCGCCGGCGAACACCTTGCGGACCCCGCGGGCCTCGAGCAGCGCCGTCATTCGTACCGAATCGCGGTGACGGGATCGAGCCGCGCCGCCTGGATCGACGGATACAGCGGTGCCAGCGTGGCGATCACCAGGCTCGCCCCGACGACGAGCAGCACGTCGAGCGGCTGCGTATGCACGGGGAGATGGTCGATGAAGTAGATCGACGGATCGATGGGAATCCAGTGGCCGCGATTCAACATCCCCCCGAGCACCAGGCCGAGCACGACGCCGAGCGCGGTCCCCGTGAGGCCGACCAGGATCCCCTGCGCCAGGAAGATTCGGCGGATCGACGCCTGCTTGAGCCCCATCGCGAGGAGGATACCGATCTCCCGCGTTTTGTCGCGGACCACCATCGTGAGCGTGCCGACGACGTTGAACGCGGCCACCACACAGATCAGGAACACCACGAACGCCATCGCGAGTTTCTCGAGCTTCAAGGCCGAGAACAGGGAGGCGTTCTGCGACTGCCAGTCGAGCGCGCGGTAGGGGTAGCCGAGCCGCGTCTCGAGCGCGAGACCGAACCGCTGCGCCTGCTCCGGGTCGGTGAGCCGGACCTCGAGCCCGGTCACCGCGGTGTCGAGTCCGGCGAAGCGTTGCGCCGCGTGGCGGTCGAGCGCGACGTAGCTGTTGTCGTACTCGTACATCCCGGTGTCGAAGATCCCCGTCACCTCGTAACGATGGAACTTGGGCACGTAGGCGCCGACGCTCGGATTGAACTTGGCCCCGGCCGGCGCGACGAGCGTCACGACGCTGCCCGGGAACGCCGTCAACTTGGACGCGAGCCGGGTGCCGAGGGCGATCCCGCCTTCCACGTCGGCGTGCGTGGCCTTGAACGTCAGGTCGCCCCGCGTGAAATGCCGTGCGAAGCTCGTGACGGCGCGCCTGCCCGTGTCGGGATCGACGCCGTACACGATGACGCCTTCGGCGTAGTCGTGCCCCGCGGAGATGAGGCCCTGCGTCAGTACGAACGGCGCCGCCGCGTCCACCCCGGGCGCGCGGCGCACGTCGCCCAGCACCTTGTGCCAGTCGTCGAGCCTGAGGCCCTCGCCGTAGGTGAGGACCCGCAGGTGGGGATTCGCGACCAGGATCTTGTCGCGCAGGTCGGCCTGGAGCCCGTTCATCACGCCGAGCACCACGACGAGCGCCATGACGCCCACCGTCACCCCGCCCACGGCGATCACGGTGATGAGCGAGAGCAGCCGCGACGCGCGGCGGCTCCGGAGGTAGCGCAGGGCGATGTGCAGCTCGAACCGGGAGATCATTCGGGCCGGAGCATGGGAAACAGGATGACGTCACGGATGTGCGACTGGTCGGCGAGGATCATGAGCAGGCGATCGAGCCCCAGCCCGACGCCGCCCGTGGGCGGCATACCGTACTCGAGCGCTCGGATGAAGTCCTCGTCCAGCTGCTGCGCCTCCGCGTCGCCCGCCGCGCGCAGCCGCGCCTGCTGCTCGAAGCGACGGCGCTGCTCCTCGGGATCGTTGAGCTCGCTGAAGGCGTTCGCGATCTCGCGCTTCTGGATGAAGAGCTCCCAGCGCTCCACGCGCGTCGGATCGCCGCGCTTGAGCTTGGCGAGCGGCGACAGCGCGACGGGATAGTCGCGCACGAACGTCGGCTGCACCAGCGTGGGCTCGACGTAGGTCTTGAACACCTCGTCCACGAGCTTCGCGCCCGACAGTTGATCGGCGTCGGCCACCTCCTTGCGCTGCAACGCCGCCCGCAGCTCGGCGTCGCCGACGCGCGCCAGGTCGATCCCGGCCGTCTCCCGCACGAGGGCGTAGTAGTCCTTGCGCGCGAACGGCCGCTTGAAGTCGATCGTGGCCCCGTGCCGCTCGAGCGTCGTCGTGTCGAACAGCTCCTGCACCATCCCGGCGAGCATCTCCTCCGTGAGGTCGAGCATCACGTCGTAGTCGGCGTATGCTTCGTACCACTCGGCCATCGTGAACTCGGGATTGTGGAACCGGTCGAGCCCCTCGTTACGGAAGTCGTGCCCGATCTCGTACACCTGCTCGAGGCCTCCCACGATGCAGCGCTTCAGATACAGCTCATCCGCGATCCGCAAATACACGTTCGCGTCGAGCGCCTCGTAATGCGTGACGAACGGCCGCGCCGACGCGCCGCCGTACACCGGCTGCAGCACCGGCGTCTCGACCTCGAGGTACCCCCGCGCGTCGAGGAACTGACGGATGTAGCCGACCACCCGGGCCCGCAACCGGAACACCTCGCGCACCTCCGGATGCACGGCGAGGTCGGCGTAGCGCTGCCGCGCGCGCAGCTCGGGATCCGACAGCTCCCCGTGCCGTTTGCCCTCCGCGTCCTCTTTCCCCAGCGGGAGCGGGCGCAGCGACTTCGTGAGCAGGGTGAAGCGCTCCACCCGCACCGTCACCTCTCCGGTTTTAGTGCGGAACAGCGAGCCCTCCACGCCGATCACGTCCCCCAAGTCGAGCAGCTTCACGACCTCGTACTGCTCCGCGCCGACGGCGTCGATCTTGAAGTAGACCTGAATCTTCCCCGAACGGTCCTCGAGATGACCGAAGGTCGTCTTGCCCATGGAGCGCAGCAGAATGAGGCGCCCCGCGAGCCGGTGGACGGTCGGGTCCTGGTCGCGGAACCCCTCGAGCGCCGCCTGGATCGCGCCGGTGCGGTCGAACCGGTAGGCGAACGGGACCACGCCGCGCTTGACGAGCTCGGCGAGCTTCTCGCGCCGCGCGGCCTCGACGAAGCTGGTCACGCCGCCTTGCCCCCGAAGCGCTTGAGATACGCCTCGATGAACGGATCCAGATCGCCGTCCATCACCTTCTGGACATCGGCCACCTTCAGCTCGGTGCGGTGGTCGTTCACCATGGTGTAGGGCTGGAACACGTAGGAGCGAATCTGGCTCCCGAAGGCGATGTCGCCTTTCTGCTTGTCCACTTCCGCCTTCTTGGCCTCGCGCTCCGCGACGGCGCGCTCGTACAGCCGCGCCTTGAGCATCTTCATCGCGGTCGCCTTGTTCTTGAATTGGCTGCGCTCGTTCTGGCACTGCACCACGATGTTGGTCGGGAGGTGCGTGATCCGGACCGCCGACGACGTCTTGTTGACGTGCTGCCCACCCTTCCCCGAGGCCCGGTACACGTCGATCCGCAGGTCGTCTTCGTTGATCTCGATTTCGATGTCCTCGTCGACCACCGGATAGACGAACACCGACGCGAAGGAGGTATGTCGGCGGGACTGCGCGTCGAACGGCGAAATGCGCACCAGGCGGTGCACGCCTTTTTCGGCCTTCAAGAGCCCGTACGCGTATTGCCCGCTGATCTGGAGCTCCGCCGACTTGACGCCGGCTTCCTCGCCCTGGAGCAAATCGAGCATCTCGACTTTGAAGCCGTGGCGCTCCGCCCACCGCGTATACATCCGCATCAGCATTTCCGCCCAGTCCTGGGATTCCGTGCCGCCCGCGCCCGAGTGGATGGTGAGCAGCGCGTCGCGGGTGTCGTCGGAGCCCCGCAGCATGTTCTGCAGCTCGAGCGCCTCGAGCTGGGCGGCGATTGCCTCGGCTTCCTGCTCGAGCGACCTGCCCTTGAGCATCTCGGCGACGAGGCGCCCGTGCTCCTCGTCCGATTCCCCCTCCCCGAGCTCGAGCAGCGCGCGGGCGTCGTCAATCCGCTTCCGCACTGCGTGGTAGGGGTCGACCCAGCGCTTCAGCTCCTTAATCTCTTGCACCGCTTGCCGCGACTTCTCCGGGTCGGCCCAGACGCTGCCCTCGGCCATGGCGTGCTCCAGCTCGGCCAGGCGCTTGGTCTTCCCTGCTATGTCAAAGAAAGCTCCGCAGCTCGGTGAGACGACGGTCGAATTCGACGAGACGATCGGATAGGGCCACAGTGCGCTCGTTTCAGGCTAGCAGGAAATGAGCCGCCCGCCGACGGGCGGAGGGCGGCTCTAACTGCTTGGAAAGCTAATAGGTTAGACCTCGCGGCACCAGCCTAGAAGACCTTATTCCCCCCGGCCAGAATCTCGTTCAGCGCCTCGGCCCAGAACGGCGTGGTCTTCGCGAGCTCTGCCCCTACCTGCTCCACGTATTCCTGCCAGCTCTTCTCGATCTCGTCCTTGAAGAGCTGGGGCAGCGTGCCGTCACGCAGTCCTTGCTGGCGCTTCTCCGGATGGTACACCACGAGATCCGACACCAGCGCTCGCGCGAGCCGGCGCGCCTTCTGCTTGGGATCCTGGACCATGAACGGATTCACCGGGCGGAGCGGGCCCGTCATGCGCTGGCCGGGCGCCGCGCCCGCGGGGGCAGCGGGCGCGGCCGGCGTCGCCGGCGCGCGCGGTGCCGGGGGAGGGGCGGGGGCGGCACGCGGCAGCGGGGCAGCCGGCGGTGCCGCCGGTCGCATCACGGGCGCTGCCGGCGCGGCGGCCGGGGCCGGAGGGGGCGGAGCGGCGGGGACGGTACGTGGCGCGGCCGGAGGCGCGGCGCGGGGCGGCGCGGCCGGCGGCGCTGGCGGGGATGTCGGTGCCGCGATGGGACCCGAGAAGCGTGGCATGGCGGGCGTGCGCGGCGGCGCGGGAGCGGGAGCGGGGGGGGCCGGCGCCACCGGTGGTGGCTTCGGTGTGGCCGGCGCCGGCGCCATCGGCGGCGTAGCGACGGAGGCATTCACTGGAAACACGTTGCTACACACCGCGCAGCGTGCGCGCACGCCCCCCGCCGGGACCTTGCTCGGATCCACGCGATACACCGTCTCGCACGACGGACAGGTGACGTTCATCTAGCGGACCCCGTCGTCATCCAGCTCCGGGTCGTGGCGGCGGTCGACCACGAACACCGACCCCGGCTGCGTTTTCGCATAGCTCTTCATTTCCGTCGCGAGCTCGCTCACCTGTGCCGGATGCGCGAACCGACGGTTCTGGTTGGTCACGATGGCGGTCCTGCTCGTTGTACTGGTAGGGAATCAACGTGTCGAACACCTCGAGCACCTCGCCGCACACGTCGGGGATCGCGTCGAACGGGATGATGAAGATGAAGTCGGCCCCGCCGATGTGCCCGATGAACCCGCGATTGCCGAGCAGTCCTTTCACGACGTCGTGCAGGATGCGCGACAGGATGTATATGACCCGATCACCGTCGTTGTAGCTGTAGCGATCGTTATACTCCTTGAAATGATCCAGGTCGGCATAACATACCGCGAACAGCTCGCCGTTCTCCATGCGTCGCCGGATCTCGCGCTCGATCTCCGTCGTGCCCGGCAAGCGGGTGGACGGGTTGACGGCGACGTCGCGGGCGGTGCGGGTCATGAGCCCGTCGAGCCGGCTCGCCTGCTCCGTCGGCTCGAACAGCGGGCTGATCACCTCGTCCGCCCCCGCGGTGAACCATTCCTGCACGCGGTCCGTCGTGTGCCGGCTCGTCAAGACGGCAAGCGGGACGATGGCCGAGTAGGAGTCGGCCTTGAGCCGGGTACAGAGCGCCAGCCCCTGGGGACCGCCGTCCGCGTCGATGACCACGAGCTGCGGCAGCGACCGGAGCACGCGCTGCTCCACGTCGGCGGGGTCCGGCACCGGCACGATCGTCAGACCCTTGCCGTTGACCCAGCGTGCCAGGAAGTCAGGTACGGTGCGACCAGTCGCCGAGAAGAAGAGTATCGTCGGGCGCGTGCCGCGCACCTGCCTCCTCACGTAAGGGTCGAGCGCGGCTAAACTTAGGCCGCGTATGCGTGGGTTGTCAAACAAAGCGCCAGCAGGGTGCGCTAGAAGTGCTTCGCCTCGTCGATCAGCATGATCGGGATGTCGTCTTCGACCGCGTAGATGAGCCGGCAGGCATGACACACCAGCGCTTCCCCGGGCGCGGTGCGGTGCTCGAGCGGACCCTTGCACTTGGGACAGACGAGGATTTCGAGGAGGTCGGGCGCGAGGCTCATCCGGCATACCCCAGGCGTTTGAGGGACGAGAGCTGGCGCCGCCATTTCGGCAGCACCTTCGCGTGCAACTCGAGGAACACGCGCGTCCCGAGCAGGGCTTCGATCTTCCCGCGGGCGGTTTGTCCGATCGCCTTGATGGTGCGGCCCCCTTCCCCGATCACGATCCCCTTCTGGCTGGCGCGCTCGACGTAGACCACGGCTCGAATATACACCGGTTCCTGACCCTCTCGGAACTCGTCGATCTCGACGGCCACACTGTAGGGCAGTTCTTCATGCAGCAGCTCGAACGCCGCTTCGCGCACGAATTCGGCGGCGAAGAAGCGCATCGGCTGCGTCGCCATCGCGTCGGGGTCGTAGTGGAACGGGCTCTCGGGAACGTGTGCGCGGAGCGTATCGAGCAGGCGATCGAGGCCCTCACCGCGCGGCGCCGACACCACGCAGTCGGACGGCCGGACTGTCGGACGGTCGGACGGTGGAACGAGATCCGCCTTCGTGTACACGGTTACCACGGGAGCTCGCGGAGGCTTCTCGAGGCGTGCCACCGACGAGAGATCGGGAGCCGGGAAGGCCGCGAGCGGATGCAGGTACGCGATGACCTCCGCGTCGGCGATCGCCCGCAGGGCCGCGGCGCGCATCGTCTCATGCAGCTTGTACTCCGGCTCGAGCAGTCCGGGAGAGTCGGTGAAGATGAACTGGGTGTCGGCGCGGGTGAGCAGGCCGACCACCGGGAGGCGGGTGGACTGCGGCTTGGGGGAGACGATCGCGAGATGCTCCCCGACGAGCGCATTGAGGAGCGTGGACTTCCCCACGTTGGGTTTCCCGGCGAGGGCCACGACGCCGCAGCGCGTCATCGGCTGATCGCTTCCTTCAGGTGCACGGGCGTCGCTTTGCGAGCGAGGCGGAGGTTGAGCGACTCGACGAACACCGAGAAGCCCATCGCGAAGTAGACGTAGCCTTTGGAGATGTGCTGGCCGAGGCCGTCGGCGATGAGTGTGACGCCAATGAGCAGCAGGAAGGAGAGCGCGAGCATCCTCAGGGTCGGGTGACGGTGGACGAAGTCGCTGATCGGGCCGGCGGCCACGAGCATGACGAGGACCGCGAGGACGATGGCCGCGATCATCACGCCGACCTGCCGGACCATGCCGACGGCGGTGATCACCGAGTCGAGCGAGAACACGATGTCGAGGAGGGCGATCTGGACGATGATGCCTGCGAACGTGACCCCGGCGGTCACGTTGTGGCGTCCCTCCTCGCCCTCAAGCTTGTCGTGAATCTCGCGGGTGCTTTTCCACAGGAGGAATAGCCCGCCCAGGAGGAGGATCAAATCGCGCCCGGAGAACGGATGGCCGAACGTACTGAAGAGCGGTCGGGTGAGGCGCATGATGCCGGTGAGGGAGAGCAGCAGGAGAATACGGGTCACCATCGCGAGGATGAGGCC
>WNGO01002993.1_pt1 | contig 22423 bp, 14 predicted proteins | sample 5400511 | NCBI WGS metagenome assembly WNGO01 (sample SAMN13153380, study PRJNA577476) | soil metagenome | isolation source: 20 cm soil or saprolite under Garry oak tree replicate 2 | place: USA:California | collected 2016-06-15 | reverse complement strand
GTGAGCGCCGCGAGCGCGTAGAGGAGCGGAGGAATGTGTTGCCGCAGGATGTAACGGCTAAGGATGCGCACGGTTGGTCGCGCCATTATATTCGGAACCCCAAGTCTCTACAAGGGATGCGGCGTCTCGCCCAGCTAGTGGTACTCGCCCTCACGCTCGTCGTACCCCGGGTTCATGCGCAGGCTCCTGTGTACACGTTTGGCGTGCCACCACTCGTCCCGCCGCGCAATCCCGCACTGGCGCCGGGCGGCCGCTTGGGCCCACGCGTGCCGCCATCGATCCTCGCGCGGGCGTGGGCCGCAAGAATCCTCGCGCAGCGACCGCCGCTTTTTGGTACGCCGGCAACTCTCTCGCCAGCGTTGTTGCCGCCCTCCGCCGCCCCTTCGCCGCCCATCGCCGCCGCAGTTCCTTACGCAGATCTCGGGATGCAGCTGAACCTGCGGATCGAGTTAAAGGCGGACCAGTTCCGCAACCTGCGGTGCTCCTCGCAGGAGCTGCAGGCGACGCTGTCAGGGTGCAGCTCAGGATTTCCGACGATCACCCCTAATCCGCAATACGCGATTCGCACCGCGGGCGTCGTGGGGCAGCGGCTGCACGTGGATGTGGACTTCGACAGCCAGCGCGAGTTCGACGCCAACAACAACATCCACGTCTGGTACGAGGGGCTGGAGGACGAATTCCTGCGCCGGGTAGAGGTTGGCAATGTGACGTTCCAGGCGCCGGCGTCGCGCTTCATCACCGCCGCGATTCCCGCCAACAACTTCGGCGTGCAGGCCATCGCCCAGGCCGGTCCCTTGGAGCTTCGGGGCATCGTCGCGCAGCAGAAGGGCAATGTCGTGAAGGACCGGTTCTACAGCGTCGGCGACGTCACGAGCCAGCCGCTCGATCGCGAGGCGCGAGATCTCGACTACGAGTCCGGCCGGTTCTTCTTCGTCATCGACCCGGCCGCGCTCCCCGGCTTCCCCGCCGTCGACATCCTGCAGCTCGACCAGCTCCCGCGACCCGACTCGCTGACCGTCGGCGCGCTGCGCGTGTATCGCCGCCGCGCGATCGCACCCACCTCGAGTGGGAACCAGAACGTCGGCGGTGTGCGGGCGGTCGCCTGCGCGCCCGGCGTCAGGGCGGTGGATTGCAACGGCCAGCGCGAGGGTCCGTTCGAGTGGGAGATCCTGCAGGAGGGGAAAGACTATTACGTCGATCCGACCGGCACCTGGTTCGCGCTGGCCAACCGACTGGACCAGAGCGACTACCTCGCCGTCTCGTATGTCACCGCAAGCGGCACCGATTCGATCGGCACGATTCCGGTGGACGCGAGTAGCGACACCGCCAAGGTCGACACACTGCGGCTCGTGTACGACCCCAAGCCGTCGGTGAATGCAACGTCGCCCACCTTCCGATTCGAGATCCGCAGCGCCTATCGGGTCGGCGGCCGCGAGATCGACCGCCCGAGCGTCGCTCTCACCTTGAGCGTGAACCAGCGCGAGCGTAGTGCCCCCCCCGGCGGCGATACGTATCTCCAGCGCCTCGGCGTCGCCCTGGCAAACGACGCGACGCAATTCGATCAATACAACCGCCTGTTCCCCCGCGCGCGCGATCCGAACCAGGGCGATCCCGTGCGCGACCTGTTCATTGTATTCCCGCACCTCGCGCCGTTCGCCGATGCGACGAAGCTGACCCCGGCAGAGCGCAACGACTCGCTGTACCGCACCCCGCGCATCTATCTCGCGAGCCAAGGACCGCCGTCCGTATTCGCGCTGCACCTCCATGCCGAGGCAACCGCCTCCGCCGACCGGTCGACGCTGTCGCTGAACAGCTTCCAGATCCGCGAGGGCAGCGAGCGGATCTACGTGGGGAACCGGCTGCTCACGCGCGAACAGGACTACACGATCGATTACACCACGGGACAGCTGCAATTCAAGAACCCCGACGCGCTGTTTCAGGGGGGGATCTCGCAGGTGCGTGCGCAGTTCGAGGAGCGCGCGGCGTTCGCGCTCGCGCCGACGACGACCTACGGGCTGGCGGCACGCTACGACCTGGGCGCGGTGGGGCAGGTGAACCTGCTCGGCATCTTCCAGAGTGAGCAGAGCACATTCACGCGGCCGCCGCTCGGTTTCGAGCCGTCATCGGGCTTCATCGGCGGGATATCGACACAGCTGCGCTTCCAGCCCGAGTGGCTGACGCGGTTCATGAACGCGCTTCCCGGCGTCAAGACGAGCGTGCCGTCGGCATTGAGCGTGAACGGCGAGCTCGCCTTCTCGAAGCCGTTGCCCAACCGCTTCGGCCAGGCCTACATCGAAGAGTTCGAAGGGGGATCGGCGCGGTCGATTATCCTCACCGACAACACATGGCACTGGGGCAGCATCCCGACGTCGGTGCGCGGCCTCGAGACGTTAGGCATCACGGGCGCCTTCGATCCCAACCAGGCGGCATTCCTCACCTGGCAGAGCCTGCCGTATCGGGCGAGCGGCGGTCAGTTCGCGCCGATTCAATATCTACCGCAACAGATCGATCCCACCCTGCGCTTCACCGGCCAGGCACAGGCGGCGGAGCCGGTGCTGTGGCTGACGCTGCAGCCGGACAGCGTGCTCGGGCTCGCCAATACCCGCCGTGACTCGCCGGATCTCGGACATCCCAATTGGACCAGGGTCCCGCAGAACGCGCCGCGGTGGCGTTCGATCACGCAAACGCTGTCGGCCACGGGCGTCGATCTCTCGCGCGTCGAGTTCCTGGAGTTCTGGGTCTGGGAGGACGCCGGGCGGACCGCTCAGGCGAATGCCGCAACCGTGTTGTTCGACTTCGGCGGCATCTTCGAGGACGCCCTCGCCTTCACGCCGACGTCGTTTACAGTCAGTGCTGCCGGCGACACCACCTACGCCGGTATTCGGCGCACGGGTGCGGGGCGGCTCGACGACGAGCGGGATCCACGCACGCACACCTGGAGCGCGACGATCAACGACGAGGGCATTCTGTCCGACCGCGTGATCGACGGCATCCTCGATGCCACTCACGGGGTGGTGATCGACACGATGCCGCTCTGCTCCGCTACCGAAAATGGGCAGCTCGTGCCGTACGCCCTGGGCGACATTCGGTCACGTTGCGGCCGCCACAACAACGCGGTCGATACGGAGGACCAGGACGGCGACTTCGTGCTCGACTCGGTCGCCGGCGTGCGGACGTCGGAGAGCTTCGTGCGCTACGCATTTCCGATCGGCGATCCCCGCTACTTCGTGCGCGACGGCGGCAGAGATCCGGACGGCGCGGGCTGGCGGCTGTACCGGATCCCATTCCGCACCGACACGCTGCAGGTCGGTAACCCCAGCCTGCGGCAGGTGCAGTCGCTCCGGATCACCGTTGTCGCGCCGGCGCCTGCCGGCGCCGAGACCGCGCTCCCGTTCGCGCTGTCCCGCGTGCGGCTCATCGGCAGCTCCTGGGTGAAGCGCAACGACACGCCAATCCTTGGCATCGGTGGCGACCGTGGCACGGGCCTCGGCGAAGTCGTCGCGTCTGTCGTCAGCACCGAGAACCAGGATCTCGGCTACACGTCGCCCCCCGGAGTTACCGATGAGGCGGGCCGCCGGGATGCCGCATTTCAAATCGGGGCCACCGAAATCAATGAGCGGTCCATGCGCGTGCTGGCGAGGGGCTTGGGGCTCGGGACCAGGGCCGAAGCGTATCTGCGATTTACGACTGAAGGCGACAAGAACTTCCTCAAATACCGGACGCTGCGCGTCTGGGCGCGCGGCCGCGGTGCGGGATGGGAGGACGGCGACCTCGACTTCTTCATCAAGGCCGGCAAGGATCAGGACAACTTCTACATGTATCACACGCCGGCACACACGACGTCCTGGGAGCCCGAGGTCGTCGTGCAGTTCGAGCGCTGGCTGATCCTGCGCGCGCGCATCGAGCAGGCGTGGCTCCGATGGCGGATCGGGACCAGCGCGGTCGTGGACCCGGCGGAGCTCTGGGTCGACGACATCCGCCTGGGCGACGTGGTGCGCGAGACCGGTGCGGCGGGCGCCATCGATATCGCCCTGGCGGCCGCTGATGTCGCCGACCTCGCCATCAGTCTCTCGCGGCGCGACGGCCAGTTTCGGCAATTGACCGACGATCCGTCGTACGTCACGGATAACAGCGCCAACATCAGCGGTACGCTGCGGGTGGACCGGTTCCTGCCCGATCGCTGGGGACTCTCAGTGCCGGTGACGTTCCAGCGAAACCTCGTCGCCAGCGACCCCTTCTATCTCAGCGGCACCGATTTGCGCGCCGATGCGCTCCAAGAGCTGCGCACGCCGCGCACCAGCGCGGGGAGCTACGCATTTTCCGCCCGCCGGATCCGCCAGGCGAGCAAAGGGCCGGCGCGCTGGTTGCTGGATCCCGTGTCGCTGTTCGGATCGTACGCGAGCGGCGACACGCGTACGTCGCTGTCGCGCGCGAACGGCTCGAGCTACGCGTTCAATCTCGACTACACGATGGCGCCGAACCCGGCGTCGATCCGGGTGGCGGGCAAGGTGCTGCGACTCAATCCCTCGCGCATCCATTTCCGCACGGGGATGGTGGGCAGCGATGCCGAGCGGTTCACTTTCCTCGTGCCGATCCAGCAAGCGGGGGACACCGCGCCCCCGGCCGTCTCGCAGACTCGGGCGTGGCAAAACTCCGGCGGCGTGCAGCTCACGCCCGTGACGGGAATGCAGGTCGGTGTCGATGCCGTTTCGACCCGCGATCTGCGCGACTACGGCGACTCGACCACCATGGGCCGCCTGATTCGCCAGCAACACGCCTCGCTGTTCGGGAACGACGTCGGTCTGGAGACGCAGCGTCTCGTCACGACGTCGCTTTCGCTGACTCCCCGCGTGAGCACCTGGATTCGGCCGCGCGCCTCGGTCGGCTCCTCGTTCGCGTTCACGCGCGACCCCAATGCCCGCCAGCCGGTACGCGCGGAAGGGGATACCGCCGGTCCGTTCCGGGTTCCGGCCGCGTTCAGCAATGCGCGCCGCCTCGAGACCGGCGCGCAGCTCGATGCGCGCCGTCTCGCGCGGGCGATCTTTGGCGACTCGTCGGCCGCAGCGAACTGGCTCGGCCACATCACCGGGCTCGACGTGACGTACAGTGCGCAGCAGGGGTCCACGTTCAGCCGCGCAACGGAGACGCCCAACGCCGGCTATGAGTTGGCGCTGGGGGGATTCGACAGCTTCAGGCAGGTCGATGGGCTGCTCGCCACGTCGGCGACGCAGACCACGAGCCTGTCCACGGGCGGGGTGGCGGTCCTGCCGCTGGGTCTGCGCGCCACTGCGACCTACCGCTTCACCCGTGGTGTCATCTGGACGTTGCGAGCCGACGAACAAGTGCCGATTCGCAGCCGCACACGGGAGTGGCCCAATGGGTCGATCACCTGGTCGTTCTCGCCCCGGCAGCTCGTCGGCCGGCTCCTGACGAACGTGAACGCCCGGGTGGGATATCGCCGCGCAGAATCGATCAATGAACAACCGACGTTCGTCGCCGTGGGAGGACCACTGGGCAGCGTCGCCGTGAACAGTACGATCGACAAGACGTTCACCCCATCGGCTTCAGTCACCTGGGTGGGCGGCGTCTTCACGACGTTCGATTTGTCGCGGACGACGTCGGACCGGCTCAGCGCCGGCAATCTGTTTCGCAGCGTCCGCGATGCGCACAACGCCACCGTGACGTTCTCGTTCCGGCCGCCAACCAAGGGAAGCTGGCGTTCCAACATTCGGACGACGGCGGGGTATTCCGTGGCGGCCAATACGACGTGTTTGCGCCGCGCCGGACAGACGGCCTGCGTGCCGTATGTGGACAGCCGGCTGACGCAGGCTCAGCTTACCATGGACACCGACCTCCCGACCAACATGAGCGCGGGACTGCAGATGGCCTACGTTCTCAACGAGGAGCGCCAAACGAACCGCAAGATCTCGCAGTTTGTCATTACGGCATTCGTGCAGCTGTCGACCAGCGTCGGACAGTTACGATGAACTTGTCCGTCGTGCGTCGCGCGTCGTGCGTGGTGCTTGCCCTCGCTCTCGCGTGTCAGGCGCGAGCCGGCGGCGGAAGCGCGAAGGCAAGTCGCGAGTTCAATGGTCATACCGCCTTCACGTACGTGGAGCAGCAGATGGCGTTTGGCCCGCGCATCCCCAACACGCCGGGCCACGAGAAAATGGGCGACTGGTTGCTGACCACGCTGCGCGCCCGGGCCGACACCGTCGCCGTGCAAGACTTCCGCTGGACCACGCGCAAGGGCGCGAATCTGCACCTGCGCAATTTCTTCGCGCGGTTTCGCCCTCAGGCAACCGATCGGGTCCTGTTCCTCGCGCACTGGGACACTCGGCCCTTCGCGGACAAGAGCCAGAACCTGGGGCAGCAGCGCATGCCGGTGCCTGGAGCGAACGACGGCGCTTCCGGAGTCGCGGTCTTGCTCGGTCTTGCGGACGTGCTCAAAGCCGCGCCGCCCACGATCGGCGTGGATCTGCTGTTCGTCGACGGCGAGGACTACGGCGACTTCAACGATTCGACCGAGACGTTGATCGGCACGCGGTACTTTGCCAAACACCAGCCGCCCGGGTACACGACGCTCTACGCGGTCTTGTTGGACATGGTCGGGGACAAGGACCTGCAGTTCTATCAGGAGGGCTACTCGATGTCGGCCGCGCCGGAAGTCGTCCAGCGCGTCTGGCAGACAGCGGAGCGGCTCGGATATTCCAAGGTATTCATCCCCCGCGCAGGGCAGACCCTGATCGATGATCATGTGCCGCTGCAGCAGGCAGGTATCCGGGCGATCGACGTCATCGACTTTGATTTTCCCTATCATCACACCACAGAAGACACGATCGACAAGGTCAGCGCCGAAAGTCTGCAGATTGTTGGTGATGTCGCCGTTGCTTTGGTACGACAGTAAGCGATTCCGTCGGACATCTTGGGCGGCATGGATGATCGCCGTGCCGCCTTGCTGCTCGCCTGCCTGGCATTAGCCGGCGCCGGCGTCCGCCACTTCCTTTCTCCGTCGCCCAGCTCCCCGCCGGGCGATGTGCAGCTGCAATCCTCCTCGGCTCCTCGTGAGAATGCGTTGCGCGAGACGGCGAGACGCGCGGCGCTGCTCGCTCGGCCGTTATTGCCGGGCGAGCGCATCGACGTCGATCGCGCGGACGTGAGCGAGATCACACGGTTGCCGCGGGTCGGACCGGCGCTCGCGCAGCGAATCGTCGCGTGGCGCACCGAACACGGTCCATTTGGCAGTCTCAGCCGGCTCGACAGCGTGTCCGGTATCGGCCCGAAACTGCTCGATGCCATCCAGCAGTTCGTGTCGTTTTCGGGGGTTCCGGCCTCAAAACCTTGACCGGCTTGGCACCGAAACACATTTTAGGCCTTCAATTTCAATGAGTTGCATACGGCTACCGCAGCTGCAGCCCAGGATAAGCTCGGCGAAATCCTGTTGCGCGAAGGCCTGATTACCCAGGAACAGCTCAGGAAGGCCCTTCTGGAGCAGAAGAACTCCGGGATGCGCCTGGGCTACACCCTGGTCAAGCTTGGCTTTATAGAGGAAACCGAGGTCAGCAAGATGCTGGCCCGGCAGTACCGCATGCCGGCCGTCGATCTATCGCGCTTTGAGGTGGACGCCAAGATCCTGAAGCTGATCCCCCCCGACATCGCTACGAAACACACCGTCCTCCCGCTGAAGCGGGAAGGCCGGACGCTGACTGTTGCCATTGCCGATCCCAACAACGTCTCGGCCATCGAGGACATCAAGTTCATTACCCGCTGTGACGTCTTCCCGGTCATTGCCGGGGAATACACGCTCCGGAACGCGATCGAGCGCTACTACCAGCAGTCCGATGCGCAGCTCCAGACGCTGCTCAAGTCGGTCGAGGCGGCCGAGGATCTCGAGGTTGTCGAGGATGAGCAGGACGAAGACGTCAAGGCGCAGGACCTGGCCGACGACGCTCCTGTGGTCAAGCTCATCAACGGCTTGCTCACGGACGCGGTGAAGCGAGGCGCCTCGGACATCCACATCGAGCCGTTCGAGCACGAGATGCGGGTGCGCTATCGCGTCGACGGCGCCCTGCACGAAGTGATGAAGCCGCCGGTGAAAATGCGCGCCGCGCTCACATCGCGCGTGAAGATCATGGCGCAGCTCAACATCGCCGAGCGCCGGGTGCCGCAGGACGGCCGCATCAAGCTCAAGATGGGGTCGCGCGTGATCGACTTCCGCGTCTCGACGCTGCCCGTGCTGTTCGGCGAGAAGATCGTGCTGCGAATTCTCGACAAGGGCAACCTGACGCTTGACCTGAAGACGTTCGGCTTCGAGCCCAAGTCGGAGGAGAATCTCCTCAAGGCGATCCTCAATCCGTACGGGATGGTGCTGGTGACGGGGCCCACAGGCTCCGGGAAGACGACGACGCTATACTCGGCGCTGTCGCGGATCAATCAGATCGACGTGAACATCATGACCGCCGAGGACCCGGTCGAGTACAACCTGCTCGGCATCAATCAGGTCCTCGTGCGGAACGAAGTCGGGATGACGTTCGCGGCTGCGCTGAAAGCGTTCCTGCGCCAGGACCCGAACATCATCATGGTCGGCGAGATCCGCGACCTCGAGACGGGCTCGATCGCGATCAAGGCGGCGCTCACGGGCCATCTCGTGCTCTCGACGCTGCACACCAACGACGCCCCGTCGACCATCACTCGCATGGTGGACATGGGCATCGAGCCGTTCAACGTCGCGAGCGCTGTGAACCTGATCGTCGCGCAGCGCCTCGTGCGGCGTGTCTGCAAGGACTGCAAGACCGAGCACGAGTACACCGCCGAGGAGATGCATGCCTTCGGGATCGACAAGAAGGTGGGCCCGTTCTTCAAGGGCGCGGGATGTGATACCTGCGCCGGCACCGGCTACCGCGGCCGCCAGGGACTCTACGAGGTCATGGCGCTGACGAGCCCACTCCGCCGCGAGATCCTGAAGGGCGCCTCGACCGAGGAGCTGCGCGACCTCGCCGTGAAGGAAGGCATGCTGACGCTGCGCATGGACGGCATGCTGAAGGTCAAGAAGGGCGTGACTACGCTCGAAGAAGTCGTCAAAGAAACCGCAGCTGGATAAGGAGAGGGCGCATGCCAGTCAACCTTCGGGCGCTGCTCGAGGAAATGATCGAAAAAGACGCTTCCGACCTCCACCTCGTGGCGGGCGAGCGCCCCAAGATGCGCGTGGACGGCGACATCGTGAACGCCTCCAGCGAAGAAGTCATGACGCCCAAAGACACCCTGTCGCTCGCGTACTCGGTGCTCACCGAGAACCAGAAGAAGCGCTTCGAGACCGAGAACGAGCTCGATTTTTCGTTCGGCATCCAGAACCTGGCGCGTTTCCGCGGCAACGTGTTCAAGCAGCGCGGCTGCGTGTCGGTCGTCATCCGGCAGATTCCGTTCAACGTGAAGACGTTCAACGAGCTCGGCCTGCCCAACGTCGTCGCGCAGCTCGCCGACCGGCCCCGCGGGCTGGTACTGGTCACGGGTCCGACCGGGTCGGGCAAGAGCACGACCCTCGCCGCGATGATCGACAAGATCAACAAAGAGTTGAAGGGCCACATCATCACGGTGGAAGACCCGATCGAGTTCATCCACCGCCATCAGTCGTGCATCGTCAACCAGCGTGAAGTGGGGACCGACACCAACAGCTTCCAGGCGGCGCTCAAGTATGCGCTCCGCCAGGACCCCGACGTCGTGCTGGTCGGCGAAATGCGCGATCTCGAGACGATTCAGGCGGCGCTCACCATCGCGGAGACGGGGCACCTGGCGTTCGCCACGCTCCATACCAACTCCGCCGCCGAGTCGATCAACCGTATCATCGACGTCTTCCCGTCGCACCAGCAGTCGCAGGTTCGCGCCCAGCTCGCGTTCGTGCTCGAGGGCGTCCTGACGCAGACGCTGCTGCAGCGGGCCAAGGGTCGCGGCCGGGTCATGGCCGCCGAGATCATGATCTGCACTCCCGCGATTCGCGCCCTCATCCGAGACGACAAGGTCCACCAGATCGAGTCGTCGATGCAGGCGGGAAAGAAGTATGGAATGCAGACCCTGAACGATGCGCTCTATCAGCTCTACATGGGGCGAGAGGTCACCAAGGACGAGTGCTTGCGCGTGACGTCCAAGCCCAACGATTTCCTGCGGTCCATCGGCGAAACGCCCCCGGACGAGAAGGACGGTCCACCGGTCACCGGCGCGACGCCGAAAGGGGCCCCACCAAAGGTCGCCATGCGCCCGTGAGGCGTGGCGCGGAGGAATAGAGTATGCCCGTCTTCGAGTATACCGCACGCAACATGAAGGGCGATCTCGTTCGCGATAAGATCGACCTCGCGTCGCGCGACGACGTCATTGCGCACCTGCGCAAGAACCGGATGATCGTCGTGCAGGTCCGCGAAGCGAAGGGGAAGGGCGGCGGGATCGCCGACTTCTTCAAGGCGGGCGTGAAGACGCGCGACGTCGTGATCTTCACCCGGCAGTTCGCCACCATGATCAACTCCGGGCTGCCGCTGGTGCAGGCGCTCGACATCCTGTCGCAGCAGACCGAAAACAAGGTGCTCGCCGACGTGACGCGTGCCGTCGTGTACGACGTCGAGAGCGGCCACACCCTGGCCGATGCGCTGCGCAAGCACCCCAAGGCGTTCACCGATCTCTACGTGAACATGGTGGCCGCCGGTGAAGCGGCGGTGATCTTCTCGGTCGCGGGAATCGCGATCGCGACACTGCTGATTTTCGTGATCCCGACGTTCCAAAGCATGTTCGCGTCGGTGAACCTCCTGCTGCCGCTGCCCACACGCATCGTGATCGGTGCGAGCAACGTCCTCAAGAATTACTGGTGGGCGCTCATCGCCGTCGGGGTCTTCACAGTCGTCGCCATCAACCGGTACAACAAGACGACGGCCGGCAGGCTGCAGATCGACAAACTGATGCTGAGCATGCCGGTGCTCGGCGACCTGCTGCGCAAGTCGGCGGTCTCCCGCTTCACGCGCACGCTCGGCACGCTGATTTCATCGGGCGTGTCGATTCTCGACGGACTCGAGATCACCGCGCGCACCGCCGGCAACATGGTGATCCACAACGCCGTGATGGAATCGCGCGCGTCGATTGCCGGCGGTGAAACGATCGCGGCTCCGCTCCAGAAGTCGAAGGTCTTCCCGCCCATGGTGATTTCGATGATTGCGGTGGGCGAACAGACCGGCGGACTGGACGAAATGCTCACCAAGATCGCCGACTTCTATGACGATGAGGTCGACGCCGCCGTCAGCGCGCTGCTCTCCCTGCTCGAGCCGATCATGATCGTGGTGTTGGGCGTGATCGTCGGCGGCATGGTGGTGGCGATGTACCTGCCCATTTTCGATATGGTGAACGCTGTGCAGTGAGGAGCCAGGATCTTGGAGTCGGGAGTCAGGGAAAACCCTAGATCCTGAATCCCGACTCCAAGCTCCTATCTTGCATTTTGCCACACCGCCGCTAATAATGCCCCCCCATGCGCTGGCTAGGCGTCAAATCCGAAGGGTCGGCGATTCCGACCACCCTGGGGCTCCTCCGCCTCGTCTATGTGGGGCGGATGTGCCTGGCCATCGCCATCTATATCACCACGGCCCTGAAGGTCCGAGTCGCGGCGCCCCTGGACATCCTCGTCACCTCTCTGATGCTCGTCACCGCGGCGGCCGTCACCGCCGCCTCCTACTGGCACACGCACTTCCGCCGCAGGAGGCCCGGGCCAACCTTCCTCTACCTCCAGGCGCTCTTCGACGTCTTCCTGATCACCGCCGTGGTGCACATGACGGGCGGCGGCGACAGCGATCTCGCGGGCCTCTACGTCATCCTGGTGGCGGTGACGGCGCTGCTGATGCCGCCCGCCAACGCCGGCCTCGTCACGCTGTTTGCGGGTCTCGTCTACTTCGCCGACGTCTTCTGGGGCCACTCACCCGGGGTTTCGGCCGGCATCTGGATTCAGCTTGGCGTATTTGCGCTGGTCGCGGGCGTCATCGCGTACGTCTCGAGCCGAGTCAACGTGCTGGGCCGCCGTGAAGAAGCCCTCACCGCCGAGGTCCGCCAGGTACAGCTCGAGGCTGACGACGTGCTCCGCAACATTCGCACGGGCGTCATCACCGTGGACGCAGACGGGCACCTTCTGTACGCGAACCCCGCCTCGGAAGAGATCCTGGGATTCAAGGCCCGCGAGTGGCTGGGGCGCTCCGTGATGCCGGAGTTTGCGCGCCTCGCGCCGGAATTCTGGGCTGCCGTGACGTCAACGGCGCGTCGCGGCGTCCGCCTGATGCGGGTCGAGGCCACCGTGCACCGGTCCGATCACAGCTTCCCGATCGGCGTCACCACGACGACGCTCGACGGGCCGGTCGGCGCGCGGCCCCGTGTCTCCGCGATCTTCACCGACATCTCCGACTCCAAACGGCTCCAGGAGCTGCATCTGCGCGCCGAGCGGCTCGAGGCGGTGGCGGAGCTGTCGTCGAGCCTGGCGCATGAAATCAAGAACCCGCTGGCCTCGATTCGGAGCTCGGTCGAGCAACTCGGCAAGTCAACGCGTGCCAATCCCGACGAGAAATTTCTCGCGAATCTGATCGTGCGTGAAAGCGACCGGCTCTCGCGGTTGCTCTCCGAGTTCCTGGATTTCTCGCGGGTGCGCGTGACGGAATGCCGGCCCATGGATCTGCACTCGGTCGCCGAAGCGGCCATCCGCCTGGTTCGCCAGCACCCTGACTGTGCCGCCGGTGTGAAGATCACGCTCGAGGGTGGGCCTACGCCGATGGAGGGCGATGAGGACCTGCTGCATCGCGTCGTGTCGAACCTCGTGCTCAATGCCGTGCAGGCCGCCGGCTCGCGCGCGGCGGTAAAGGTGCGGACCGGCCTCGCCGCGGCGAATGACCTGCCGGGCGGGGCCGGTATCGAGAATCCGGTGACGCTGCGGGTCAGCGATAACGGCCCCGGCATCCCTGCCGATCTCCAGGAACGGTTGTTCGAGCCCTTCGCGACCGGACGCGTCGGCGGTACGGGGCTGGGGCTCGCCATCGTGCAGCGCGCGGTGGAAGCGCATCGCGGTCTGGTGCTGGTGGACACAAAGGACGGCGGAGGAACGACGTTCACCGTCTACTTCCCGGCCGCTCGTCGCAAGGAGGAGGCCGCGTAATGGCTACCGCTCCATCGATCCTCGTCATAGACGACGAACAAGGAATCCTCGAAACCCTCCGCATTCTGCTGAAGAACGAGGGCTTCGACGTCACGACCGCGCAGGGGGGCAAGGCGGGCCTGGAGCAGCTGAAAGGCTCGGCGCCCGACATCGTGCTGACGGATCTCAAGATGCCGGGCGTCACCGGGATCGAGATCCTCTCGGCGGTTCGCGGGCAGGACCCCGAAACCCCGGTCATCCTGATGACGGCGCAGGCGTCGCTGCAGACCGCGATTCAGGCCGTGAACGAAGGCGCTTTCTACTATATACAGAAGCCCTTCTCGAACGACGACATGGTGGCGATCTGCCGCCGTGCCGCCGAACACCGGCGCCTCCGGGCGGAGAACAAGCAGCTCAAGCAGGAAATCCGCCGCCGCGAACGCTCCGGCCAGGTGAAGCCGCTCGGCAAGTCGCGTCTCTTCAGCGACGTGCTGCGGCTCGCGGAGCAGGTCGCTCCGACCGAAAGCACCGTCCTCATCCAGGGCGAGTCGGGGACCGGTAAGGAGGTCATCGCCCGTTACCTCCACGAGCTGTCGGCGCGGGCCGAAGGCCTATTCCTTTCGTTGAACTGCGGTGCCCTGCCCGAGAGCCTGCTCGAGTCGGAGCTGTTCGGCCACGTAAAGGGATCATTTACCGGCGCCGTACGTGACAAGCAGGGGCTGTTCGCCGCCGCGCGCGGCGGGACGTTCTTCCTCGACGAGATCGGCGAGATGTCGCCCGCCACCCAGGTCAAGCTGCTGCGCGTGTTGCAGGAGCGGGAAGCGATACCGGTCGGCGGCACCGAAGCCATTCCGGTCGACGTCCGGGTGGTCGCCGCCACCAACCGCAACCTGGAAGACGACATCAAGCGCGGACGCTTTCGGAGCGATCTCTACTACCGCCTCAACGTCATCCAGATCAACCTGCCGCCGCTGCGCGACCGCCGCGACGACATTCCGATCTTCGTCAACGCGTTCCTGGAGCGCATTGCGGGCGAGCGCAAAGAGCCGCCCAAGACGCTCGCGGACGACGGCCTCGAGATCATCATGGCGTACGACTGGCCCGGCAACGTGCGCGAGCTCGAGAACGCGCTGGAGCGTGCCGTCACCCTGACCAAGGGGGACGTCATCCCGCGGTCCGCGATCCCCGACCGGATCAGTGAGCGCAAGGCGGAGCCGCTGGTGGCGGAGCGCGCGCACAAGAACCCGCCGCTCGAAGTGATCGAGCAGGCGTACATCACGTGGGTGCTGCAGAGCGAAGGGGGGAACAAGACCCGCGCCGCCGAGGTCCTGGGCATCGACCCCTCTACGCTCTACCGCAAGCTCAGTCGCTACGACGGCAGCGACAAGAAACCCGACTCCGAGACGAGCGGACCCCAATAGCCATCGAGCATCCGCCGAGTGATCCCGTCGGCGCGGAGACGCTGGAGCAGCTCTCCGGCGCACCGCGCTATAACCGCTGGATGTTCGATCGCTTGCGCCGCTGGGTGGGCCGCCGGGTGCTGGAGATCGGATCCGGAATCGGCAACCTGTCGGCGTTCCTGGTGGACAGCGAACGGTTGGTGCTCACCGATACGCGGGAGGAGTACCTGGACCGGTTGCGCACGCGCTTCGCGAAGCAGCCCAACATTGCGGTGGCGCGCCTCTATCTGCCGAACGAGCTCGGCGCGCTCGCCGGGCAGAAGTTCGATACGATCATTTGTCTCAACGTCCTCGAGCACGTGGACGATGACATCGCTGCGCTCCAGGCGATTCGGCGGCTGCTGGCGCCGGCAGGCCGCCTGATCCTGCTCGTACCTGCACTCCCCGCGCTGTATGGGACCATGGATAAGGCCCTCGGCCACCACCGGCGCTATCAGCGCGGGCCGCTGACATCATTGCTCGACGCGACGGGCTTCAACGTGGCGCACGTCGAATACTTCAATCTGGCCGGCGTCCCCGGCTGGTGGTTTGCCGGGAGAGTGCTGCGGCGGCGGATGATTCCGGCGGCCTCGCTCAAGCTCTATGACGCGCTGGTCCCGCTGTTTCGGCTCGAACGCTTCCTGCCGTGGCGTGTGGGGCAGTCGCTGATCGCGATCGGAGCAGCGGCCTGATGGTGATCGAGCGCCGTTCACCAAACCTGTTGCTCTCGGTGATCGTGCCGGCCTATAACGAGGCGGCGACGGTCGAGAGCGCCTTGCGCCGCATCCGTCAAGTTGCGCTGAGGCTTGAAGTTATCGTGGTCAATGATGCGTCGACTGACGGGACGCGCGAGATCCTCGACGGGCTTGCCGACACTGGTCTGGTGGACCACGTGATCCATCACGACAAGAACCGCGGGAAGGGAGCGGCGATCCGCAGCGGCATCGCCGTCGCCACCGGCGACGTGGTCGTAGTGCAGGACGCCGACCTCGAGTACGACCCGGCGGACCTCCCGAACCTGCTCCTCCCAATCCGGTCCCGCCAGGCGGACGCCGTGTATGGATCCCGGTTTCAGAGCGGTCCGCGCCGCGTGCTCTACTTCTGGCACTACGTGGGCAATCGTTTTCTGACGCTGTTGTCGAACATGTTCACCAATCTGAACCTGACCGACCTCGAGACTTGCTACAAGCTCGTCCGCACCGACTTGCTCAAGCGGCTGCCGCTCTCGTCCAATCGGTTCGGCTTCGAGGTCGAAATCACGGCGCGGCTGGCGCAGGCCCGCGCACGGATCTGGGAAATCCCGATCTCCTACAACGGCCGCACCTATGCGGAGGGAAAGAAGATCACGTGGCGCGATGGGTTCGCGGCACTATTCCACATTCTCCGGTACAACGTGTTCGTCCCGCGTAACGTGAACGCGTGGCGCTTACCAGCGAAGTAAAGACCGGTCTCGTCACCGCGGCCGCGACGCTGGCCGTCGGTATTCTCACCCTGAATCAGGCGCTGGTCGGAGTCTTCTACGACGACGGTCTCTACGCAGGGCTGGCAACCGCGCTGGGAAGCGGTCATGGATACGTTCATCCCAATCTCCCCGGCATGCCCGCGGCGGTGCACTACCCACCGCTCTACCCGTTCCTGCTGGCGCCGCTCTTCGGCGCGCTCCCCGTAAAAACCGCAGCCATCGCCGGCAAGGTGCTGAATGCCCTCTTGAGTGCCGGTGCGGCGGGACTGATCGCATGGTATGCCGCTAGGACAGATCTGCTCGGCCCCAGAATTCCGCGGTGGGTCGTTGGCGCGGTCGTGCTTGCCGCCGCCCTCGCGATCCCAGTCCTGGCGACCCAGGGTGTGCTCTTCGCCGAGCCGCTATTCGGTGTGTTGCTTGCCGTCACGATCATCCTCGCCGATTCGGCGACGGAAGAACGCTCCGCCTGGCTTGCGGGGATCGCCGCGGCTCTGGCGCTGCTTACCCGGTCCATCGGAATTGCGGTCGTCGCCGGCGCCGTTTGTCTGCTCCTCATGCGCCGCGCGCCGTGGCGCATGTGGCGGGCACTGCTCATCCCCACGTTCGTGGCAGCCGTCGGGTGGAGCGGCTGGGTCGCGATGCATGCACGCGGGATCGATCCCGCGCTGGCGCTCGTGTACGGGACGTACCGCGCGCCGCTCAGCCAGGCCGGCCTTTCGGCAATTGCCGGCAATATCCGTGACCTCTCGCGACCGTTGGAGGTCCTCGCCCTCGGCTGGATTCCCCTGCGCTGGTTGTACATCCTTCTCGCCACTGCGGCGCTCGCCGTCGGGCTATACGGTCTCGCACTGTTAGCGCGCCGCTCCGCCATTGGCTTCGCGCTGGTCTTCTATGCGATGATCCTCGCAGTCTGGCCGTACCCACCGGATCGATTCATCTGGGTCGTGCTCCCCTGGCTGGCACTGACGTGGACGGTTGGAGCTGTCGACCTCTGGGGGCGGTGGCCCCGCGTGCGGATTCCCATCGGGTTACTCTGCGCCCTGGTCGTCGGCGGGTACCTCCACTATGAGTTGCAGGGCTTCAAGGGCCGTTGGTGGGACGCGCAGGCGCGCGCCATCTCGGCCAACTTCGCTGAGCTGCTCCCTGTCGTACAAAACCTTCCCGACTCTGCCGTCCTCGCGACCGACGACGAGGCCCTCGTCTGGCTGTACAGCCGCCGCTTGTCCGTCCCGTTCTATCTCGAGAGCCATCGCGGCCCCGAGTCGATCAGGCCGACGCCGGCCGAGCATCGTGCGTATCTCGAGCGGATGGGCGTGACGCATGTCTTGCTGGCGAGCGCAACGTCACCGTCGGCGATCGAGCTGAGAGGCTTGATCGGAGCCTATCCGGCGCTGTTTACCGCCATCTACCGCTGGCCCGATGGACGCTGGCTCTTCGCCGTGAACCGTGGACAGTAGAGACCGGCGCCTCTACCTCGCCGTCATTGCCTGCGCGCTGGTTCCCTACCTCCCGGCGCTCTGGAACGGGTTCGCGATGGACGACCTCTACATCATCGTCTGGAACCCGCTCGTCCATTCAGCGCAGGGTGTGTGGCGCGCCTTCGGAGGACCCTACTGGCCGCCGGACCTGGGTGGCCAGATGTACCGCCCGCTCCCGCTGGCGACGTTCGCCGTGGACTGGGCCATCTCGCACGGTCACCCGGTCTGGTTTCATGCGATGAACCTGCTCTGGCACGCGGGCGTGGCGGTGATGGTGGCGGTTTTTGCGCGCCGCTGGGCGGATTGGTCTGGCGCGCTCGCTGCCGGACTAGTCTTTGCCGTCCATCCCGTGCACGTCGAGGCGGTCGCGAACGTGATTGGACTCGCCGAGCTGATGGCCGCGGCCGGCGTATGCCTCGCCGTGTACGCGGCGGTCGTTCGACAAGACGTGCTGCTGAGCGGCGCGGCGCTCGTGTTGGGCTTGCTCAGTAAGGAGAACGCGGTCGTTGTACCCGCCCTGATCGGCTGGGCGTGGATCGTCGGCTTGCCTTCGCGGCCCACGTCACGGCGCATGCTCGCATTCGCCGCGAGCTGGGTAGTCATCGCGGGCGCGTACCTCGCCGTCCGGAGCGTCGTCCTTCAGCCCTACGCCCGCCTGCATGCCATCGCGCCCGTCTTCCTGGGTGAGGGCGCCTTGGCGGGCCGTCTCACCGCGATCGCGGCGCTGGGCGATGTGCTTCGCCTGCTACTGGTGCCGCTGACGCTCCGCGTCGATTACTCCCCCGCGGAGCGCACGATCGTCCGATCGCTGCTGGACGGCCGATTCCTGATTGGCCTGGCGTGTCTGGCGGTCTGGGCGGGACTGCTCGTGATGGCGTGGCGGCGCCAACGGCGTCTCGAGGCATACGGATTGGGCTGGATCGCGATCGCCTTTCTGCCCGTGTCCAACCTGCTGTTCTCGAGCGGCGTGCTGCTCGCGGAGCGGACGTTGTACTTGCCGTCGGTCGGCCTGGCGCTTGCGGCGGGTGCGGCGCTGGCGCGGCTGTCGGTACCGCGATTTCGAATCGCCCTGGGGCTGCTCGTGATCGCGGGCGGGGTTCGCTCGGCAATGCGAACGCCCGTGTGGCATGACGATTTCAGCGTGACGCAGAGCATTCTCCAGGACTCGCCGGACTCCTACCGCGGCCCCGCGCGGATGGCGGCGCTGTACCAAAGCCATCGGCAGCCGAAGCGCGCGCTGGTCGCCCTGCGCATCGCGACCCGCACCTTTGACCGCGATCCCACGCTCTTCATCGCCGGTGCGGATGCGGCACTGACGCTGGGGCAGTCGCATCTCGCCGACTCGCTGCTCACTCGCGCCGAGCTGCTCTGCTCCAGGTGTCCGGGCTACTACCGGACTCAGGCACTCGCCGCGCGCTCGCGGGGCGACTCCGCCATTGCCGATTCGCTGCTGGCGCGGATGCGATGAGACGCGAATTGTGGCTCGTGTTCGCCGCCGCCGTCGCGCTCTTTCTCCCGACGGCACGCTACGGCATCGTGCAGGACGACCGGGCGATCATCGCGTCGAATCCGGCCGCGCATTCGATCGGTGCAGCGCTCCGAGCGTTCGATGATCCGTACTGGCCGCGCGAAACCGGCGCAGGACTCTACCGGCCAGTGACGATTCTGAGCTACGCGATCGATTGGACCGTCTCCGGCGGCCGCCCCGGTTGGCTGCATCTGATGAACGCCCTGTGGCACGGCTTGGCGACGGTACTCCTTGTGGTGCTCCTTGCGCGTTGGCTCCCGACACTCGGCGCTGTGGCAGCGGGCCTCGTGTTCGCCTGGCACCCGGTCCATGTCGAAGCGGTCGCCAGTTTGGTCGGTCGCGCGGAGCTGCTGGCGGCGGTGGGTATCCTGGGCGCCACGCTGGCCGCGCGGCGCCGGCAGTGGGTAGTGGCTGTACTCTGTGCGGCGCTCGCGATGTTCAGCAAGGAGCACGGTGTCATCGCCGGTGTCGTCATACTGCTGGATAGGTGGCTGCAGAGATCTGACGAACGACCCTACCCCAGGGTCTTCTGGATCGCACTGGCGGTGGTGACGATAGGATTTCTCGCGGCCTGGTTCGACGTCGGTTGGGTCGGTGAGAGCGACGAGGCCGCGGTATTCTACGACCGAGGAATGTGGGGACGGTTGGCGATCGCGTTCCCCGCCTTGCTGCGCGCAGCGCTCCTACTGATCTGGCCGGCGTCGCTCTCGGTCGATTACAACCCGCAGGTGCTTCCCGCTCGTGCCGGCTTTTCGATAGCGGCGGTGCTGGGATTCGTGGTCCTGGTCGGCACTCCGACGCTTGCACTCTGGTGCCGCCGCCGCGCGCCGGCGATTTCGTTTGCCGCTGGTCTTGCCGCGTGCTCATGCGTCCCGACGGCCAACCTGTTCTTTCCATCGGGGGTCGTTCTGGCGGAGCGCAATCTGTATCTCGCGGTGGCGCTGCCCGCGGTGGTCGTCGGATGGAGTGCGACCTGGCTCGCGTCGCGACGCGGGTTGCGTCCTGCGGCGGTTGCCGTGGCCATCGTCGTGATCTCGTGTGGATGGCGCTCGTATGCTCGTCTCCCGGCGTGGCGGGACAACCGTTCGCAGCTGGTCACGTTGCTCGCCGAGCATCCGGAGTCCTACCGAGCCCACGAATCGGCCGCGGCGGTGCTTGCCGGCATTGGCGACACGGCGGGGGCGCGGCGCGAATATCGGACAGCCGATTCGCTCTTTCCCGGAGACCGTTACCTCAATGGCGCGAACGCAATCTTCTTGATCGGCATCGGTGACACCGCCGCGGCGGTCACATTGATCGATCGAGCGAGACAATCGACTGCCGGGGAGCGCATGACGCTGCGCGCGAAGTTTCTCCTCGAGCTGGCGCGCGGCCGCCGGGCCCAGGCCGCCGCGATTGCCGACTCGGCAAGCAAGCGCTTTGCAGGTGAACAGAGGTGGTATTCCCAATTTCGGCAGTGAGTTACCGGCTGGTTGCGTCTGGCCGGGCTGAGTTGCAAAAAGCCGGAGTTTTTCGGCCACAGGAGGGGTTTAGAAATTGAATGCGGTACGGACAACTTATTGATGTCGTTTTGCTTACGCGTTGCAACTCAATCCAAGGCATGATTCGTGCTTGTAGGGGGGCGGCAGAATAGTCGTTCTGATTCTTGGACCTTATGGGGGAGGTAGTCCCAGATGAACCGCAAGGGTTTCACACTGATCGAGCTTCTGATCGTGGTCGTGATCATCGGCATTTTGGCCGCGATCGCGATTCCGAAGTTCGCGAACACGAAAGAGAAGGCCTATCTGGCTTCAATGAAGTCGGATCTGCGCAACTTGATTACCGCTGAAGAGGCGTATTTCGCCGATTCGGTGAAGTACACCAGCAACCTGGGTACAGCGTACAACGTGACGAGCGGCGTGGTTGGCCCCACGATCAACGTGACGGCTGACGGGTTCACCGCGAATGTGACCCATACCACGACGACGAAGACCTGCTCGATTTACGTCGGGTCCACTCAGCTGGCGCCTGCAAACAAGGAAGGCGAGCCGAAGTGCGCGTAAGGCCTTTGGCATGACGCATCTGAGCGGCGGGGGAAACCCCGCCGCTCTTCTTTTTGGGGGCTTGGGAGATCAGTCATATAGGGGATTTCCCCACCGTTACCAGGGTAAGGACCCAGTCCCGCGCGGACGCGTGAAAGCTTGCAAAAAGCCTGATGTTTGGGGCTTCTTGGCCGACCTAGTGGCTGGCCGCCTCTTATCATCAAAGGTCCCCTCTTGGGAGGTAGTCCAGATGAACCGCAAGGGTTTCACACTGATCGAGCTTCTGATCGTGGTCGTGATCATCGGCATCTTGGCCGCGATTGCGATTCCGAAGTTCGCGAACACGAAGGAAAAGGCATATCTCGCGTCGATGAAGTCGGACCTCCGGAACCTCGTGACGGCCGAAGAGGCGTTTTTCGCCGACTCGGTGAAGTACACGAACAACCTGGGTACGAATTACGCGACAACCAGCGGCGTAGTTGGCCCCACGATCAACGTGACGGCTAATGGTTGGACCGCTACGGTCTCTCACACCACGACCACGAAGACCTGCGCGATTTACGTAGGTACGACTCAGCTGGCGCCTGCCAACAAGGAAGGCGAACCGAAGTGCGCATAAGGCCTCTGGCCTGATGCAACAATGCGGCGGGGAGCGATCCCCGCCGCATTTTTTTTCGGGTGACGGAACGGCTGTTCGACGGGTCCCAACGGCGGCGCCCGTAACCGTGTCCTGAATTGTGACAAGGGGAGGTAGGTTCAGATGACCCGCCAGGGTTTCACATTGATCGAGCTTCTGATCGTGGTCGTGATCATCGGCATTTTGGCCGCGATTGCGATTCCGAAGTTCGCGAACACGAAAGAGAAGGCGTATCTCGCGTCGATGAAGTCGGACCTGCGGAACCTCGTGACGGCCGAAGAGGCGTATTTCGCCGACTCGGTGAAGTACACGAACAACCTGGGTACGGCGTACGCGACGACCACCGGCGTCGTTGGCCCCACGATCAACGTGACGGCTGACGGTTGGACGGCCAACGTGACCCATACCACGACCACGAAGACCTGCTCGATTTACGTCGGGTCCACTCAGCTGGCGCCTGCCAACAAGGAAGGCGAGCCGAAGTGCGCGTAAGGCCTCTGGCCTGATGCAACACGGCGGCGGGGGAAACCCCGCCGCTCGCTTTTTTAGCCTTATCTTGGGGTCCCATGAATCGCCCCAAGCCGGCGCTCCGCGTCGAGCTGCTGTTCTACCTCACATTCCTCGCCGCCTTCGCGATCCTCGTGGGCGTGGCGACATCGCAGCTCGCCCTCGCGATCGCCCCGGAACGCGGCGTCATCCTGGTTGTGATCTTCGTGG
>WNGO01001036.1_pt1 | contig 22433 bp, 22 predicted proteins | sample 5400511 | NCBI WGS metagenome assembly WNGO01 (sample SAMN13153380, study PRJNA577476) | soil metagenome | isolation source: 20 cm soil or saprolite under Garry oak tree replicate 2 | place: USA:California | collected 2016-06-15 | reverse complement strand
AGGGCGAGCAGCGCTTGAATGGGATCGCCATTTCATGGGGAGGCTGCGATGTCCCCGGGACACGTTACGCCGGCCACCGCCGCGAGAGCAAGCGGCATGTCATTTCGGGCAACCTTTCTCTCCTACGTCAAGCCCGGCCATGACGAATTGGTATCAATTGCGCGGGGCTGAGATCGGCGGCGGGCCGAAGCCCGTGGGCTTCTTCGGCCGCAGAGTTCCGACATAGAACGACAATCCGGCCACCAGGAAAAGACAGACGAGATACACCGCATAGGATTGCGGCGGCGTGATCGCCCACCGCAGAAATCCTCTGATCGCCGCTTGCGGATCGCTGTTTTTTTCCATTCTGCGGTTTTGCTCGATACCGCGGGGAATTGGAAGGGGCAAACACGGTCAGAATTCACGTAGCCGCCGACTTCTTCGGCAGCAGCAGCAATGCCAGTAGCGCCGATAGACTAAGCGCAGACGAAACAATCAGAATGCGGCTGCCCATGATGTCGATCAACAGCCCGAACGCCAATGGCGCCGCGGCCTGCGCCATCCGCGCCGGCGCGCCGATGATGCCCAGGCGATAGCCGTAATTTTGCGGGCCGAAGATCGCCAGCGGCAGCGTGCCGCGCGCAATGGTCAGGATGCCGTTACCGGCGCCGTGAAAGATCGCAAACGCACTCGCGGCCGCACCGCCCGCCAAGGCCACGATGGCGGCGCCGATCGGATGCATCAAACAGGCAAGCCGTGTCGACAGCAGCGGATGATAACGGCTCAAAAAACTCGCCTCGACGATGCGGGCAAACACCTGCGCCGGGCCGATCAGCGCACCGGCCGATACCGCCTGCAGCGTTGTCGCGCCCGCGGCCTCGAGAATTCGCGGCAGATGCGCGGCCATGGCGCCGGTGACGCTCCAGGCTGCCGCGAAGGCGAACGCCAGCAGGACCATGGTCCGGTCGATTGCGATGTGAGGTTTTGTCGATGCCGCAACCGCCGCTTTGGCACCCTGCACAGCCGGCAGCATGAAAAAATTGAGCGGCAGGCCGATCAGGATATGCGCGAGAGCCCAGGCGAAGCAGGTATTGCGCCAGCCGATGCTTTCGAGGCCAAGAGCCGTCAGCGGCCATCCTACCGTACTTGCAAAACCCGCGATCAGCGTGATGCCGGTAATCGAGCGGCGTGCAGAGTCGCCGTAGATGCGCCCCAGCGCGCCGAAGGCGGCGTCGTATAGGCCAAATCCCATGCCGATGCCGAGCAGAAGCCAGGCGACCACCAGCACCGGGATCGAATAGGTCAAGCCGAGCAGCGTCAGTCCCGACGCAAACGTCAGATTGGAAATCGACAGCACCGACCTGCCGCCGACGAGATCGATCTGCCGGCCGACGCGCGGGCCGAGCATCGCGGAAATCACCAGCGAGGCCGAGAAGGCGGCAAAGATCCAGTTCGAGGAGACGCCGAGGTCGCGCGCGATCGGATCGGCGAGAATCGCGGGCAAGTAATAGCTCGAAGCCCACGCCAGCGTCTGCGTGGTGCCGAGCGCCAGGATGATGGGCAGCTGGCGACGGCTCATGGCATCACATCTCTCACCAATAAAGGCCTCCACCTTGACAGCGGTGTGATATTTCTATAATTCTGGATATATGGAACAAGAGCAAGCTATTCTCGCGCTCGCCGCGCTCGCTCAGCCGACGCGGCTGGGAGTTTTCAGGCTGTTGGTCAAGCACGAACCCGACGGGCTCGCAGCCGGCGATATCGCGAGGGCGATTGCGGTGCCGCAAAACACCATGTCCGCCCATCTTGCGATCCTTGCGCGTGCGGGATTGGTGATGAGCGAGCGAAAAAGCCGCTCGATCGTCTACCGGGCAAATCTGGCAACGTTTCAAGATCTGACGTCATTCATGGTTGAGGATTGTTGCGGCGGTCGTGCGGGGCTGTGCGCGCCCGTTGCCGAATGCAAGCCCGCGCGCGGCAAGCGCGCGAAGATCACGGCCTGAGGGATATGAAGATCACGGCCTGAGGGATATAATGTCATGAAGCGCCTTCACGTCCACGTCGCGGTGGAGAATCTTCCACAATCGATCAATTTCTATTCGGCATTGTTCGCGGCGCAGCCCGCCGTGGTCAAGACCGATTACGCCAAGTGGATGCTCGACGATCCCCGGGTGAACTTTGCGATTTCGACGCGGGGGCGGCAGCCCGGCCTCGATCACCTCGGGATCCAAGTCGAGAATGCCGATGAGCTGCAGGAGGTCTACGGGCGGCTTCGCAAGGCGGGCGGCAATATCATCGAGCAGGGGCAAACCGCCTGTTGCTACGCGAAGTCGGAGAAGTCCTGGATTGACGATCCGGCTGGCATCGCCTGGGAAACCTTTCTCACCACCGGAGAGAGCATCACCTATGGCGACGGCAGCGGCGAACGCGATGCGCGCGTGGCACATGAGAAACAAGGCGCTTGCTGCGTTCCGCAAACCGCGCCGATTTCCGCCGCTTCGGCATGCAGCACGCCATAGGAGCATTCGATGTCTGAACGCATCTACAATGTTCTCTTCCTGTGCACCGGAAACAGTGCCCGTTCGATTCTCGCGGAATCAATCCTGCGCAAGGACGGGCACGGCCGCTTTCGTTCCTTCTCAGCCGGAAGTCAGCCCAAGGGACAAATCAATCCCTTTGCGCTCAAGGTGCTTCGGAGTCTCGAGTACCCCTCCGACAGTATGCGCTCGAAGAGCTGGGCGGAGTTCGCCGCTCCTGATGCGCCGATGATGGATTTTGTTTTTACCGTTTGCGACAGCGCGGCCGGAGAAAGCTGTCCGGTGTGGCCGGGCCAGCCGATGACCGCACATTGGGGGATCGAGGATCCCGCAGCGGTTGAGGGTACGGACATTGAGAAGGAAGCGGCGTTTGTCGCCGCCTTCCGCTATCTCAGGAACCGCATCAATATTTTCACCAGCCTTCCCCTTCGCAGCATCGACCAGCTTTCGCTCGGAACCAGATTGCGGGAAATCGGACGCATGGACGGATCGAGTTCGGGCCATGATAAGGCAAGCTGATGTCCGGCTACGACCTGCCACGGCGCCTTGTCGCCGAAGCCCTCGGCACAGCGCTTCTGGTTGCAACCGTGGTCGGCTCAGGCATCATGGCCGAAACGCTGACCAAGGATATGGCGCTGGCGCTGCTCGGCAACACGCTGCCAACCGGCGCGATTCTTGTAGTGCTGATCACGGTTCTGGGACCCATCTCGGGCGCCCACTTCAACCCGGCGGTGTCGCTCGTATTTGCGTTGAAACGCGAACTGACCGCGCGCGATACGGTCATCTATATCGCAGCGCAAGTCCTTGGCGGAATTCTGGGCACCATGATCGCGCACGGAATGTTTGCGCTGCCGTTGCTCGATGCTTCGATGAAAGCCCGAACCGGCGGCGCGCAATGGTTCGCGGAAGCGGTTGCGGCTTTCGGCCTGGTGGCGACCATTCTGGCAGGCATCCGGTTTCAACGCGCCGCGGTGCCCTGGCTGGTTGGACTTTACATAACCGCAGCATACTGGTTTACGGCCTCGACGTCGTTCGCCAATCCGGCCGTCGCGATTGCGCGCTCGTTCACCAATACCTTCTCCGGAATTCGGCCGGTCGATCTTCCGGGCTTCATCGTCGCCGAACTCATCGGTGCGGTTGTTGGTATGCTGGTCATGACATGGCTGCTGCGACCGGAGAAAGATGCGCCGCCTCTCAATCCCGAGGCGATGTTATGAGCGTGACGATCTATCATAAACCTGATTGCGGTACATCGCGCAACACGCTTGCGATGATACGGCAAAGCGGCGAGGAGCCGGAGGTAATCGACTATCTCAAGAATCCGCCGAGCCGTGCGCGGTTGATCGAACTGATCAAGGCGATGGGAATTCCGGTTCGCGCATTGTTGCGCGAGAAGGGAACGCCCTACGCCGAACTCGGGCTTGCCGATCCGAAATGGAGTGACGACCAACTGATCGATTTCATGCTGGCGCATCCGATCCTGATCAACCGACCGATCGTCGTTACGCCGAAAGGCGTCAAACTCTGTCGGCCCTCGGAAGCAGTGCTCGACATTCTGCCTAATCCCCATATCGGCCGCTTCGTCAAGGAGGACGGCAAGGTGATTGACGCCGCTTAAAGCAAGGAACGATTTGAGGCCAAGCTAAAGAAGATTGCGAAGGCCAAGCCAGCTAGTAAACCCCGATAAGCTTGCATCCCGCGATAATCAGGACCGCCCCGAGCATCTTCAGGATCACCGGCACCGCAAATTTGATCCCGAACGTTGTTCCGATGATCGCGCCCGCCAGCACGGCAACGCCATAGAGTGGCAAGTCAGCCGGTAGCGATTTGACGATAGCGATATTGCCGAGCAGCCCAGCGATAGAATTGCAGAGAATGAACACCGCCGCCACGCCGGACGCCTTGCGGGTATCGGACCATCCGGCAAACAAGAGGATTGGCGAAATGAAGATACCGCCGCCTGTCCCGGTCAACCCCGACAGGAGTCCTATCAACGCACCGAATGCTACGCCTGCGACGATAGGCGGGTCGCGCGGCTCTTGGTTGGTTGTCAGTTCCTTCGGCCACAGAAACCGGATGCCAGCGACAATCAGGATCACACCGACAAGGGGCCGATAGAATTGTCCCGGTAACTGCACCGCGCCGCCGATCACTGCGAAGGGCAGCGCCCCAAGCAGGAACGGCCACACCGTTCGCCAGCGGAACAGCCCGACTCGCAAATAGCGAAGCGACGTGAAGCCCGCGACCAAGATATTCAGCGCAAGTGCCGTGGGGCGCATGATAGTTGGAGCAACGCCAAACAGGGCCATGAGGGCGATATAGGCGGATGCCCCGGCATGACCAACGGACGTATAGAGCGCCGCGCCAGCGAACATGCAGGCGGCAAGAAAGAGGTTATGGGGATCAAGCATGGCACGGCTCGCCAAGGCGAAAGAAAAATGCCCGTGAACCGTCGTGCCGGTGTGCTGCACAAGCCTGCTTACGGCAGGCCGTGGGGTAACGTCGAAGCTATCAAACCCGCAGCGGGGCGACTACCCCAGATGCGGGTTTGTCAAATATAATATCGCCGACAAATTTGCCCGGGCAGCGCACCACCCGGGCAAAGAGTCGAAGGAAGAATCGATGGGCCGATCAGCTGGTGTATTCGAGCGACTTGAAGCTCAGGTGCTTCACGCCCTCCGGCGCATCGGCGAGCTTGCGAATATTCGCCCAAGTCTGCTTGTAGTTCGGAATGATGAACTCATTCACTCCGGGCGACACAACATTCCCTTGCACGCCAGTCGGATAAGCGAACAGCATGAACGTCTGCTTAGGCTTTGCTGTCGGGGTCGGATACACCATCGCCTGCGTCGAACCATTGTCGTTAAATATCTCGACCAGATCGCCTTGCTTGAGCTTCAGGTCGTCCATGTCCTTCGGATTCATCTGGATGTACGGATAGGGCATCCGATCCATCACGAACTCGTTGTCTTGGTCGAGATAGGCGTTCTGCCAATTCACGTTGGCGCGGCCATTGTTGATGAGGAACGGGAATTTCTTGCTCTCGGCCTCCTTACCCGGCGCCTGCAAGCCCCGCCATTGGGTTTCCATGAACTTGGCCTTGCCGTCCTTGCTATTGAACTTGCCGTCAGCAAACAACCGCTTGGTGCCGATGATCTTGCCGTCGGTGAACGCGGTCGCGGGTTCCTGAAAACCATTGGTCCCCATCGTCCGCAGGCGCTCATAGGTGACAAACTCGCCGCCCTTTTCATGGTTGTGGTAACCGTCCATGAAGGCATCTTCTTCAGTCTTCCAGTCAAAGCCCTTGAACTTGTCGGCAGCTGCAGACTTGCCCTGCTCACGCAAGACCCGCTCCATGTTGTTGGCAATGCGTGCTGCTATAAGGCTATCGGGCATCGCCTGTCCGGGCGGGTCCATATAGCGCTCGGTCAGGCGCATGCGGCGCTCGCCATTCATCGAGGTGAGATTGGCTTCGCCCGATGTCGCCGCCGGCAGCCATACGTGGCAGGCTTCGCCGATCTTGGTGGGGACAATGTCGACATCGACTGCAAACAGACCACCTTTCTTGATGGCGCCGACGATCGCATTGACCATTGCAGTGCGGTCGCCATAGGGCGCCGTCATCATGGCGTCCTTCACCATGTCGGTGCGCTTCTTGTAAGCCTGCTTGAACTTGAAGGCGTTCAGCGTGGTCTTGTAGTGATCGCATCCCCAGATGTGGTGCACGCCGCCTTTGCCTTCGATCAGGAGCTTGTCGACGTAGGCGGCGGGCCTTCCGACATGCGCGTCCGAGGGCCGCGAATAGCCTTCCTGATGTCCGCCCATGCGCACACAACCACCGCCCGACCGGCCGATATTGCCGGTCGCCAACGCAACATTCACCAGTGCTCCATTGGTGCGGTAGTTGTCGTTGCCCCAGATTAGGCCCTTCTCGTACGCAAACATCGTGCGGCGGCGCGCATTGCCGGCCTTGGGCTGCGCGATCCATTCAGCTGACTTGCGGATTTGGTCAGCGGTTAGACCGGTGATCTTCGCCGCGTCGTCCACGCTGGTCTTGTTGGCGGCCTTCATCTTATCGAAGTTAGTGGTCGAAGCATCAATGAAGGCTTTGTCAGTCCAGCCCTTATCGGCGATATAGGTCAGCCATGCATTGAACAACGCCAGGTCGGTGCCTGAGTTGATTGCCAGATGCATGACATTGTCCTTGCCGGCTTCAACTTCGCAGGCGTTGACCGTCACGGTTCTGCGGGGATCGACGATGATTATCTTGGCGCGTTCGACCGGCTCGGAGCCGAACTCAGCTTTCTTCTTATCCAGCGAACTGCCGCGCAGGTTTGGCACCCAGTGATTCAAGAAGTAGTTCGTCTGGGTTTCGAGCGCATTGGTTCCAACAGCAACGATGGTGTCGGCGAGTTCGGCGTCCTCATAGCAGTTGTTGAGTTCGCCCACGCCCATGTCGCGCGTGGCATGGACTTCGGAGTTGTAGGCGGGCCGATTGTGGATACGGATGTTCTTGATCTTCATCGCCCCGAAATACAGCTTGCCCGTGCCCCAGGTATTTTCGTAGCCACCGCCGGCGCCGCCGTGGTCGAAAGCGGAGACGAAGATCCCGTCTTCACCCATGTTGTTCATCACCGCAACGGTCACGCGCGCGACCAGATCGAGCGCGTCGTCCCAGCTGGTCGGCTGCATCTGCCCGTAGCGCCAAACCATTGGGTCGGTGAGCCGTTGCAATTGCGTGTTGCGCTGTTGCGAATAACTCATCTCGGCTATGCGCGCCCCGCGTACCGAGCCAAGGCCTGAGTTCACGACGCAGTCCTTGTCGGGTTTGATCACGATATGCACGTCGCTGCCGTTCTGGCGCACGATGTTGTACATCGCGGGCGAGTACCACGCAGCCGTCTCGGCTGGTTGCTGCTTGCCGAGGTCGACACCGAACTTGTTCTGATCTGGCGCAGTGCCGCCCTGCTTGTTGGTCGGCCAAGTGTAGGCCTTGTAGCCGCAGCCGACGATGCAGTAGTGGCAGGTGACGTTGAATTCCTTGGCGTCCTTTGGGACGATCGGAAGACGGTCGATCTGACGCTTGTAAGCCATGACACTTCTCCCCGATTAGAGCACGTTCGATAAACGACCGTAGAGCAGCTCATCCACGCCTTCGGCGTAGATGTCGCCCTTGTCGTCAACGCGCAGCGCGTATTGCGGAAGATTTTGTGTGGCTTGTCCCCAGATTTGCTGGCCGCCGGACTCGCAGTCGAACCGCGAGTAATGCCCCGGGCAGTTCATTGTCCTGTCCGCGGCGATGTAGTTGAGCGGAAAGCCCTTGTGCGGACAGGTTGTCGAAAAGCCGACAATGTCGCCATCGGCGCCGACGCCGCCCGGGATGCGCTTGCCGAGCTTGAGCAACACGCCGGGCGCGTCTGTGTCTGGATAGGCGACCGCGAAGGGCTCGTTCGGCTTGAGATCGGAGATATTGGCGAGGCGGTTGGACGGGTAATCGACACGCGCCGCTCCCGGTGCGGCCCTAGCCTGGGCCGGTACCATCGTGGCCACCGCGGCTCCGGCGGCGGCAAAGCCAGCGCCACCCAAGAACCGGCGACGGCCGGCATCAACCATCTTGTTGCAATGGCTCATTGACGTCCTCCCACGGCACGCCGGTACGCCTACCGGCGAAGTTTCCTCAGGGGATGGCCGGTACGCCTACCGGCCGAGCGTCTCTGTTTTTTAACGTCTGCGGGACGGGACCGGCACGGTCCGTGCGACGACATGTCGAGACGTCTCGACATGTCCATTAATGGAAATGTCCTAGCTTGTCACCTGCCCGTCATATAAAAGGTGTCGGAATTTTCGAAATGGAACACTAGGTAGGTGCAATGCGGAAGACGATGCTTGCAGTGGCGAGCCACGCGACGCAGGTCAATGCGGGCGATGCATTCTCCGAACCTCACGCCATTTCGGCACTCGCTGCGCTGGCTCAGCCCACGCGCCTTGCGATCTTCCGCCTCCTGATCAAACATGAACCCATCGGGATCACCGCAGGTGTAATCGCGGAGACGGTCGGCGCGCCGCACAACAGCCTATCGTCCCATCTCGCCATCCTTGTCCGCGCCGGGCTGTTACGCAGTTCGCGCGATGGTCGAACGATCATTTATCGCGCAGACGTCGAGGGTATGCGGTCACTGATTTCGTTTCTGATCGATGATTGCTGCAACGGGCATCCCGAACTCTGCGGCCTTTTGGGCATCGATCCCTCCGCCGGGTGTGGGTGTTCCCCAGCGACGAAGAAAGCCGCGTCAAAGAAGCGGGTTGCGCGGACAAGAAAACCGGTTCGCGCTCGATAGCCCGGTCGCAACGTCGTTCCTGCGGATCATCCCCCAAGCTGGCTGCTCGGCGCGCGAGGCGAGGTCGTCACGCCGGCGAGATCGCACAGGTAACCCAAACGGTGAGGTCGTATATTCGCCGTACTTGATGGGCCAACGCGCGCGACAATGCCTGTGCTTGACGCCCTGTTCGACCATTTCCAGCAGGTATCATCCAACGTTGAGATCACAGGAAGCCTGGTCCAGTGCTCGCCCGTTTCGCAAGCGATCACTGCACATCAAACCTCAACCATTGCTTGGCTCTTACCTGTTTGGCCCGCGTCTGATCGATATAGGGTCCGATCAGCTTGTTCAGCGCTTTGGTGACCTGCTCGTACTCGTCGGCACAACCCTCGGCTCTTTCTTTGGGCAGGTACCCTTTGTCTACGAGATCGGCGAATAGCTTCGAATCTGCCCCGTATGCCATGCACAGCACGTTGTAGAAGCGCTGCGCCGGAAGGCCGTGCTCGTCAGCGAAAGGATTCTTTTTGGTACTCGGTTTAGATGCGTCAACGTTATACGAGTAAGCTACTCCGTAAATCAGTCTCCGCGCGTCGCTCTCGGCGAACTGCAAGAGGATGTATGCGGCAAACTGATCTGCTGCGTCTTCCTCGCGTCCTAAAATCGGCACGGAGAGATAGTCAAACACCGCGTGGCCGGTCTCGTGCAGGAACACTTCGAGTGTCGGTCCCAATATAGCGTCCGCTCGTGTAACGCCCGCCGGCGTCGTTTCCTTGGGAGCATCCCGCAGGATGTCTTCAAGATACTCGTAGCAAACAGTGACGGCGTCATCTTCATACCAGGAGTTGGATTCTCCGTTGCATTCGTCAACCTTCAATAGGAGCGCACGCGGTAGACGCAATTGGCTTAACAGACCTTTTAATTTTTCGAGGGTCTGCCGCTCCTTCAGCAGTTGAAATATAGGTTCATGAGCTGAATTCTTGGGCGGTACATAAGAAATTTCAATCCGATCGGATCGCAAACTGGAGGATTTCTTGGCGGCTGCAGGCTCCGAATTCAGGCTCGCGCCAATCAAGATCAAGAGTGCGAAAAATACCTTCATCGGAGCTCCCGGAACCATGACAGATGACCTTCACATCGACAGCAACCTTTTGATCAATCTCAAAATGACCCTTTGGAGTGCGTCGATGTGACGGCAGCAGACCTATGCCGATGACGCCGCTGACAATCGTAGATGGGTCAAAGCCTGCCGCGGCGCCTCGCTTTGGCCAACGTCCGATCTCCCCCACAAAAGGGGACGTGCGGTGGCCGCGCTCGGCAGGTCCGAAAAGTACCATAAGCAGCAACGCGCGGAGACGTTTAATGCGCGAGGGGCCACCCTTTGGTGGCCCATTAAACGCTCTGCCTATATCTTCGTAGAGTTGCGGCTATTTTTGTGGTTCTGCTGCTTTTTCCGGTCCTGCTTTCATTTTCTTCTTCTTATTGCGCCGGTCAGCACGCCTAGCCACGCCAGCAACGCTCCCGGGGGAGAGTGGCTGACCAACGCGGGCCTCGGCATCCGTTGCGGTCATCAGCGTCGCCGGCACTGCGAGGCCCGACGCAATCGCTAGCCCGAGCAGGGAAAAAACCCTTCGACGCGAAATCACTTCCGATTTGATCATTTCAGTCATCACAGCCTCCTGTTGAGTTCTGAGCCCTAACTGACAAGGCCGCCGTGACCTTGACCTAGATCAAGCCAATCCCGAGCTTCGAGCTCCGCTCTAGCAAACATTCCCGGGCTCCGTCGGTGCCACCAGCAGACGTTCGGTGGCCTCGAAACGTTCGCGATGCCGGGTTATCCTTGCGAGGGGCTGCGGAACGAAATCGGTCCAGCCGCAGGCAAACCGAAGGGGGCAGTCGGATGTCTCTCTGGTTGATTCCGATGATATACGCTGCTGCGAGTTTCCTCGGGGGGATTACGCTGCCGCGACTTGAGCAGGCATACTTTCCATACGACTCCGGCATTTCCGTTGCCTCGGCTCAGGCATTCCTTACGGCTGTCGCTTCCGGCATGATCGCACTCACTGGCATCGTGTTTACCGTCAGCCTGGTCATGGTGCAGTTCAGTGCCATTGCATACTCGCCGAGGCTCGTTCTCCTTTTGGCTCGCGACCCGAAGCTGTTTCATTCGCTGGGCGTGTTCATCGCCACGTTCACATATTCTCTTTCCGTTCTGCTCTATGTCGATCGCAATGGGTCCGGGATCGTGCCGCTGATTTCCGGGGTCGCGGTCGCTGGATTGCTTTTGCTCAGCATGCTGCTGTTTGCCGCGCTGATGAAGGGCTTGAGAGACCTCCAGATCACTTTCGTGCTTCACGTCATCGGCGACCAGGGCCGCGAAGTCATACGCGAGACGTTTCAGCGCCTCGATGAGAAGGCAAAAAATCAATCGAAACGCGGACAGGAGTTGCGCAATGTTTCTGAATTGGGTCCGGTTGTCCAAACGTTGAGGTATTTCGCCGCGCCACGCACGATTGCCAAGTTCGATATCGACAACCTGGTTCGCCAGGCACAACAGGCAGGGGCCGTCATCGTGATGGCATGCGGGGTCGGCGATACTCTTGTCGAAAATACGCTGCTGCTGCAGGTTCATGGAGCTAAAACTGCGCTGCCCGAAAGCAACCTCGTGCGGGCCATCCACTTCGGGTTTGAACGGACGTCGGAGCAGGATCCGAAATATCCCGTTCGGCTGCTGGTCGACATCGCGATCAAGGCGTTGTCGCCGGCGATCAACGATCCGACGACGGCAGTCCAGGCTATCGACCAGATCGAGGATCTGTTGCGTCGGCTGGGAGGGCACGATTTGGACGCCGGCTATGCCCGCGATGCGGATGGCGATTTGCGTCTCATTTTTCCGATGCCTACATGGGAGGACTATCTGGTGTTGGCATTCGATGAGATTCGCCACTACGGCGGCCATTCGGTGCAGGTGATGCGCCGCCTGAGATCGGCGCTCGTCGGGTTGGCCGAATCGGTGACGGCCGATACGCGGATCGGGGCGGTGCAGCGATATCTCAAGCAACTCGATTTGACTGTCGATCGCTCGGATCTCGGTGCGGATGATCAGGAAACGGCGCGCCAGGAGGATCGGCAAGGCCTCGGCCTGTCGCGCCGACAAAGAACTTCGCCTTGATCAAAGATGTCAGCTCTGGATCAATCTCGTCGTTTTGCCCTTCGGCCAGCCACTTCCGGCCTACCCCCGGTCCGATATCGGGCGCGCATTTCAATCCGGCCGTTACCCTGGTGTTTGCGCTGAAGCGCGATCTGCGGACCTAAGGTTTCAAAACTTCAAACGCCTTCCAATCCCTGATGGCCGAGACGCAGCGATCTGTCATGGCCTTGGCCAGTGCGACGCCGCGCTCGTTGGCAGGGTCGCCAAGGCCGCCACCAATCACCGGGTAGCAAAGACAAAACATCAGGGTCCAACGATAATCGTCGATGCAGTCGCCGAAAGAATAATTTTTGACGCCAAGTTCGATGAGCCGATCGTGATAGGCGCGCAGAAGGTCCAATTCGATCTCGCGCCTGAGTGACGGGGGCACACTCTGGCTTACGAAGTAACCGACGTCGTAGGTGCCGGTAGATCGGGTTGCAATTTGCCAGTCGACGACGGTGAGGGCTCCTCGCTCCCCGAAGAAAAAATTGTCGAGTCGATAGTCGCCGTGGCAAAGGGTGCGCGGCCGGTCCTGGACACGATCGAGCATGCCGACGATTTGGTCGGAAAGCCGCTCTCCGATCCGCCGCATATCATCCGGAAGGTCGGAGCCAAACTGTTGGAGATACAGCGGCCAAGCGATGGAATAAAGGGCAAGTCCGCCCTTGTTCAGGTCGCTTTCTCCCAGCGGCACCCAATCGATTGTCTCAAGTTTCGGACTGTCCCACCATTCGGCGTGAAATGACGCGAGCTGGCGGATCGCCGCGAAGGCGTCCTCAGCCGAGCAGCCCTTCAGCTGATCGCCAAGTCGACGGTCGCCCAGGTCTTCCAGCAACAGCAGGAAATCATCGCTTAACAGGTCGTGAGAGGCATGCAGGCATCGCGGACTTGGCAAGGAAACATCTTTGGCAAGGAGATTGTAGAAATTGACTTCACGTTCGTAGAACTTGAACTGCCGTGCCAGGCCGCGGGTTTGCTCAATGGCCGCAGGATATTTGGCGACCAGCGACTTTGGACCTCGCGCGTTTTCCCGGTAAGAGAATTTCACTCGCGCCAGTTGACAGAGAAATCCAACGCCCTGGCCGATTACCTCGGTTTCGACTGAGGCTATGCTTGACGGATCAAGAGAAAGCGCGGGGCCCAGATTGGAAGCAGTGAGATCTGTGGGACTTCGCGGATACATGTAATTCCCCCCTCAATCAAAAATTTGAAATATCGTCGACCTCTTCTTGGGTTATGCCAGGCTGGTTGTTCGACACATCAAAGCATGGCGGTTACTGTCAGGCTATGTCTAATGTCTGAGTTGGGCCGATCCCGTCATTTTTCTCTTCGGCCAGCCACTTCCGGCCTGCTCCGATGGGCAGACATTCTCAGCGTCCCTCGGCATGTCTCAAAGGTGCCATGAACGCGCGGTTCACTCGATTACCTCGTCGGCCAACAGCAGGAGTTCGCGAGGGATTGCGAGCCCCAGCTCTTTGGCCGTTTTCAGATTGAAGACGAGCTCCAGCTTTGTCGGCTGCTCCACCGGGAGGTCGGCCGGGTTGGCGCCCTTGAGGATTTTGTCCACATAGGTGGCGGCGCGTCGGAACAGATCGGGCAAGCTTGCCCCGTAGGACATCAGGCCCCCATCTTCCACAAACTCCCTTGCAGCGTACATCGCCGGGAGCCGGCTCTTCGCGGCCAATTCCACAATGCGTTTGTGCTCGCCATACAGCATCGGGCTCGGTAACTGAATGACGGCATCGGCGCGCTCTCGGGTCATTGCGACGAAAGCGCCATCGAGGTCGCCCGGGACAAGGGCCGGCACTAATTGAAGCTGCAGTCCCAGCGACTGGGCCGCGGTCTCGGTCTCCCTCAACACGCCTTCCGCCGTTCGTTTGCCGTAGGCGGTAGGGTGCCAAAGCGCAGCGACGCGGGAGAGGCCGGAAATGGCGTCCTTGAGCAGTCCGAAGCGTTTGGCAATCAATTCCGGACCGAGAAAAGTCGTCCCGGTAATATTTCCGCCTGGTCGGGCGAGACTGACGACCAACTCATCGCCGACCGGATCGGCCATGCCGGCCACGACGATAGGAACTATGTTTGTTGCTTGCTTGGCTGCGCGGGCCGGTGTCGTGCTCATCACGACAATGACGTCAACCTTGAGCCGAACCAGATCGTCCGCGACTTCCCGGAATCGCTCTGTATTCCATTCCCCGAAGCGACGCTCGATAGCCAGGTTCGAACCCTCAGCATAACCAAGCTCCCGCAGCCCTTGGTAAAATCCAACGGCCCCGGGCGTATCCGTCGAGCCGGGATTTAATACGCCGATAAGCGGGAGCTTTCCCTTCGGCTGCGCACGCGCGGCCAGCGGCCACGCCGCTGCCGCGCCGCCGACCAGTGTGATGAACTCGCGCCGCTTCATTATCAGCCCCCAGGCCCAGGAGATGGCATCCTAGCGGTTCAAACGGGTACGTTGATAGGGATAAAACCGGCATCAAGAGCACTGCCGCTGGGCGCCGATGTCGCAGTTGGATCATCCGCGTCGATTTTGCGCCGTCGGTCGATGTCCGATGCCGGATGGATTTTCGGTCGGGCTCTCAGGATGAGGTCATGGCCATCACACTGCCCGATCGATCGCGCGGCCTTATTCTGCAACTCTTTCGTCAGACAGGATTACGCGGCATAATGGATTATGGAGCTGGCGCCGCGACTGCAGCTGATCAACTGGCTGGTTAGCCAAGGCCTCACCGGCCTGCCCGAGAACGATCTGATTCGCGGCTTTTGCGAGCGCTGCCGGGAGGGCGGTCTCGATCTGTCGCGCGGCCTCGTTTTCATCGACACGCTGCATCCGATCTTCGAGGGCCGCGGGTTTCGCTGGACCGACACGGAAACCAACGAGGCCGATAGCTTCGAATACGGATCGACCAGCACGGGCGACGCCGCGCAGAACTGGCGGCGCTCCACCTTCTACCACATGCTCGAAAACGGACATGACGAACTGCGGATCGATCTCGCTGATTGCGCCACGCTCGATTTTTCGATGATCGACGATCTTGCCGCAAAAGGTCATCGCCATTTCGTGGCCTTCGTGCATCGGTTCGGCGAAGCCGGAACCATCGGCGAGATGGACTGCGTCTATTCCTACTGGCTGACCCGGCGTGCGGATGGTTTTAGCGAGCAGGGCCTGTCGGCGCTGCGCGACCTGGTGCCGGTGCTGGGGCTTGCGATCAAATCCGCCGCGCAAGTGGAGATCGCGAGAACGCTGGGAAGGGTCTACCTCGGGCGTGACGCTTCCGAGCAGGTGCTGCGCGGGCGCATCTCGCGGGGCGTCACCGAGCGCATCAACGCCGTGCTGTGGTTTTCCGATTTGCGCGGCTCGACCGCGATCAGCGAAAACCTCGCGCCCGACGAGATCATTCCGTTTCTCAACGACTACGCCCAGGCCGCCATCAACGCCATCCACGATGAGGGCGGCGACGTGCTGAAGCTGATCGGCGACGGCGTGCTGGCGATGTTCACCAGGGGAGACATGACGTCAGCCAAGCGTGCCGCGCTGCGGGCCGAGCATCGTTTCAGGCGCAACATGGCTGCGCTCAACGCCCGCCGCGCCGCCGAGGACCGGCCGATCACGTCGGCCTATGTCGGGCTGCATGTCGGCGAGGTGTTTTATGGCAACATCGGCAGCGAGGACCGGCTCGATTTCACCGTCGTGGGACCGGCGGTCAACGAGGTCAGCCGCATTGCATCAATGTGCCGTTCGGTCGATCGCGAACTCCTGGCTTCGGCGGATTTTTGCGCCAGCCTGGACGCAGCCGGGCGCCGCTATCTGGTCTCCACCGGCCGGTTTGCGTTGCGCGGCATCGGCCGCGCGCAGGACCTCTATACCCTCGATCCCGTCATCGCTTCGGATGAGGCCGTCGCCGGGCGCTATGAGCGTTATCTGGCGGGCTAGGGCCTGATGACATTGAGTTGAATCGGCGCACGAGTCCGACTCACCTCTCCCCGCTTGCGGGGAGAGGTCGGATTGCGAAGCAATCCGGGTGAGGGGGATTCACCGCGCACACCTATGCTCGGAATTTGCGGAAACAGCCCCTCACCCCAACCCTCTAAGAGCGAGCTTCGCTCGTCTCGACCCCGCGAAGAGCGGGGAGAGGGAGAAGTGACCGATCGCCGCTGCTGCCTCAACCTAAACTCCTCCCGCTATAGGGCCTTCGTCATCCTTCGAGACGCTTGTTTTGCAAGCTCCTCAGGATGAGGCCGGTACTTCCGGCGCTGCGCTCGCACCTTGCGCTACAACGGCAAAGCCTTTGCGCGGGAATAACGGCGATGATTTTGCCCGCATGGCATAGAGCGCCACGGCCGCAAGCGAGGCGACGGTCACGACGATGCCGAGCGCGAGCATCGCTTCATGCGATACCGTCGCGGCGAGATACACCCCGATCGCCGCCCCCATCATCTGCCAGAAGCCGAGCAGCGCGGAAGCTGCGCCTGCTTTCTCGCCGAACGGGGAGAGAGCCTGCGCGGTACCCAGCGGATTGACGATGCCCATGCCGAGCAGGAACACCGACATGGCCGCGAGGAACGGCAGGAAGGTCGGGTGAAAGATCGATACCAGCAGGACCGCGATGCTGCCGGTTGCCGCCGCCACTAGGCCGCCCCTGATCGAGCGATCGAGCCCAAAGCGCGGCGCAAGTTTGGTTGCCAGCATGCCGGCGGCGAACACGACCATGACAGTGCCCGCGAAGAACAGGCCGAGCTGAATCGGGGTGAAGTGCAATCCCTCGATGAAAACGCGGGGAGCTGCCGAAAACATCGCGAACAGTCCGCCCATGATCAGGCTGACGGTCGCGGCCGGAACGAGAAAGCGGCGGTCGGCGATGAGGCTGATGTAGTTCTTTGCAATCGCGAGCGGATTGAGCGGGATCCGCGTCGAATGATGGGTTTCGCCGAGCACCGCGCCATAGGCGATCGCGCCGATCGCCGCAAAGATTGCGACAAAGACGAATTCGGAGCGCCAGCCGAAAGCGTGGTCGAGCGCGCCGCCGAGTAATGGCGAAAAGCCGGGCGCTGCCGCCATCGCCACCATGATCAGCGCCATCGCGCGTCCAAGCGCCGCGCCAGTGAAGAGATCGCGGGCAATGGCGCGCGACAGCACCGAGGTGGCGCAGGCGCCCGCGGCCTGAATGACACGCCCGGCCAGAAGGCCCGGCAGGTCCGTGGCGAGGCCGCACCAGATGCTGCCGAGGCAAAACACTGCAAAGCCCGTCAGCACCGGCCAGCGCCGGCCATAGCGATCCGAGATCGGTCCGACCACAAGCTGGCCAAGGGCGAACACGGCGAGGAAAAGCGTGATGGCGGAAGTGACCGCCGCGGTCGATACTTTCAGTGACGCCGCCATCTGCGGCAGCGACGGCAACAGGATATTGGTGGCAAGCGTTCCGGTCGCCGCAAGCGCCGCGAGCACCGCAATCTGCGCGAAGGTCGAAGAGACTTCCGGGAGCGGGGCAGTGTCGACGGTCCGATCAGTCATGGCAGCTCGCGGGGCAGTGTCGACGGTCCGATCAGTCATGGCAGCTCCGGGTAAATTAATGACATGATATGTATCATATAAAACGGGGCTGGAAACGGCCAAGGGCACGTTTGGAATATTCTACTCCGTCATGCCCGGCCTTGTGCCGGGCATCCACGTCTTACTTCATGATAATGGAAAGGTCTTACTTCCTGAAACAGCAAGCAAGACGTGGATGGCCGGGACAGGCCCGGCCATGACGAAGGGAGTTGTTGATCGTTCGTGTTGCGCCCCTCAGCAAGCCCGCAGCGCCTCGGGCCCGTCGCCGATCATCTCCGGCTGCTGCGCCAGGGCGACCGCGGGCGACATCAGGATCACCAGCGCCTGGGCGCCGAAGATCGCGGCGGCGAGATAGAGGCATAGTTCGGCGCCATAAAAACCGCCGACAACGGCGCCGAGCGCGGAGCCGAGCGGGCGCGCGCCATAGCTCATGATGTTGATGGCGGATACCCGCCCCAACAGCCGCGGCGGCGTCACCGCTTGCCGCAACGTCGTGGTGCTGACCACCCACAGGATCGGACCTGCGCCGAGCAGGAAAAAGCTCACGGCGGCAAGCCACGGCGTCGGAATCCATGTGGTCACGGCCATCACGGCGGCGGCAACAAAGCCGGTCACCGGCCCAAGTCCGATCACGGTGCCGAAGGCGAGCCGTTGCATCACCCGCGTCGCCAGCAGCGCGCCGACCACCATGCCGACGCCGTACATCGCGAGCGTCGCGCCGACTCCGGTCGCCGACAATCCGAGATGACGCACCGCGTAGGGCACGAACACCGCGAGCAACAGGAAGGAAGCGGTGTTGAAGATGAATTGCGTGACAAACACCGGCCGCAGCAGCGGATGATGCAACACGAACACAGCACCTTCCCCGATCTCCTGCAGAATCCAAAAGCCGGCGCGGCGCCCACCCATCCCACCAGCACGCCGCCGAGCGCCGGGCCGCTGGCGAACGCGACCGTGCGCGCCAGTTCGATCCGCGCATTTGCCGTGGGCAGTGCATCAGGCGATACCAGTGACGGCACCAGTGCCGGCGCCGCGACGCTGTAGGCCACCGTTCCGCAGACCGCGACAAAACCAAGCAGCGCGAGCAGGGGCAGCGTCAACAGGCCGAGCGAGATCAGCACGAGGATTCCGGCGAGTGCCGCGGCGCGCAGAGCTTCCGAACCCGCCATCAGCCAGCGCCGCGAGATGCGGTCCGCGAGCAGGCCAGTGGGGATCGCGAACAGGATAAACGGCAGCGTCAGCGCGGTCTGCAGCGCCCCGGTCTGGCCTTCGCCGACGCCAAGCAGTAGCACCGCGACGATCGGGGCTGCGGCGAGCGCGATCTGGTCGGCCGATTGGGCGGCGAGATTGGACCATGCCAGCCGGTTGAAGGTCGGCGGCAGGCGGGGCGTGTGGTCGGTTGCGGACATGACTTGTTCCTTTCGGTCTGCCGTCATTGTCCGGCTCGGGTGCGGTCAAACCCACCCGCTTCCCGACATGGTTCCTGGAACACGCAGTCCAGATGCTCTTGCAAATGAGTTGCAATAAAAGCGAATCCCCTTATCTTGCTGGGATGGACGCACGTGCTCCCGGAATACCAGCTGACCCACTGCCTGAGGCCGCCCCCAGCCCTGCACCGGCCCCGGGCTGGCGCAGGGAGCGGGGCGAACCTTCGTTGGCTGGCATGTTTGGCTCGGTGCAGACGGCCAAGCAGGGGTCGTTCTGGCGCAAGCTCGTGGCGTTCCTCGGCCCCGGTTATCTGGTAGCCGTCGGTTATATGGATCCCGGCAACTGGGCGACCTCGCTCGCCGGCGGTTCCAAATTCGGTTACGCGCTATTGACGGTGGCGCTGCTCTCCAACGTGATGGCGATCATCCTGCAGTCCTTGTGCACGCGGCTCGGCGTCGGCGCCGGGCGTGACCTGGCGCAGGCCTGCCGCGATTCCTTTCCGCGCTGGGTGTCGTGGCCGCTTTGGCTGTCGGCCGAAATCGCCATCACCGCGACCGATCTCGCCGAAGTGATCGGCACCGCCATCGGCCTCAATCTCTTGTTCCACATTCCGCTCGAGCTCGGGGTCATCATCACCGCCGCCGATGTGTTTCTCATCCTGGCGCTGCAGGCGTTCGGATTTCGCTGGATCGAAGCTTTTGTCGTCGCGATGCTGGGCGTGATCGCGGCGTGCTTTGCGATCCAGATCGCGATGGCAGATCCCGACTGGGGCGCCGTGCTCCGCGGCTTTGCGCCGACCACGAACATTTTGGCCAACCGCGAGATGCTCTACCTGGCGCTCGGCATTTTGGGCGCCACCGTGATGCCGCATAATCTCTATTTGCATTCGGGATTGGTACAGACGCGCGGCTATGGCGACAGCATCGGCGAAAAGCGCGAGGCGATCACGCTGGCGACCATCGATTCCTCGATCGCGCTGTGCCTGGCGCTTGTCATCAACGCCTCGATCCTGATCCTCGCGGCGGCGACGTTTCACCGGGCCGGCAGGACCGATGTCGCCGAGCTCGACCAGGCCCACGCGTTTCTGGCGCCATTGCTCGGCTCGACCATGGCCCCGACCCTGTTTGCAATCGCGCTTCTGTGTTGCGGGCTCAACTCGACCATTACCGCCACGCTCTCTGGCCAGATCGTGATGGAGGGCTTTCTCAACCTGCGCATTGCGCCGTGGCTGCGGCGCATGGTGACGCGGATGATCGCGATCGTTCCGGCGGTTGTCGTGACAATCTGGGCCGGGGAGAAAGCGACGGGTCAGTTGCTGATCTTCAGCCAGGTGGTGCTCAGCCTGCAGCTGCCGTTCGCGGTGGTGCCGCTGGTGATGTTCACGGCAAGCCGGCCCAAGATGGGCCCGTTCGTCGCGCCGCGCTGGCTCACCATCTTCGCCGCGCTCACCGCGGCCATCATCATCGCGCTGAATGCGAAACTGGTGTTCGATTTCGTGACGGGATGAGGGTCAATCCTCATGGTGAGGGGCGCGCATCGCGCGCGTCTCGAACCACGAGGCCCCGATGCCGCCCATCCTTCGAGACGCCACGCTGCGCGCGGCTCCTCCGGATGAGGTGCTATGATTCAATCCTGCGGCTCGGTCGGCAAGTCGCCGGAGGCGTCGATGCGCAGCCAGCCTGAGGGGGCAAGGCGCTGCTGCGGCAGGAAGCGGCCTTTGTAGTCCATCTTCTTCGAGCCCTCGATCCAGTAGCCGAGATAGACGTAAGGCAGTCCCTGCCGTCTGGCGCGCGTGATGTGGTCGAGGATCATGAAGGTGCCGAGCGAGCGATTTTCCTCCGACGGTTCGAAGAACGAATACACCATCGACAGTCCGTCGCTGAGCACGTCGGTCAACGCCACCGCCACCAGCGCGTTGTCACGTCCGGTCGCGCCGGCATCGCCGCCCCCCCGACGGCGATATTCGATGATGCGGGTTTCGACGTGGCTATCCTCCACCATCATCGCGTAATCGAGCACCGTCATGTCCGCCATGCCGCCATGGCGGTGGCGCTCGTCGAGATAGGCGCGGAACACCGAATACTGCTCCGAGGTCGGCACCGCGCTACGCTGTTCGCCTGATATGTCGGCGTTGCGGGCGAGAATTTTCCTGAAATTGCGCGACGGGCGGAACTCGTTGGCGATGACCCGAACCGAAACGCAGGCACGGCATTGGTCGCAGGCCGGCCGGTAGGCGATCGACTGGCTGCGGCGGAAGCCGCCATGGGTAAGCAAATCGTTAAGATCGCCCGCCTTGTCGCCGACCAGATGCGTGAACACCTTGCGTTCATGCCGGCCCGGCAGATAGGGGCAGGGCGAGGGCGCCGTCAGGTAAAATTGAGGGGTGTCACGCGAGTGCTGGGTCACGGGATAGCGTCAAGCTCCAAGGCAACGACAAGTGAACAGCATCGCGCCGCGGAGCCCGACGGTCAATCGGTTTGCCAAATCAGGGCAAATGGTTTTGTCCGGTTTCAATAGGTTCGCGCCGGTTGCGCTACCTGAGTACGGACCGAACTATTGACAACCACGGTTCCCAAAATGAGATCGTGCAGCAGCCGCCGGCGGCCGTTGAACAGGCCGACCAAAAGAACCAGCGGCGTCAGCATCGACACCGAAATCCAGAACAGCACGGCATGCATGGCGCCGAGAACGAAATAGCCCGGCGCCCCGTACCAGGTGCGCAGTTCCAGATCCATCACGCGCATGCCTAAGGTAGCCGAATGCGGCCCGCCCAGCGATGCACCATAGTAGATGATGGCCCAGATGACCGCGGCCGGCCACACCAGCCAAAACAGCAGCCAACCCAATCCCAGCGTGATTAGCCCGAACACGGCGATGAACATGTATGCCAGGATCACCGGAATCGAAAGCACCACGAGGTCGATCAGGAATGCGAACACCCGCCGCATGAGCACGCCGCGAAACAATTCGGGCTGCGTCCAGGGATCGAAGGCGTGCGGCGGGACTCCGCCATCGTTGCGCCAGGCGCCGGTACCACCCGAACCGCTGTAAGACATGATCAGTCCTCCCGACTGTGCATTCCCGCAGCGAGACGTGGGAACGGCTGCCGGCGACCGCAAGAGCGGTACTAGCCGTCATTTCGGGGCGATGCGCAGCATCGAACCCGGAAACTCGAGATTCCCCGATGTGCAATTGCACATCTGAGGTTCGCGTCTTCGACGCGCCCCGGAATGACACTCGTTAGCCCTCCGCCTTCAGCCTTTCCGCCGCCTGCGCTGCGAAGTAGGTGAGGATGCCGTCGGCGCCGGCGCGCTTGAAGGCCACAAGGCTTTCCATCATCGCCCGTTCGCCGTCGATCCATCCATTGCCGGCGGCGGCTGATATCATCGCGTATTCGCCCGACACCTGGTAGACGAAGGTCGGCATCGCAA
>WNGO01000592.1_pt1 | contig 22473 bp, 20 predicted proteins | sample 5400511 | NCBI WGS metagenome assembly WNGO01 (sample SAMN13153380, study PRJNA577476) | soil metagenome | isolation source: 20 cm soil or saprolite under Garry oak tree replicate 2 | place: USA:California | collected 2016-06-15 | reverse complement strand
AAGGGTGCGATCTTCGACGAGTACCACCTGATCTTTCGCTCCACGTCCATCGCCCTGTTTATCGGTGCGCTGCTCGCGGCGGCGACGCTGCGGCCATTGCCTCGGCCTCGCTGGCGATAGCGGGACTATTCTGAGCCGCGACAACTAATGGCATTTGTCGGTGTGGATCTTGGCGGCACGCAACTGCGCGTCGCGGTGGCGGATGACCGCGGCAACCTCAGAACCGTCGTGAGGCGTGCCACCGAGGCGGCTCGCGGGCGCGACCACGTCATCAAGCGCATCGTGGACGCGGTGAAGGAGGCGGTGGAGAAGGACGGCACCCCGCCACGACGTGTGCGGGCGCTCGGCATCGGGCTACCGGGTCCGGTCGATCCGGCGGCAGGTCTTGTCATCAGCCCGGGCAACCTGCCCGGCTTCAGGAACGTCCCGCTCAACCGGATCCTGACGCGTTCCACCGGCATCCCCAGCTTCCTCCACCACGACGCACACCTCGCCGCCCTGGGTGAGCATCGACGTGGCGCCGCGCGCGGGGCCAGCGAGATGATCTACGTCACGGTATCCACCGGCATCGGGGCCGGCATCATGCTCGGCGGTGAGCTCTACGCGGGGGCCCACGGCATCGCGGGCGAGGTCGGCCACATCGTGCTGGAGCCGGATGGGCCCCTCTGCACCTGCGGGCAACGGGGCGACCTGGAGTCGATCGCCAGCGGGACCGGGATTGCCCGCGCCGCGCGCGAGTTGGCCCCGGGCACACCAGGCAGCGCGCTGCACAGGCTCGAGCACCCGCAAGCGGAGGACGTTGTTCGCGCGGCACGGTCCGGCGACGAGCTGGCGACGGCGATCCTCGAAAACGCGGGCTGCTACCTCGGAGTCGCCATGGGAACCCTCGTCAACCTCTTCAACCCGCAACTGATCGTGCTCGGGGGAAGCGTGATCAAAGCCGGAAACTTCCTGCTCGGCCCCATGCGCCGCTCGATGACGGTCTCCTCATGGAAGGCGGCGCGGCGCGGCCTTCGGATCGTCCGGCCCGCGCTCGGCGACGATGTGGGATTGATCGGTGCCGTCGAGTACGCACGCCTTCGTGCCCGGCATGCCCGTCTCGCTTAACCCGCCGGCGCTTTCCGATTGGGAGCGCCCCTTTGGTGTGGTGCGGGAGCAGGCCGAGCGGCACGGAGTGCGGGCCCTGGTGGTCGGCGGCTACGTCCGCGACCGCTTGCTCGGCGCAGAGCGGGCGAAGAAGATCCGCGAAGTCGACATCCTGGTCGAGGGTCAGGGTGCGATCGAGCTGGCGACCGCGGTCAGCGCCGCGTTGAAGCTGCATCCACCCGTCGTGTTCGAGCGCTTCGGGACGGCCCATCTGGACATCGACGCCGGCCACGCGTTGGAGTTCGTGTCCAGCCGGGTCGAGCGATACGATCCGGCCAGCCGCAAACCGGAAGTCAGTCCTGGGACCCTCAAAGATGACGTCATGCGTCGGGACTTCACGGTCAACACGCTGCTGATGGAATGGGATGGGACGGTCCTCGATCTGACGGGACGCGGCCTCGCCGATCTGAGCGCGCGCCGGATCGTGACGCCGCTCGAGCCGAAGACGACCTTCGACGAAGACCCGCTCCGAATGCTGCGTGCCGTCCGCTTTGCCACCACCCTGCAGTTCACGCTCGATCCGTCGGTCGCGAGCGCCATTCGCGACCAATCGGGCCGGCTGCAACCGCCGACGGTCTCCATGGAGCGCATCCGTGACGAATTCTCGAAGCTGCTGCTGGCGGATCAGGTGCAGGGCGGTCTGGAGCTTCTCGATGCGACCCGGCTTCTGGCGCGCATCGTCCCGCAACTCGAAGCCGGCAAGGGGATGCAGCAGGGCGGGTGGCACAGCCATGACGTCTTCGGCCACGCCTTGCTCGCCGCATCGCTCGCTCCGCCGGAGCTGATTACGCGGCTGGCAGCGCTCCTGCACGACGTCGGCAAGCCGAAGGTCCACGAGCTGCGCGACGGGAAACCAACCTTCATCGGTCATCAGGAGGTCGGGGCCACCATGACCGGGCCCGCGCTCCGGCAGCTGCGATATCCGGGTGAGGTCGTCGACGCCGTCACCAAGTTGGTCCGTTTGCACATGCGGCCGATCCAGTACGACCCGCAGGGCTGGGAAGACAAGGCGGTGCGCCGGCTGGTGCGCGACGCCGGCGACCAGCTGGACCGCCTGCTCGCATTGGCGCGCGCCGACATGCGGGCCAGCCACTACCCGGACGTCAAGAAGATCGACGACCTCGAGGCGCGCATCCGGCGCCTCGACGCGGACGCCATTGCCGCGATCCGCTCGCCGCTCACGGGCGAGGAGCTGATGGCGCACACGGGCCGACCCGCCGGACCCTGGATCAAGCGGGTCAAGTCGGCACTGGAGGACGCCATCGTCGACGGAACGCTGCCGCCTGACCCGCAGGCCGCCTGGCAGTACCTGGAGGCGCACCCCGAGCTGCTCGTCCCGTGAGCGGCTTGCGCCGCTGGCCGTGGCCGTTCGTGCTGCTGCTCGTGGGCGCGCTGCTCGCTACCGCGCGCGTCGTGCCGGCATTCACGTTGAGCCCGACCCTGGTGCTGGCGGTCTTCTTGCCGCCCCTGCTGTTCGACGCCGGCTTTTCCATGCGGGCCGCCGCGGTCCGTCGCGAGCTGCCGTGGATTCTCTGGCTGGGCCTGGCCGGAGCGGTGCTGACCGCGGCCGTGAGCTTTGGGCTCCTCCTGGCTGCTGGCGTTCCGTTCGATGAGGCTATCTTGCTGGCGGCCATCCTGGCGGCGACCGATCCCGTCTCGGTCTTCGCTGCCCTGCGCCGGCTGCGCACACCGGAGCGGCTGCGCGTCGCGCTCGAGGGCGAGAGCCTCGCCAACGACGGCGTCGCGGTGCTCCTCTTCGTGGTTGCGCTCGCCGTGGTCGAGCGGCGGGTGATCGATGCGCCGGGCGTGCTCGGCCTCGTCTTCTCCCAGACGGCGGGGGGCCTCGTGATCGGTATCGGAATCGGGCTGCTCACACGCCGGCTCCTCGCGTCACTTGCCCGCGCGGTCCAAATCGCGGTCACGGTGCTCGCGGCGTACGCCGGCTACTTGCTCGCCGACCGGATCGGGGCGAGCGGCCTGCTGGCGGTGATCGCGACATCGCTGATCGTTGGCACGGCCTACCAACCCTCGACGCACCACCAGGTGCATCGCTTCTGGCGCCGGTTCGGTTTTGTCATGTCGAGTACCGTCTTTCTCCTGGTAGGTCTTCAGGTCCGTCTCGACGAGCTGGTCCCGGTCGGCGGACGGCTGCTCCTGCTCGTGGCCGTGCTGCTGCTGGCGCGGGCGCTGATGGTGGTGGCGGTCACCGGCGCGTGGGCGGATCTCTGGCCCTGGCCATGGCGCCTGGCGATGGTGTGGGCCGGGCTCCGCGGCGCGCTCTCGCTGGCGCTCGCCCTCGGTGTGCCGGCGGCGATCGCGCGGCACGACGAAATCCTGGTGCTGGTCTTCGGTTTTGTATTTATCTCCCTGGTTGTTCAGGGTCTTTCCACAGGCCCGGTATTCAAGGCTCTGGGGATAACGCGACAGACAGCTGTCACAACGGTTCGTTAGGCTGTGCTCTGCTAAAATCTGCGGCGCCACGGCCGTCGGAGAAGGGTCGACGCGACCGAAGGCTCGCAGGTAAAAGAGGAAGCATGCTGTTCAGTCTCGGGCTGCTCCGCCGAATCGCTCGGGAACTTCCTCGCTATGGAAAGCTGACCTACTGTCTCTATCGAGACCCGCGCGTGCCTCAGCGGAACAAGCTGGCTCTCGCGGCCGCCATGGCGCTGATCCTGAACCCGGTGGTCGATGTCCCGTTGCGTCTGCCGGTCTTTGGCGAGATGGACGCGGTGGCCCTCACCGTGCTGGCGATCAGATTGTTCGTCGAGAAGGCGCCCAAAGAGGTGGTCGCCGAGCACCAGGAGCGGATCGCGCTCGGCACCAGCGTTTTCGACCAGGACCTGCGGCGTAGCCGCGAGGGGCTGCGGGGTCGACTGAACGAATTGCGTGAGCGCGGCCTCGCGGTCGCCCGTTCACGCCGGAGGATGGCATGAAGGTTGTCCTGACCCAGGACGTGAAAGGCACAGGGAAAGCCGGCGAGACCAAAGATGTGGCCGACGGCTACGCGCGCAACTTCCTGCTTCCGCGCAAGATGGCCCAGCCGGCGACCAAGGGTGCGCAGGAGCATGTGGATCGGGTGAAGGCCACGACCGTCCAGCGCGAGCAGCGCGAGCTGGATGAGGCGAAGGCACTGGCCGTCAAGCTGGAGGCCATGCAGGTGGTGCTTAAACTGCGGAGCGGGAAGGATGGCAAGCTGTTTGGTGCCGTGACCAACGCCGATGTTGCGTCGGCCCTCAAGCAGCAGCACGGGATCACGCTGGACCGCCGCAAGATCGAGTTCGATGAGCCGGTGAAGGCCATGGGGGCCGGCACCGCTCATGTGAAGCTCCACCGCGAGGTCACGGCCCGCATCCCCTTGATGGTCACCTCCGCTTGACCGTTGACCTGAGACGGGCGCCGGCACCGCCGGCGGCCGGCGGTCGCGTGCCGCCGCACAATCTGGAAGCGGAAGCATCGGTACTCGGTTCCTTGATGCTTGATCGCAACGCCATCGTGCGGGTTGCCGACTTTCTGCGGCCCGATGACTTCTATCTCGACCATCACGCCCAGGTCTTCCGGGCGGCGTTGAACCTCTACGACCGCGCCGATCCCATCGACCTGCTCACGCTCGCATCCGAGCTCGAGAAGATGCTGGTCCTCGAACGAATCGGCGGCCAGGTGTTCCTCGCCGAGCTGGAGAGCCGCGTCCCGACCGCGGCCAACGTCGAGTACTACGGCCACCTCGTGGAGGAAGCGGCGACAAAGCGAAAGCTGATCAGCGCGGGTGGCAGGATCACGGCGCTCGGCTTCGACGACAGCACGCCCGCGGGCCAGGCGCTCGATACCGCGGAAGGCGTGATCTTCAACATCGCCGAAGGTCGCATCACCCAGGACTTCGTCGCCCTCAAGGACATCCTCAAGACAACCTGGGATCAGATCGAGCAGATCCACAAGGATCAGTCGGTTATCTCAGGTGTCCCCAGTGGTTTCAACGATCTCGATGCAAAGACCGGTGGCTTCCAGAAATCGGACCTGATCATCATTGCAGCAAGACCAGGCATAGGAAAATGCGCCCGAGCTAATACGCTCATCGACGATCCGGAGACGGGCTCGCGGCTCACCATTGAAGAGTTTGTTAAGCGCGAGCGCCCTTCGGTCTTTGGCCTTTCGCCGAGAGGCCGCGTTGAGTTGCGCAACGTTGGCAATTGGGTGGATAGCGGGGTCAAGCCATGTTTTGCTGTGACGACCCAAACGGGAAGGCGCGTTGAAGTAACCGGACATCATCCATTTCTTACCGTGTCCGGCTGGCAACCGCTTCATGATCTGGTCGTCGGCGATGCCATCGCCGTGCCGCGGGCGCTATCGATTTTCGGTAAGGAATCCATCGACCCACCGCGAGCTCGATTGCTCGGGTATTTCATTGGTGATGGTGGATTGTCGGGTGGGACGCCGGGCTTCACCAACATCGATCGCGAAATCGTCGACGACTTCAAATCAATCGTTGCCTCGCAGTTCCCAGGCTGCCACATTACCCAGCGAGGGATAAGTTACTTCGTTTCCGCCTGGCCACGAGCGCGTGGGTTGGCTGTTAAAGATCGCCTCGGTGCCTACCTCCATCGTGTCCGGAGGCCAATCACGAAGAGTCCTGTCATCGGCTGGCTGACGGCTTTCGGTCTCTGGGGCAAAAAGTCGGACGTCAAGCGCTTTCCCGATCAAGTGTGGCGGTGGAACCGCGAGACACTTCGACAATTCCTGAGAGCCTTGATGTCGTGCGACGGTAGCATCTTCGGGACACCGGGTGGACGTCCGCGAATTGAATTCGCCGTCGCCTCAGAAGGCCTTGCTAAGGATGTGCAGCATGCTTTTGTGCGGTTTGGCATCATCTCTCGCTTCTATCGAAAGTCAGAGCGCTGTTGGCGCGTCCAGATCACCGACTCCGAATCCGTAGCGACGTACCAGCGAGAGATCGGATGGATCGGCGAAAAGTCGGGTCGCTTCCCGAAGGACTTGCCGCAGTTCCGCAGCAACCACGGCCACCTTCCAAGTGTCGTGTGGACGATGGTTGGCCAGGCGGCGGCAATGCAAGGACTCGGGTGGTCGAAGCTCGCGGTCTTATCGGGCGAGAAGGCCCACACCTCGAAATTTGAGACATACAATCCGAGGACGAATCATGGCCTCTCCCAGCGCCGCCTCGGAATCTTCAGTCAAGTCCTCGAGGATTGGTGGCTGAGTGAGCTCGCGAACCCGGAACTCTACTGGGACCGAATCGTCTCAGTCGAGCCGACAGGCGAACACCAGGTGTATGACCTGACTGTCCCGTCTGGGGCGAGTTTCATTGCAGAAGATGTTCTCCTCCACAACACGTCGCTGACGCTCAACATCGCGCAGCACGCGTCGATTCAATATAAGGTTCCGGTTGCGATCTTCTCGCTCGAAATGTCGGAACAGCAGCTGGTGACACGGCTGCTATGCAGCGAGGCGTCTGTTGATTCGTATCGCTTGCGCACTGGGCTGCTCAAAGACGCTGAGTGGCCGCGCATCGCCCAGGCGATGGGAGCGCTCTCCGAAGCGCAGATTTATATCGATGACTCGCCCAATGTCTCGGTAATGGAGATGCGTACCAAGGCGCGCCGGCTCAAGTCAGCAAACAATCTCGGACTGATCATCGTCGACTATTTGCAGTTGATGCAGGGACGCAATCAGGAAAATCGCGTTCAGGAGGTCTCAGACATCTCTCGCGGCTTGAAGAGCCTGGCACGCGAGTTGCAGATTCCGGTCATTGCCTGCTCACAACTGAGCCGCGAGCCCGAGAAGCGGCCCGACCATCGGCCGCAGCTCTCGGATCTTCGCGAAAGCGGTACTTTGGAGCAGGACTCGGATTTGGTCCTCTTCATTTTTCGCGAGCGTTTCTACAATGACAACATTGCCGAAGACCGGCGCAACGTCGCCGAGATCATCATCGCCAAGCATCGCAACGGGCCGACCGGGAAGCTCGAGCTGCTCTTCATCGACGAGCAAACAAAGTTCGCCAATCTCGACCGGAGACGCGGGAGCTAGCCAATGGTCACCATCCTCGTAGGCGGCCAGTGGGGCGACGAGGGGAAGGGAAAGATCATCGACCTTCTCTCGGAGAAGGCCGACATGGTGATCCGCTCCCAGGGCGGCAACAACGCCGGGCACACCGTCGTCAATGCCGGTCAAGAATTCCGCTTCCACCTCATTCCCTCGGGCATCCTGTATCCGACGACGACCTGCGTGATCGGCAACGGTGTCGTGCTCGATCCTCGCGTGTTGCTCGAAGAGATGCAACAGGTGCAGTCGCGCGGGATCAGCATCGACCGGCTGGTGATCTCCGATCGCGCCCACCTCATCATGCCCTGGCATCCGATCCTCGACAAGCTCGAAGAGGAGCAGCGCGGCGATGACCGGCTCGGCACCACCTGGCGCGGCATCGGTCCCGCGTACGCGGATAAGGTCCGGCGGATCGGCTTCCGCGCCGGCGACCTCATGAAGCCGCGCTTCCTGGAAAAGAAACTCGGGTTCGTCCTCAACAAGATCAAGAACCCGATCCTGCAGGAGCTCTATCACGTGCCCCCACTCGACCCGCGGGCTGTGCTCGACGAGTACACGGCGTATGGCGAGCGGCTCGGCCCGTACATCAAGGACATCTTTCCGATCGTTCACCAGGCGCTCGCGGCCAACCAGCAGATCTTGCTGGAGGGCGCCCAGGGCAGCATGCTGGACCTCGACTTCGGCACCTATCCGTACGTCACGTCATCGTCGCCGACTGCCGGTGGCGCGCTCACCGGCTCAGGGATTTCGCCGACTGCCGTCGACCTCACGATGGGGGTCTTCAAGGCCTACACCACACGGGTCGGCTACGGGCCGATGCCGACCGAGCTCACCGATGCGCTGGGTGAACAGATGCGAACGGTCGGCGTCGAATATGGCACCACCACCGGACGGCCGCGCCGCGTGGGATGGTTCGACGCCGTCGTGGCGCGCTACAGCGTCGCCCTTAACGGCATCCGTTCGATTGCGCTCACCAAGCTCGACGTCCTCGACGAATTCGACCCAATTCGGATTTGCACCGGCTACATCAGCAAGGGCGAGCTCCAGTCCTATCCGATGTCCAACATCAGCCACCTCAAGCACTGCGACCCCGTGTACGAGACGCTCCCCGGCTGGCGCTCATCAACGGCCGGCGTCCGCCGTCCCGAAGACTTGCCCAAGGCGGCCCGCCGCTACATCGACCGGCTCGGCGAGCTCTGCGGTGCTCCCATCGATATCGTGTCAGTGGGCGCCGCCCGCGATCGGACGATCTGGATGCAGGGCGGACCCGCCGGTCTAGCGATGCGTCAACGCGAACACGAACCCAGCCACCCCTAGGTACCAGAGCACCGACACCGCGCTCAGCAGCAGCTTCGTCTGACGATTGAGAGATCTCTGATTCCAGGTGAGCCACAACCCGACGGGGTTAATGATCAGAAGTGCCGCCACAAGGATGATCGGGTTCTGTCCTCCGCGCGACAGGGGCCCGCGGCGCGTGGCGGCGCTTCGCATCTGTCGCACCACGTCATGCGGATCCCCCTGCGTGTCGTACGCCCGTATCGGGCTGCTGCCGGCGCCACGGCTATAAGCCGTCGAGACCGGGGATGCCGCCATCACCGGCTGGCGCACCTGGGGGCGCACCGGTGCCCAGAGCCGGTGCGGGTCGGGCGGCTCCGCCGAATCGACAGCCAGGGTACGCATAGCCGCGGGCCGGCTCGCCGATTTCGTGCGCCGTCGCACGACGTCCTGGACGAGCAACACGACGGTCACCATCGCGCTGACCAGGAGCAGCGCCTGCCAGGCTGCCTGCTGTCCGTTGCCATACCAGCGCAGGAGCATGGTGGCCGCACCCGCCGCCAGGCCGAAGGCAAAAGTGAATCGTTCCGGAATGAGGAGTCGCCGCCGGTCGGCGGCGATGTAACCCGCCAGGAAGAGCGACGGGCCAGAAGCGAGCTGAAAACCGAGGTCCGAACGGATCGCAATCGCGACCCCGGCCACACCGCAGAGGAATCCGACGACGACGCCGAGCGAAACCTTCCGTGTGTACCAGAGATAGGTGACGCCGAACAGTACGGCGGCGGCCGATGTCACGCCGATCGGTCCCGGCGCGTTCCCGACGTAGAGCTTGACCGGGTCGATGACGATCTGCAGCTTGTACCAGAGCAGCAGTGGATCGTCGAGGCGATGGCCATCGAAGGGATTGGTGTACCCGATCTGAAGAGGCAGCTGGACCAGGTAGAGAATCCCAAACACGATCAGCGCGGGATGGATCATCACTCGCCGCAGCTGTGGCCAGAGGACGGTGTCGATGACGATAAACAGAATCACGATCGACGCGCCGATCCAGGCCGGCGTGTGCGGGGAGAAGTAGCAGGCGATCAACATGCTGGCGACCAGTGGATGCGTCGCCTTGAAGCCGACCCAGGCGGGCAGCCCGAAGGTCAACCGGCCGAGTTGCAGCGCGAGCAGGCAGACGATTCCGGCGAGAAACGAAATGGCGAATAACAGGAGCGCGTCCTGCAAGAAGAAGACGATGCCGGCGATGACCAGGGGCAAGATGGCGAGCGCGTAGGCGAGGTCATAGTTAAGCTGCTCCGGCTGGACCAGGAGCAACTGCGGGACACCGTGCAGCGCTCGCCAGAGCTGTCGCACGTCCAGCATTGTAGTCGAGCTTCGGGCGAATTTGGCCTCAACTTGGACGCTCCGTCCAAAGCACGTCAGCGAGGTCCTACCGAAGAGCGTCTGCTATCCTTACTCCGTTTTTCCGGGCACCCTCGTGAAGTTTTCGCGCCACACACTCCTTTCGTCCATCACGCTGGCCGCCGGGTTGCTCGCTACCCTCGTCGTCGCGGCGACCGCGGCGGACACCAGCTGGACGTCGACCGGTGCCCAGCAACCGGGGACGCCGGACCGTCCTGTCTGGTCGATCGCCGTTGCACCCGCCCATCCGGCGGTCCTGCTCGCGGCCACCCAGAGCCGAGGGGTCTTGCGCAGCACCGACTCGGGAGCTACCTGGAGCTCGGTCATCAGCGGTATCGACAGCGCCTGGGTTGTGGCTTTCGACCCGCTGCAACCGGCGACGGCCTACGCCGGCACGCAGGCCGCCGGGTTGTATAAGTCGGTTGACGAAGGAAAGACCTGGATCACGCAGAACCAGGGGCTCCCCAACTTGGATGTTCGGTCGATCGTGGTGGCCAGCGGCCTGGTCCTCGCGGGGACCGCGCAGGGCGTCTACTCCTCGATCGACGGCGCGGCGTCCTGGCATTCGCTTGGCCTCGAGTCGTTGGATATCGCTGCGGTGGCGATCCTGCCGAGCGCCACGGGACGCACCGTGTTTGCCGGTGCCGACAACGGCACCGCGGGTTCGGGCTTTCTGCTCAAATCCGAGGGTCTCGGCGGGAGCTGGGCGGTGGTCAAGGGAAACTTCCCCGGAGACGCCGTGGTCGCCTCGCTCGCGGTCGCCTCGGCCCCCTCAGGGGGCACCGATCCCCCCCTGCTCGCCGGAACCTCGCAAGGCCTCTTTCGCAGTGATGACCGCGGCGTGACCTGGAGCCCGCTGGCCGGCCTCCCGACCACCGACTTCAACATCGCGCTGTTCAACCCGGCGAACCCCGATCAGATCTATGCCGGCAGCGACGGGGACCAGGGAAACGGTGGCGTCTTTCGGTCGCTGGACCGCGGGGCCAGCTGGAGTACCTTCGGCGCCGGCCTACCCATCAAGCCCCGCATCACGGCCCTCGCCCTGCAACCGCTCAACCCGGCCCAGGTCGTGGCCGCCGCCTGGAACCCGACGAATGGCTCAGCTGGTGCCTATCGGATCGCCGACCCCGCGGCCACCGTTGCGGGAGTCACCGCCTCGGCGGCTCCGTCGGCTAGCAGCCACCCGTCGGCGACGCCTCGCGCCAGCGCCGGCGGGCCCGCCCCCGTGCGCCGCTCCAGCGGAACGCCCGCCTACGCCACCTATGCCGTCGCGGTCACGGTGCTGCTCGCCCTGGGCGCCGTGATCCTCGCGCGGCGCTGGCGGATCCGGCGGCAAGACCAGAATTCGTTCCGTCCGTGACCGGCTGTCACAGCCAGGCCGGCGGCGTTAACCATCCCTTCACCGGTTCAGGGTGGTGGTTTAAGACCGGCCACGCTACCCTCTTCTCTACGGTCCGTCCAACACGGGCTGAGGAGGTCGATCGCGGCTGCTTACCACACGGTCGAGACGGATCCTGAGCGTGGATTCGGCTGAGGCGACTCTGCGCGCGCTCGGTCTCGAGCTGCCGGATCCCCCCAAGGCGCTTGCTTCCTACGTGCCGGTCCAGCAGGTCGGCGAGCTGCTCTATACCTCGGGCGTGGTCCCCAGCTGGAACGGCGAGGTCCAGTTCCGTGGGGTGGTCGGTGGCGATGTCAGTCTGAAGGACGCCGCCAGGGCGGCAGAGATCTGCGCGCTGAACATCATGGCGCTGATCCGCCAGCACGCCGGTTCGCTCGACCAGGTGGAGCAGTTCATCCAGCTGAGCGGCTTCGTCCGTTCCGCGACGGGTTTCGAGGAGCAGCCCCGGGTCCTCAACGGGGCCAGCGACTTGATCTTCAAAGTCTTCGGCGAGCGGGGCCGTCACACCCGCCAGGCACTGGGGACCAGCGAACTCCCGCTCGGCGTGCCGGTTGAGATCTCGGCGATCATCCGCCTGAAGGGTTAAGCGGCCAGCGGCAGCCAGGCCGTGAAGGTCGCCCCCTGGCCGGGCTCGCTGGCCGCCTCGATCGTCCCCTGGTGCGCCTCGACGATCGACCTGGCGATCGCCAGGCCCAGCCCCGAGCCGCCGGCCGACCGGTCGCGTGCCTTCTCCCCCCGGTAGAAGCGCTCGAAGATGTGCGGCAGGTCCTGCCGCGAGATCCCCGGGCCGGTATCCTGCAGCCGGATGGCGGCTCGTCCATCCGCCGTAAAGACGCTCCAGCGCTGCTCAGCCCCAGGGGCGTATTTGAGCGCATTCTGGGCCAGGTTGATGACCACCTGCTTGAGCGCCTCCGGGTCAGCCGCCACCGTGACCCCCGGTTGGATGTCCCGCGACTCCACCGCTCCGCTGTCGCGCAGGCTCAGATCGTCCAGCGCCTGGTTGACGAACTGGTCGAGCTGGAGGGGCTGTCGGCTGGGCGCCTTGCCCGACTCGAAACGGGTGAGCGTGAGCAGATCGTTGACCAGTCGGGTCATGCGGGCGCTTTCCTGTTGCATCGCCGCCAGCGAAGCCTGGAGGGTCTCGCCGTCCACCACCTGGCGCCGGCCGAGAACGTCGATATAGCCGGCAATCGACGTCAATGGCGTGCGCAGTTCGTGCGAGGCGTCGGCGACGAAATGGCGCATCTGTTCCTCAGACCGCCGGCGCACCTCGAAGGCATGGTCGATGCGGGCGGCCATCTGGTTGAAGGCGAGCGCCAGGGTGCCGATCTCATCACGAGTCTTCGGCACGGTGACCCGCTGTTTGTAATCGCCGGCCGCCAGGGCCCCGGCCGTGGTGGACATCTGGTGGAGCGGGTGGAGGGCCCGGCCGACGATCAGCGGACTCAAGAGTCCGGCCACCAGCAGCACGAGCAGCGAGCCAACGATGGCGAGCTGGCGGTCCGCTCGCAGCGTCTGGTCGATCTCGGACGTCGGGATCGCGAGCTGGGCGACCGCCAGGGGACGCGTGCCGTTCCTGACCACGTTGAGGACCACCAGATAGTTCGTCGTGCCATCGCTCCCGGTCGCCAGGTAATAAGCCATTGGCTTGCTCTGGGCAGCGTCGATGTAGGCCTGCGTGGTTAGCGTTGGAACCTGCTCTGTCCCAAGGCTGGCGGGCGTCAGCGCGACTTGCCCACCGTTCAGGTCGAAGACGGCCGCCGAGGTATTGCGCGAGCGCAGCTCGTTGGTGAACTGCTGGGAGAGGATGAGCGCGCGCAGCGCCGCGGCCGGCCGGCTGGCGTTGGCCTTGCGGAAGGCGGCAAAAACGGCGTTGTACTCACTGGCGAGCACATCGGCGTTCGTTCGAAATAGCACCTCGCGCGCGGCGAAGTACTGGGCCACGCCGCCGGCCAGCAGCAGCACGGCGAGGAGTCCCAAATACAGGAATGTCAGTCGCCATCGCAGTGAGCGGAAGCGCGACATGACTAGCCGCGCCGGCCGCGGCGCGACCCACGGTTCATGTCTTGATCCGGTACCCGACTCCCCTGACCGTCTGGATCAGTTGGTGCTGCTCATCGCCGAGTTTCTGCCGCAGGTACCGGATGTAGACCTCGACGTTGTTCGCGTCGCCGAAGAAGTTATAGCCCCAGACCTGATCGAGAATCCGATCGCGGGGCAGGACCTGGTTCGGATGCATCATCAGCAGGCGCAGCAGGTCGAACTCGCGAGCCGAGAGATCGATAGCGCGGCCATCGCGACGAACTTCGCGTGTAGCGTCATCCATCGTGACGTCCTGGACCTGGAGTTGGGGCCCGGCCGTCGGATTCCGCCGACGCATGACGGCCCGAATTCGCGCCAGCAGTTCACCAAAGTCGAACGGCTTGACCAGATAATCGTCGGCACCCACCTCGAGGCCTTTGATCCGATCCTGGACCTCGTCCTTGGCCGAAAGGATGATCACACCGGTGTCCTTGTTGCCACGAATGGCCTCCGCGACGGCCAGGCCGTCCAGCTTCGGCATCATGATGTCGAGCACGACGACGTGCGGCCTGAACTCACTGATCAGCCGCAAGGCCGCCTGCCCATCGGGGGCGGTCTGCACCAGGAATCCCTCGTACTGCAGGCCAAGACGGATGAAATCGACGATGCTTCGTTCGTCGTCGACGACCAGCACCCGCGGACTGCGAGAGGTCGTCGGCTCGGGGACGGCTTCTGCCATTTCGAGTCCCAATATAACGGCACTTTTGGCGAAATCCCATCTTGTCGGCGGCTTCTCAGCCGGCTTTAAGGGGCAGGGTGAGAGAAGGCCTTGAGTAAGCTCTTTCGGTGCAGCCGGCTGACGCACCGCAGCGCCCAAAAGTAGGTCGCCGGCGCTCCTGGCTCATCCCATCGCTGGTTGGCGGCTACCTGGCGGTCGTCACGCTGTTCATGGTCTTCGTCCTCCACATATCGGTCTCGCCCGAGCGCTTCCTGCTCCTGATGCTGATCGCGGCGCTGGTCCTCGGCCGGGCCAGGCTCTTTCTCGCGGACTGGATCCCCTTCCTGGTTCTCTTTCTCTCGTACGAGTATTTGCGCGGCCTCGGGGGCAAGCTCGGGATGCCAATCCACGACGTCACCTCACTGGAGCGGCTGATCAGTTTCGGACAGGTGCCGACCCTGGTGCTGCAGCAGGCCTTCTACCATGCCGGCCAGCTGAGCTGGTACGACATCGCGGCCACGATGTTCTACTTCCTGCACTTCGCATTTCCGCTCGGACTCGGCTATCTCTTCTGGGTCGTGGACCGGCGGACGTTCTTGCGATTTTCGCGGGCGCTGATCGCGATGTCGTTCGCCGCGTTTGTCTTTTACTTGCTTCTACCGGTCGCTCCGCCGTGGAAGGTCCTGCCCAGCGTGGTGAAAATCATCGACCACACGCTGCCGAGCTTCACCGACATCCCCGGCATCCCGGTGCCGGCCACCGTCTACCACTGGCTGACGCCCAACCAGTACGCCGCCATGCCGTCGCTGCATGCGGCCTACCCCTTGCTGGGAACGCTCTTCGCCTTACGTCTCTGGGGTCGCCGAGCCTGGCCGGCGCTCGTCTACACCGCCTGCGTCTGGCTGAGCATCGTCTACCTCGGCGAGCACTATGTCGTCGACATCATCGGTGGCGTGATCTTTGTGCTCGCCGCCTTCTTCGGCGAGGACTGGTTCACCCGGTTCTGGGCACAGCGGCGGTCGGACCGTGCAGGCGCGGAACTGGCTACGAGCGCCAGATCTTCTTCATGATGGCGCGGGCTAGCTTGTCGGGATCGTGGTGGGTCGAGAGCCGCGGGTTCACGACGTCGACCAGCACGGCGTGGATGCTGCGCTTGCTCACCGTGGCGGGATCGTAGACCACGCGCCTGATGCCCGCTGCCTGCGCCGACGGCGGCAGCGTGAAGTTGTTGTTGCTGTTGACGACGACAAAATCGAAAATATTCGCGCCCAGGTGGCGCTCGATGGCCTCCAGGTGATCGCTGACCCGGAAGGCATCGGTCTCGCCCGGTTGGGTAGCGACGTTGCAGACGAAGACCTTGATCGCCGGTGAGGCCTTGAGCGCCTCGGCCATCCCGTCGACCACCAGGTTGGGCAAGATACTCGTATACAGGCTGCCCGGGCCGACGATGATCATCTCGGCGTTGAGGATTGCTTCTTCTGCCTCGGGGTTGATGGTGGGCTCCGGTTGGAGAAAGACCCGTTTGATCGCCGTGGCCACCGCGCCGTTACCGTCGCCGTCGCCGTTGGCATGGGGGATGCTGGATTCGCCAATTCGGGTCTGGCCGTCGGCCATCTCGGCGATCAGGGTGACGTCGCGCAACGTCGATGGCACGATCTGGCCCCGGACGGCGAGAACCCGGCCGGACTCGCGTATGGCGTGCTCGAAGTCTCCCGTGATCTCGGCCATCGCCATGATGAAGAGGTTGCCGAAGGAATGCCCGTTCAGGCTGCCTTCCTTGAAGCGGTGCTGAAAGAGCGTGGTCATCAGTGGCTCGACGTCGGCCAGCGCGGTGATGCACTGCCGGAAGTCGCCGGGGGGCAGGATGCGGTACTCGGCGCGTAGCTTGCCCGAGCTGCCGCCGTCATCCGCGACGGTCACGATCGCCGTCAGGTTGCCGGTGTACCTCTTCAGCCCTCGGAGCATGGTGGAGAGACCCGTCCCACCTCCCAGGGCGACAACGCGGGGACCTTTCTGCAAGAACCGGTAGTTGTAGATGATCTCGGAGAGCGCGCGGTCGCGGCCCGGCAGGAAGGGGCCAAGGACGGATTGGGTCAACTTGTAGAGGGCGTAGCCGATGAGGCCGAAGCCGAGGAGTCCAAAGAGGACGGCCCGGTAACCGCGAGGGATGAACTGGAGCGTGAGTGGGCCGACAAACTTGGGGAAGCTCCCGTACTGGTAAAAGTCACGCAGAAGGTAGCCAATCCCGAGGCTGATGATGACCAGGCCGACCGTCAAAAGGACCAGCCATCGCTTGACATGGAGGCCGGGGGTGAACCAGCGCACCACCCGGGGGTTCATACGTATGGGGGCCACCGGCGCCCCAAGCTTAGCACAGGATTTTTGAACTCAAAGCCGGTCGGTTTCGTTACGTCCAGAAGGCCCTATCCGGCTCCCGGGAAGCGGGCATATAATCGACCCAGATGGCGATCAAGGCAGAGGGGGTCACCCGCGCCACCGAGGCCCGGCGGAAAGAGCAGGCGCAGTACTGGGTCTATCTCGACGGTGAGTTCAAGCGGTATGGCGACGCGCGCCTGGGTCTGATGACCCACGCGCTTCACTACGGCACCGGGGTTTTCGAAGGCATCCGGGGTTACTGGAGCCCGGAGCACGAGCAGCTCTTCCTCCTCAAGCTGCGCGAGCACTATCGCCGCATGCAGAATTCCGTCAAGGTCCTGAAGCTCAAGATCCCGATTACCCTGGATGAGCTCGCCAGCACGACGATCGAGCTGATCCGGCGCAACAACTTTCGCCAGGACGTGTACATCCGGCCCCTCGCCTTCAAGAGCTCCGAGGAGATCGGTGTCCGGCTGCACAATCTCAAAGACTCGTTCGCCATCTACGTGACGCCCTTCGGCAATTACGTCGACATCGAGCGGGGCATCCGCTGCATGGTGTCGAGCTGGCGGCGGGTCGACGACAATGCAGCCCCGGCCAGGGCCAAGATCACCGGCATTTACGTCAATTCGGCACTGGCAAAAACGGAGGCTCAGGAAAACGGCTTCGACGAGGCGATCATGCTGACCCACGAGGGGCATGTCTGCGAGGGCAGCGCCGAGAATATCTTCGTCATTCGCGATGGCAAGGTATTTACGCCGCCCACGTCGGACAACATCCTGGAGGGCCTCACCCGGCTCGGCATGATCGAGCTGCTGCGCGCGGAGCTCGACCTGGAGGTTATGGAGCGCTCCATCGACCGTTCCGAGTTGTACGTTGCCGACGAGATCTTCCTTTGCGGCACCGGCGCCCAGATTTCGCCGGTAGTCGACGTCGATCGAAGGCCCATCGGTGATGGCCGGGTGGGGCCGGTGGTCGAGGGGCTACAGAAACTGTATTTCGAAATCGTGCGCGGCCGGAATAGCAAATACCGCTCCTGGCTCACACCCGTCTACTGACGGCCGCCAGCGCCGGCTCGCCCCGCGGGCTCGGTTAACCGTTGCGCATCGTCATCGCACCCAACGCCTTCAAGGGCTCGTTATCGGCACTGGACGCTGCGGAGGCGATTGCCGAGGGCGTTCGCGCCGCCGCGCCCGACGCGGACCTGCTGCTGGTCCCGATTGCGGACGGCGGTGACGGAACGGTAGACGCGCTGGTCGCCGCGACCCAGGGCGAGCGGCGGACCCTGCAGGTGCGCGGACCGCTGGGCGATCCCGTAGACGCCGGCTACGGGCTCATCGACGCTGGATCGACCGCCGTCATCGAGATGGCGAAGGCTGCCGGGCTGGCCCTCGTGCCAGCGGCGAAGCGCGACCCCCGCATCACGACCACCTACGGCGTCGGCGAGCTCTTGCAGCGCGCCTACGAGGAGGGCGCCCGTCGCTTCATCGTCGGCATCGGCGGCAGCGCGACCAACGACGGCGGCGCCGGCATGGCGCAGGCGCTCGGCTACGACCTCCTGGACGAGAACGGCCACGAGCTCCCCCCGGGCGGCCTCGCGCTGAAACGCCTGGCGCGCATCCAGGTCGGCGGCGCCCATGCGAACTGGAAGCAGGCCCAGGTCGATGTCGCCTGCGACGTCACGAACCCGCTGACGGGTCCAAGTGGTGCGAGCGCCGTCTACGGCCCTCAGAAGGGGGCGACGCCGGAGATGGTGGCCGAGCTCGACGCTGCGCTCAAACGCTTCGCCGAGATCATTCGGCGCGACCTGGGCGTCGACGTCGAGCACCTCCCCGGCGCCGGCGCCGCGGGCGGCCTGGGCGCCGGTCTCGTTGCGTTCACCGGCGCGCGTCTGCGGCCCGGTGCCGAAATGGTGATGGAGGCGCTGCGGCTGGACGAGCGGCTGTCGGGCGCAGGGCTCGTCGTCACCGGTGAGGGACGCATCGATTCGCAAACCGCGCGCTTCGGCAAGGGCCCTGCCGCCGTCGCCCGGCACGCCCGCCAGGCCGGCATCCCGGTGATCGCCATCGGCGGCAGTATCGCCAACGAGAGCGAACTGCGGCTGCTGTTCGATGGGCTGGAGGCGACTGTCGTAGAGCCCTGCTCGCTGGACGAGGCGATCGCTCAGGCGCGGCCCCTGTTGGTCGCCGCATCGACCCGCGTGATGCGGCTGCTCCTGGCCGGCCGCCGTCTGGCCACAGCGCACATCGACGGGTAACATCGGCCTGTGGCGCACCGGCACGCTGACGAGTACGTCCATCGCCATGACTTCGGCGAGGATTCGCATGTCCACCGGTTGGTGGAGATTATCGAGCACGCGCATGGTACCTCCGGGGAGGAGCCGCACGGTCACACCCACATCATCATGACCGACCCGTCCGAGCGTTCTGACCGGGGAAGCGACCATCGGCATCGGCTCACGGAGCCCTTCGAGCACGATCACCCCTCAGAGTCTCGGCGGCACCGCCATCGCCTGGGCGATCTCCAGCACGAGCTCGCCGAGCGGCACTGGCACCCCGTGGAAATCACGGAAATCGAGCTGGTGATCGAGGCGGACCGGCCGAAGCGCCCGAAGAAGGTCTGAGCTTACTGAAGGTCGAACTCGTTGCCTTCGGGATCGAACATATTGACGAAGTACTCGCCCCGTTCCTCAATCGCGCGTGACCGGCGAGCGCCCAGTCGTTCCAGGCGGTCGACCTCGGCGTCGACCCGGCGCCGCCGTTCGTCGGGGGGCGCGTCTCTTGGTCCGCCGACGTTCAGGTCGAGGTGGACCCGGTTCTTGACGACTTTTCCCTCCGGGACCTGCTGAAAATAGATACGCGGGGCGGCCCCATCCGGATCGACGATGGCGCTGGCGGAGTTCCACTCCTGTTCGGGGATCCCCTGTGCCTTCAAGAAGTCTTGCCACGAGGCAAAGCCCGACGGGGGGTCTTGTTTCTTGTAATGCAAGGCCGCGGCCCAAAAGGTGGCGAGTGTGTCCGGGTCGGCGCAGTCAAACACGATCTGAACGCCGGTGGCCACGGTGTGAATATAACTAGTGCTTGCGGTAGCCGCCCTGGACGCGCCCGTCCATGAAGGAGATCTTGGGATGGCGCACCTTCGAGGTGAGGCGCCGGGTCATGACCGCGGTGTTGAGCTGCACCACCACGTCGTTGCGTTGCAGGTGAGGTGGGTTCGGGTACCGTTCCGAACAGGCCGGGCAGGAATCGAGGTGTTGGGCGACCATCTTGCGCTGCTCGCGCCTGAGCGTGCCCGGTGGAAAATTATCGAGTAAATACGCGATGGTCGGGCAGCGGGTCTCTTCGGTCTGGGCCTTGCCCTCCATGAACAGATATTCTTCTTTGAAGCGGCGGCGGGCTCGGTGCAACAGGGTTTCGACCGCGCTCTCGGAGACTCGCATTTTGCGGGCGATGTTGGCATAGCTCAAGCCCTGAAGCTCGCGCAATGTCAGCACCAGGCGATACTTCTCGGGTAAACGCCGGGCCACCGACCAAACGGCGTCGCGTAGTTCGCTGATCTCCAGGGCGACTTCGGGGCTCTTGCGCGCGTCACCGTCCGGCACCTGGAGCACCGAGTCTTCGTTTTCCTCGTCATCGATCTCCTGCGCTTCGGGGAACTTCTTGCGTCGCCGGAGCTCGTCGTAGCAGAGGTTGGTGGCGATCCGGTGGATCCAGGCCGAGAAATTAAAGCTGTCGTTGATCCGGTGGATCGTCCGCAGAATCTGGAAGAAGGTCTCCTGGGTCAGGTCCTCAGCGAGCTGCCGGTCGCGCAGCAGCCTGAAAGTCAGACCATAAATGGCCTTGTGGTAGCGCTTGAAGAGGGTGTCGAAGGCGGCCACGTCGCCGCCCAGATAATCGCGAATGAGATCGAGGTCCGAGGGTCCCTTGGCAACTCGTGTCACTACCCTCTCTACCGCCTGGACTCGGCAAAATCCGCATCGACGAGAAGTCCACCCGCCGAGTCGCGGGGCGAATCATAGCACCCGTTCTTGCGCTCGTTGCACGACCCTCTGACGCAATTTCCAACTTTGTCACACGGCCGCGATCTTTTCGCAGGAGTTCCGCAATCGGCTCGTTATAATGCCGCTGACGTCCACATCACGAGGGCCAAAAATGGGCAGTCCGGGGGCCAGGAAAGCCACCACCGTCACCATCCGATTTCTTGACGACGAGATTATGGAGGGCCGGGTCGGCAGCATCAGCCTGGACCAGCCCAATCTCGAGCTGGAGATGCTCGACCAGGCCAGCAATAACGAGCGCGCCCTTATCCCGTTGCCCTCGATCAAGCGCATCGCCCTCGGAAGCGCAGCGCCCACCGCGGACGAGCTGGCGCGTGCCGAGACGAAAGTGGCGATCCGTTTCCAGGACGGCGAGGTCCTCAAGGGCTACCTCGACGGCGATCTCGTGCACGCCACCTATGGCGTCACGATGCGGCTGATGTCCGTCGAGAAAGACCGTATCGAGACCCTCGGGATCCCCTACACGGCGCTCAAGGCACTCTTTTATCTCAAGTCTTGGGATACCCGGCCGCCAGAGTTCGACGGTGAGGAAGACCTGCATCTGAACAAGCGGCTTTCGTCGCCTCTCGTGGACCTGATCTCCGACATGGGTCAGCTGGACAAGCTCCGCAAGCGCGGAGCCATCACCGAGAGCGAATTCCAGCGAAAGCGCCGCAAGATCCTCGATAACATCTAACACCCGGCCCTTTTCACATGGGGGGCCGCGTAGGGCCGCCCTGGTAGCCCTGGCCGTGCTGCCTCTTGTGGGCGGCTGTAGTTCCCTGCCATCGGTGCACGGGATCTCGCTGGGCAGCGCCAGCCCGTCGGCGTCGCAGTATCAGGCGGAGCCCGCGCGCCACCAGGGCGGCACGTTGGTGGTGGGCGATTGGGAGAGCCCGACCAATTTTTCGCCCCTCTTCAACGAAGAAGTCCCGGCAGCGCAGCTGGACAGCCTGCTCTTCAGCGGGCTGGTGCGGTTGGATCCCAACCTGCAACCGGTACCCGACCTGGTGGAACGCGTGCCAACGCTGGAAAACGGCGACGTCAAGTGGAATCGTTCCGCCGGCACGGTGGACGTGAGCTACCGGCTCCGCTCCGGATTGCGCTGGTCGGATGGCGAGCCGCTGACGGCCTACGATGTCGCCTTTACCTGGGGGGTGATCGTCAATCCCAAGGTGCAGGGGATCCTATCGCCCGACGGCTACCGGGCGATCTCGCGCATCGACGTCCGCGACCAGCAGCGCTTCACGCTCCATTTCGATCGTGTCTACCCCAAGTTTCTGAACCTGTTTCCGGCGGTGCTGCCGCAGCATCGCCTGGCCGGCATCGCCCCCGAGCAGCTGGCCACCAACGCGTTCTGGGGGCGGCCCGACGTCGTCAGCGGTCCGTTCAAGCTCTCGGAACTCGTCCCGGACGATCACATCACGATGGTGCGCAACGAGGCCTGGTCGCAAGGGCGCGCCGGGCGCCGGGTGCACCTGGACGGCATTCTGTACAAGATCTATCCGGAAGCGGGACAGCTAATGGATGCGGCTCGGGCCGGCCAGGTCTCACTGGCACTCGAGCTGCCGGACGACCAGCTCGCCACACTGGCGAATACGAGCGCCGTGACCGTGCAGCGACGTTCCCAACTGGCCTACGAGCAGGTGACGTTCAATCAGGCGGACCCGAACCCGCTGACCGGCCAGGCACCGCCCTGGAAGAATGATCCCGCGCTCCTCCAGGCGCTACGCGCGGCGATCGACCGTCCCGGCATCGTCAAAAAGTTTTATGCCGACCGAGCCCGGCTCGCGGAATCCCCGATCCCCAGCGCGCTAGCCGCCTTCCACGACCCGGATGTTTCGCTGACGTACGACGTGGCCGCCGCCACCAGACTGCTGAACAGCGACGGTTGGATTGCTGGATCAGACGGGATTCGCAGCAAGAATGGCCATCGATTGAGTTTTCATTTGGTGACCGCGCTGGGCAGCCCGGTGCGGAGTGCTCTGCGGGATGAGCTGATCGCAGAATGGCGAAAGCTCGGCGCCGAGGTGACCGCGAGCGAGG
>WNGO01000589.1_pt1 | contig 22493 bp, 18 predicted proteins | sample 5400511 | NCBI WGS metagenome assembly WNGO01 (sample SAMN13153380, study PRJNA577476) | soil metagenome | isolation source: 20 cm soil or saprolite under Garry oak tree replicate 2 | place: USA:California | collected 2016-06-15 | reverse complement strand
TGCTGCGGTCCGGCTCCAGTAAATACGCCGAACAAACATCGGTCTTGAATCGCCTTCCTATCAGGGCCACTACATTCGTGAGGGTTTCCGCCGGCTTGCCGCCTTCCGCGGCAAGATTGCCGATCTCTTCCAGCGTCAAGACGTAAGTAGCATCGAGCGGCTGAACGGTCTGCGCCGCGGCCGGAATTTCCTCTTCGCTCCGCTGCGATCCGGCGTTCGATGGCGCCATCCAGGTCCCCTCAGTTCGTGCGGTTTTTCAGTTCACGGCGCGGCGGAGCCGGAATCAACAACGTGTGTGCCGCACAAACATTTCGGCAGCCGGTAGTACGAAGATCTCAGTGGTCTCTGTGGCCTTTCTCCGCGTTCTCTGTGTTAAATTCCGAAAAACGCAACCATAAAGTCGCAGGGACCCGCCAGAAAGTCCAATCGACAAAATCTATCCGCGTCATAGCAAACTTTGTGGAATTGGATCGCTCGGCGGCGTACGCGGGGAAGCGCGGGCTCGATTTGATAACGATGTGAGCTGGCTTTGGGCCAGTAAGTGATGTGATGATCACTGGCGACGAACGCGAGGCTCCCTTGCCCCATACAGCGGTCCACAAATTTGACGCCGTGGTTCTTGGCGCGGGCGCCGCGGGACTTCTCTGCGCGATTGAGGCCGGCAAACGCGGACGCCACGTTGCGGTTCTGGAGCGTTCCGATCGTGCCGGCAAGAAAATCCTGATTTCCGGCGGCGGGCGCTGCAATTTCACGAATCTTTATTGCCAGCCGGAAAACTTCATCTCCGCGAACCCCCACTTTGCCAAATCCGCGCTGGCCCGGTACACGCCTGCGGATTTCATTGCCCTGGTCGAAAAACATCGCATTCCTTACCACGAAAAGACACTCGGACAATTATTTTGCGATCGCTCGGCTCACGACGTTACGGACATGCTCGAAGCCGAATGCCAGGCCGCAGGCGTGCAAGCATTTCTCAAGAGTATTGTCCGGGAAGTCGCGCGCACGACGGAGTTCATCGTGCGGACCGATGCTGCCGAGTTCCGTACGCCGGCGCTCGTGGTTGCGACGGGTGGACTCTCCATCCCGAAAATGGGAGCCACCGCGTTTGGCTACGACTTGGCGCGCCAATTCGGATTAAAAATTCGCGAACCGAGGCCGGCGCTTGTGCCGCTCGTGCTGGGAGAAAGAGATCGAAATCAATATTGTGATTTGACGGGTGTCTCAACGGAAGTCGTTGTTGCTGCCGATCATCAGTCGTTCCGAGAGAAGATGCTGATCACTCACCGAGGACTCAGCGGACCGGCGATCCTGCAAATCTCCTCCTATTGGCGCGAGGGCAAAGCGATCCGCATAGACCTGGCGCCTGATTGCGACATCACAGCCGCCATTCGCGAATCGAAGGTCAGAAATTTGGCCGCGGCGCGTTCCACATTTCAGGGGATCCTGCCGAAACGATTCGCCGCGCGCTGGCTCGATTTGTACGCGCCGAGCGCGTGGACGAACCAGGCATTGGCCCAACTGGAGCACCAGGTGCATGAATGGGTTCTCGAACCTGCGGGCACGGAAGGCTACGAAAAAGCCGAGGTCACGGCGGGCGGCGTCGAGACCGATGAACTATCGAGCAGGACGATGGAGAGCCGGAAAGTGCCCGGATTGTTTTTTATCGGTGAAGTCGTCGACGTCACCGGCCATCTGGGTGGCTTCAACTTTCAGTGGGCCTGGGCCTCAGGCGCGGCGGCGGGAAGAGTCGTATAGATGCGAAAGGTCACAAAGTGCCAGGGATCGGCCCAAGGTATTGCAACGTATTGCCGCGACACTTCGGGGCAGTGGGCTAGTTTCCGATAACCCCGTTTCTGGACCGTGGGGGCCACACGCTCGATCAGCCGATTTACCAGGATTTAGCCTCGAGGTCTCGAATGCGGAGCCGTCTCAACTTGGGCTCGCACCGAGCAACTTCGGCACATCCTGTCAAAGGAGCAGCCGTCGGGAGACTCATGGCTCCAAAATGGTGATTAAACCATTGCGGATTGACGCAACCGAGTATAGATTTTCAGTCAGCCGGGAAGTCAAAATGCACTCCCGGATAAGTTGGTTTCCAGTGGCAGTGGAGCAGGCAGTTGCCAAGTGACTCGACCTCTTCGCCGAAAGAGCAACCAGCGCCCCTGACCAGCGGCAGCACACTGGCAAGGTTGGGCGGCATTGGCATTGTTCTTTTGAGCGTTGTGGGAGCATTTCTCTATTTGGGCGGTTGGTTCACTCCAAACGCACTGACGCCTCCACGGTTCGCCGACGCATTTGAGAGGGTCGACGGAATCTATTCCGGTTTCCGCCGCAATCATGCCAAAGGCGTGTGCGTCAGCGGTTTTTTCGAGGGCAACGGCCAGGGAACTCGTCTCTCGAAGGCCGCTGTCTTCAGAACTGGCCGCGTGCGTGTCGTCGGCCGCTTCTCGCTATCCGGCGGCGATCCCTATGTTGCCGACGCTCCCGACACGGTCCGTGGCTTGGGACTTCTGTTTTGGCTGCCCGATGGCGAAGAATGGCGGACTGCGATGATCAATCTCCCGGTATTTCCGGTCAACACCCCGCAGGGCTTTTTCGACAGATTGGTTGCGACGCAACCTGACCCCAAGACACACAAACCCGATCCGGAAAAAATGGCGGCGTTTCTCGCGAGCCACCCCGAAACTGTGCAAGCGATCAAAATCATCAAGAGTCATGCAGTGTCGTCTGGTTTCGATAACAGCATGTACGACGGTCTCAATGCCTTCCGTTTCGTCGACGCGGGCGGCACGTCGATCCCCGTGCGCTGGTCGATGGTGCCAGTACAGCCGTTTGAAGCCGCGACTACGACCGGGACGGCCCAAGGAGACAAGAATTACCTTTTTTATGCGCTGATCGCGAGCATCCTCCAGCATCCGTTGCAATGGCACTTGATCATCACTCTTGGGCAACCCGATGATCGGACCGACGACGCCAGCGTCGCGTGGCCTGACGGGCGGGAGCAGGTGGATGTGGGAACCCTAACCCTCGATTCTGTTGAAAGCGAGGAAACCAGCCGCGCCCGAGACATAAATTTCGATCCATTGGTCTTGCCAGCTGGCATTACGCCGTCCGACGATCCTCTGCTCAGCGCTCGATCGGCGGTCTACTCTCAGTCGTTTACAAGAAGGGCGGGCGAGAAGAAAGAGCCGAGCGCGATCACCCCTTCCGACGTGCGAAAGTGAGCTTAGGATGACTACCGAGCAGCGGCAGTTCACCGCTAGTATGAGGTTCCTGCACTGGCTGATGGCCGCGATGGTCCTGACCATGCTAGGTATTGGTGTTGCCATGGTCGCATCGATCGCCGGCTACCATCGCCTGGTCTCAATCCATCGCCCGTTGGGTATCCTCATCCTGATTCTGGTCGTGATTCGTTTCGTGAACCGCCGCTTCTCCACGCTGCCTCCTTTTCCTGCCAGCATGTCGTCCCAGGAGCGGCTCGTTGCATCCGCGTCCGAACTTTTATTGTATACGTTGCTGTTTGTGCAGCCGCTGGTCGGGTGGGGAATGTTGTCGGCGGCCCGCTATCCGATCGTACTATTTGGGTCGCTGCATCTTCCTCCCATCCTTCCGCACAGCGTCATGTTGTACGCAGTGCTGCGGAGAACGCACACGGTTCTCGCCTACCTCTTGTTCCTGACGTTCATCGCGCATTTTGGAGCGGTTCTGTTTCACACGCTCGTCGTGCGAGACGGGATGTTCAGCCGTATGGCGCCGTGGAGAGTCCGCGCGAGCTAGGGAGTTCCGGCAAAACACAGCACCCTGATTCCGGGGCGATCGTGGTACCACCCTGCGGCGATGATCGAAAGTGCGATCGCGAAGCCTACTCCCCAAAGACGTTGCTGTCGGATCACGGCCCACTCAAAAGCAATCCACTTCTAGCGCGGTAACCGGACAACTGCCCCCCCTGGCTTCCCGGAAGTCCTCTGCTCGGAAACTGGCCCGCTGCCCGCTTGGGCACAACTTTGCGGGAAAAATGCTGTTGGAGTATGATTCGCCGCATGCGGGAACCCTTGGGCGGGGTATCGCATGTGGGTGTCCTGCAAAAAATACCGATTGAGTGAGGTGGCGCATGCCGAAAGTCCGCAAGAAGTTCGTCTCGTCCAAACGCAATGCCGTGGAATCCTCGGCTGAGAGTAAAGCGCTCACACGGAGATCGCTTCTAAAGAACACCGCGGGAGCGATCGTTGGCGCGGCTGCCGCGGGCCTCGCCGGCGCCATCGGCGCGCGGGCGCAAGTTCAGGGACTCTACACGTACAACGCCCCGCCCGAATTTCCCCTCCCGATGGCTTCGCTGACGTATCTCGACCAGAAGCAATATATTCACAACATGGACATTGTCGCGCACTTGCCCGGCTCAACGATCAGCGGCGGCGAGCCTCTCATGGCCATGTGGGCCAAGGGTAAGCAGCGGTTGCTGCCGGCAGCCGGAGGGTTCGTCGACGTCAGCGACGCCAAGAATCCGGTCGTTATGAATAAGGGCGTCGTCAGAGGCGGCGGCACCGTCACCTACAATACGAAGCTCAAAAAATGGATCATGATGTGTACCGCCGCGCAGCCGCTTACCGGAGCGGTTCCGGAGTTTCCGCACGGACAATACGATAAGGAATTGCGCGACAAAGTCCTCGCGTCCAAAGGCCTCCGGGGAATCCGCAACTACGACATCACCGATCCCGCCAAGCCCAATCTCCTGCAGGAATTCAACACCGGAGAGAAAGGCAACGGCACGCACCATAATTTTTACGACGGCGGGCAATTCGCCTACCTCGATTGCGGTTGGGACGATCAATTGCGTTTGGAGAATCATCAGCGCCCGTACAGCAATGCGCTCATGATTGTCGACATGTCGGATCCCGCAAACGTCAAGGAAGTCTCGCGGTGGTGGGTCCCCGGACAAAAATTGGGAGAGGAAGAAGAGTACAAGAAATATATTTTTGCGGGAGATCGCACTTCCTGGACCGGAAATCATGGCGCCATCACCGTCCCGAAACGTGTGGAAGACGGCGGGACCGTCGGCTACGGCGGCTTTGGGGCCTTCGGGTTTTATGTCATGGATTTGTCCGACATCAAGCATCCGAAGCCTTGCGGTCATACGCAGTACGAATTCAACGCCTTCGGCACCATCCCGTTCCACACGTGCTATCCACTCATTGCCGACGCGGCCCATCCGCGCCTTCGGAACATCGTCGTCGCGCTCCATGAGGCGCTCGAAGCGGATTGCCGGGAGGTCTACCATACTCCGTATGTTCTCGACGTGAAAAACCCGCGCGATCCGAAAATCATTGGGTTCTTTCCGCGGCCGGCGGCGCCTCCCGATGCGCCCTATACCGACTTTTGCTTCGCCCGCGGACGGTTCGGCTCTCACAACACGCAATGCTGGCTGGCGCCCGGCACATCGAATCCTGCGATTATTGCCATTTCCTGGTTCAATGCCGGCCTCCGGGTTTTCGACCTCTCGAATCCCACTGCCCCGAAGGAAGTCGCCTGGTTCGTCCCGCCTCACGACGGAGACATCAACAAGTACGAAACATGGTGGCGCGGCACGACGGAAAACGTGTTCGTTGAATTCGACCGCAACCTGATCTGGATCGGGACTCACGAAGGAACTTACTGCCTCTCGTGTCCAGCGATAGGCAAACCGGTGACCGAACCCACCAAGATTCAGAAGTGGTCGATCCCGCATTGCAATGTTGGCTGGGACGATCAAACTGCGCGTAGCTTTTATTTCGGCCGCTCGCTCAGTCAAATGGGGTAGCTCAGAAGTGTAGCGCCCGCCTTCAGGCGGGCATCCGGTTGCGTGCACGATGTCGGCCTAAAGGCCGACGCTACAAGAACAGGAAGGCCCATGTCTCACTTGATTTCTCGACGACACTTCACTCTCGGCGTCCTTGCCGCCGGCGGAACAATGCTGGCGACCCGCCGCGCGCAAGCAGCGGACTTCGAGTTGCGCCAGTTCCACAACCAGCCTTCCGATAGCCCGCTGCATAAGCGCCTCTCCGAAATGTGGGCTGCGGTGAAAGAAGAAACCGGCGGACGCGTCCAAGTCCAAACCTTTTCCGACAACAATCAGATTCCAGGAGGAGATCCCGCCGCGCTCAACATGGTGGTCAGCGGCGAACTGGATTTTTTCACGTTGAATGGCGGCTCCATAGGAAATCTCGTTCCAGCATCGAATGTGCAGGGCATACTTTTTGCGTTCCGCACTCCGGCGCAGGTTTTCGGCGCCTTGGACGGCGATCTCGGAGATTACCTGCGCGAGGAAATGAAGACCAAGGGACTCTACGCCGTTCCGCGAGGATGCTTCGACAACGGATTCCACCAGATTACTTGCGCCACCCGGCCGATCCGCTCGGTGGATGATTTGCAGGGCCTCAAGATTCGCACGCCGGACGCGCCGATCTACGTCGAAGCCTGGAAAGCATTGGGCGCATCCCCCGTCGTTGCCAATCTGAACAAGCTCTACGAGACTTTGAAAAATGGCGCCGCCGAGGCCCAAACGAATCCGCTGGCTACCGCCGAATTCTTGAAGCTCTACGAAGTGCAGAAATACGTCAGCATGACCAATCACGGTTGGTCCGGCTTCAATCTGCTCGCCAACTGGAAACTTTGGCAACGTTTCCCCTCGGACGTGCAGCAGGTCATCGAGCGAAACGTAACGAAGTTCGTCCGCCTGCAACGCGCGGACCACGATACTCTCAACGCCGACTTTCGTACCAAGCTGGCCCAGCAGGGCATGACCTTTAACGAAGCGGACACTTCATCCTTCCGCCCGCGACTCGCCTCCTACTATGCCCGCTGGAAAGAAACCGTCGGATCGCGTGCCTGGACCTTGCTCGAATCCCACGTTGGCAAGCTTGGCTGACCAGATCCTGTGTGAGCCTCGAATGGGTTGTTTGCCTGGAAACAACTCGCAACCAGGTCCGTTCCAAACGCGTCAATACTGCGTATAGTTCCGGCTGATCCGGGCTCAACAAAACGCCTATTGGGTAAGGCACGTCTGTGCGTTGCAGAGAATCGCCGGCAACAAACAGGCCGGCTAATTGGCGCTCGTATGGACAGATCACAAATGATAATCAGACATTGGCCAATCCTCGGGGAGGCGTCACTATGAAGTGCAAATTGCTAACCTCTTTTTGTATCCTGGCAGCGAGTCTATTCCCGGCTTCAAGCCCGGTGCTCGCGCATCACGGGTTTGCGGGGCGCTACGATGAAGAGCACCCTTTCACCGTGCAGGGTACGGTCTTGGAATTCGAGTTCATCAATCCTCATTCGGCAATTATTTTCGAAGCGAAGGATCAAAGTGGCGCCATGCAGAGGTGGCACGCGGAATTAGGTGGTGCCAACGCGCTGCACAGGGCTGACGGCTGGACCAAGGACACATTGAAACCAGGGGACAAGATCACTATCATCGGTCCGCGCAACAAGAACGGCTCGAATGATATGAATCTTTCACATGAAAGCAAGATCTCTCTGACCGACATCGGCAAGGATATCCACAACAGCTTCAGGAGCCAGCAGCAGGGCCAGTAGGCACAGTTTGAAGGCGTCTTAGTTCAATTCTGCGTCGCGGCCAGAGCCTGTGTGGCATGTCGGCGTGCTTTCCCGCGACTGCTTGTCGGGTGCGGGCTCCACGTCCCAGCCTAGCCGGGACGTTCAGTGCAAAAGTAGAGCCCGCCGCAAAATGGTTCGAACGTGTTTCGCAAGCCCGCGCAACGGAGGACGGAATGAAAGTCAGCAAGAAGACTTTAGGCGCAGTTTTGCTGGGCCTGGCGGTCGCGGGAATGACCTGCTTCAGCGCGCCAGGTTTCGCCCAGGCGCAAGCTCCCCCGCCCCCGCCGGCGCCCAGTCCCCGAGGCACTCCGCTCCGTCCGGCGGCCAATGCCTGGAGTCCGAAATCAATCGCCTACATCAAGGCTTCCAATGCAAAAAAAGATGACCAGTTCGGATTCACCGTCGCCCTCAGCGGCGACGGCAACACGATGGCTGTGGGCGCCACCGCTGAAGACAGCGCCGCCAAGGGCATCAACGGAAATCAACCCGATCATTCCGCTCTAAACGCCGGCGCCGTCTACGTCTTCGTCCGCAGTGGCGGAAATTGGGTACAGCAGGCTTACGTAAAGGCCTCGAATGCGAAAGCAGGCGACCAGTTCGGGGCCTCTCTCGCCTTGAGCGGCGACGGCAACACTCTGGCGGTGGGCGCTACCGGGGAAAGCAGCTCGGCAACGGGCGTTAACGGCAATCAGGCTGACACTTCGATGGCCGGCGCCGGCGCAGTCTATGTTTTTACGCGGAGCGGCGCCACATGGACGCAGCAGGCTTATGTAAAGGCCTCGAACACGGGCGAAAAAGAAGACGGCGACCAATTTGGATACTCTATCGCTCTTAGTTCAGACGGTAACACACTGGCGACGGGCGCCATCGCCGAGGACAGCGCGGCCACGGGCATCAACGGCGACCAGTCAAACAACGCGGCCGACGGCGCTGGCGCTGTTTACGTCTTCGCACGCAGTGGCGCCACCTGGTCGCAACAGGCCTACGTAAAACCCTGGAACACAACTGTCCGCGGCGGCCTATTCGGCTATTCCGTCGGCCTAAGCGGCAATGGGGACACGATGGCCGTCGGCACGTACGACGAAGACAGAGGCAGGGGCGCGGCCTACATTTTCGCGCGCACCGGCGCCACTTGGTCGCAACAGAACCGCCTTACCACTTCGAACGCTGAGCCGGGGGATTCGCTGGGCTGCTCGATCGCCATCAGCGACGATGGCAACACAGTTGTTGCGGGCGCCTTCGACGAAGACAGCATCCTTCGTGGCATCCAACCGCCGAATGAAGGTTCCAACGACGCAGCATCGGATGTCTCGACCGGCGCCGTATACGTCTTCATTCGAAATGGCACTGCATGGACGCAGCAAGCGTTCATCAAGGCCACAAACACGCGCCTGAATGATCAATTCGCTTGGGCTCTCGCCCTCAGCCGCGACGGCGATACGCTGGCAGTCGGCGCTCACCTCGAAGACAGCGGCGCCATCGGCCTCAACGGCGATCAAGAGAGCGCTTCGGCCGAAGACTCCGGCGCAGTCTACGTCTACGCCCGCAGTGCAGCAAAGTGGGCGCCCGTGGCGTACGTCAAGGCTTCGAACACCAAGGCGTCCGCCGAGTTCGGTATCTCGCTAGCGCTCAGTGGCGACGGCAAGGTGCTGGCTGTAGGCGCGTTCAAGGACAGCGGAGGCGGCGCCGGCATCAATCCCACTAAATCCGCGCCCAAGGCAGCCCCTGAATCCGGCGCGGCGTACGTCTACTACTGAAGCAAGATTGAGGCACGCAGCAAGGAGGCACGAAGCAAATGCAAATCAAAAAGATCTTGCTGCGAGCGCTGACGATTCTGGTGGCGGCTGTTGTCGCGCCTCTTGTTGCTAATGCGCAAGGGGGTGGTGGTGCGCCTGCGCCAGCCGCACAGGGCGGCGGCCAAGGCGGCCAGCGCGCCGCAGGCGCTCCCCCGCCGCCAATGCGGCTCGTAAGCGCAGACATATCCGACGGCAAACCAATTGCCGGAAAATTCACTTGCGCGGCTGGGCCTGAGGCGATCTCACCCGCGCTCCAGTGGATGCAGCCGCCGAGAGGCACGGAAAGCTTCGCCCTGATCGTGCATGACATGGAGCCGCGCCCGCGAAAGGGCGTCGATGACATCCTGCACTGGATGGTTTGGAATATGCCCGCAAGCGCCAATCAACTTCCCGAAGGCGTCTCCCCCGCGAGCGCGGATTTGCCGGACGGCAGCCATCAAACCAATGGCTTCGCCGGACAGAACGGAAATTTCGGCTACCGCCCTCCATGCCCGCCGCAAGATGTTCCAGTAGCGCACCACTACGCCTTCGAAATCTTCGCGCTAGACCAAAAACTTGACCTACCAGCGGCAGCCACCCGTGCCGACCTCCTGAAAGCCATGGATGGCCACATCGCCGGCCATGCCGCCCTGGTAGCTCCCTTTAACCACTAGGCGCGCGCCTATTTTTTGGTAGCACAGACTTCAGTCTGTGTTCTTTTTGGATTGTGAAACTTAAAAACCCACAGGCTGAACAGGTTGCGGAAATATGCGTACCCGGCCCTCCAGGGGTTAAAACCCCTGAAGAAAACGCAGACTTTATGTCGTGCCTAAGGGCACGACCCACAATACTTAAGACTTTTTCCGCAACCTGTGAAGCCTGTGCTACTGCCTTCCATCACCCCTGTTGCACTGACCCGAAAACGCTACCACAAGAAATGTTTTCCACGAATCACGAATCACAAGTCACGAACCACGGGTCACGAATCACCAGTCACTAGCCACCAGTCACCTCCACAGACACCGCATGCAGCCCCGTCGCCCCATCCGGCCATTCCCCTGAACGCGAAGACGTCTGCAGTTTCCCGTTGGCATCGGTGGCGCGCACCTGAATGTCGTGTTTTCCGTGAGGCGGATTCACCCAGACGTAACGCCAGAACGCCCAGACTTGGGACGGGATGGGATTGCTGAAAATCTGGCAGGCATTCCAAGTGTCTCCGCCATCGGTTGAAATCTCAACCTTGGCGACGCCCACTTCATTCGCAATGGCCCAGCCGGTAACGACGAAGTTTTCCCCTGAAATTTGCTCCTTGTTCTGCGGATCGTCGATGACGGACTGCAACTGCCGCTCACCGGTGTTCGACCATCCCATCCATTCCCAGTATCCGAGGTGGCTCTTGTCGACGAACTCGATGCGCGTCAGCCACTTCGGCATTTTCATTCCGTACGTGCCCGGCATCATGATGCGCAGTGGAAAGCCGTGAATGCGCGTCAGCGGCTCTCCATCCATGTCGTAGGCGAGAAAATTCGCGCCTCGCAGCAGGCGTTCCGTGGTGTGCCCAGTCGTGTACCCTTCCGCCGCGTAAAGAATCGCGAACTTCGCATTCGGCTTCAGGCGCGCGCGCTCCATCAAGGGACGAAGAAGCGTGCCGCGCCAGTTGGCATTGTCGATCAGCCCGCCTGCAATTTCGTTCGATATGCACTCGAGAGTGAGCGTCGTCTCGTACGGCGCAAGCTTTCGAACATCGCCATAGTCGAAATGCAGCGGCTCGTCAACCAACCCATCAATCGTCAACGACCATTTTCCAACGTCCACCGCAGGCTCCCCGTGCGACGACGTGACGTAAAACTCCGGAACCGGCGCAATGGCTCGCAGAGCAGCCTCAGGCCCAAATTTTTCATAGTTCTTGACGTTGACGCGCCCGCCGCCAAATCCGTACGAAAGCGAACGATACACGGCATAGGGCAGCAAAATCCCCAGCCCCGCTCCCCCAGCAATCGAAATGAATCTGCGTCGGTCCATACGTCTCCGCTCGACTCTACCACTACTTATACTTTGATGTTACGGAGGAAGGCGGGGTTCGGATGAAGCTGTAGAGCCGACATAAGTGCGGGATTTCAAATTCGGTTAGCGCCAATTACCGATAATCTCGCAAATCGGAGTGTTGGCTGAACGAAGCTTTATCGACGGCCTGCTCGCGAAAAATACCGAGGTCGGAAGTAGACAACGACAAGAAACAGCAGGCCAGCGCTGAGCAGCCCAGGCAGAACACCGTGGGTAAACGAACCGACGACGCGGAAAACACCCCACATTAGAAAGACGGTGGCCACGACTCCAATCGAAGTCTCCTTCATAAGCTCATCTTTGCGGGTTAAATAGGACTCCTGCATCATTCCAGAAGGGAAGTCAAAACCGCAGTCGCAGCGCAAAGCGCTATCAGGGTTCACCAATCGGCACTTAGGACAGTCCTTCACTTGATTGGGCGCTCCATACGGAGGATGCCACACGGACATATTAACCCGCCAGGAGCATGTCTCTTGTCAAATTGAGTCTGTGCGCAGGGGCGATCTGGGATTGACACCAAAGGGCGTCTGGCATATGTTTCTGCACAAGGGCAGGGTTGAAATCGCAGAGGGTACTCAAATGAAAAATAAGCTATTGGCTGCATTCCTCGGGACCGCATGTCTTCTCCTAGTCTGTGGCACGGTGTTCGCGCACCACGGCAGGTCGAATTACGACATGACGAACACCGCCACCTTGAAGGGGATCGTAACTGCATTCGAGTGGGGCAATCCCCACGCTCTCATCTTCGTCGACGTCATCAACGATACTGGGAAGGTTGAAAAATGGACTGCGGAAACGAATAGTCCAAATACATTGTCCCGGCAGGGCTGGAATCGGAATACCGTTAAGACCGGGGACCAGATCACTCTGATCGGCCACCGCGTCAAAGGCGGCGCCTTCTACATTAATTTTAGCAAGATCATTTTCGCTGACGGACGAGAACTCAGCCCGGCCATTGCAAACTGAGGAGTGGCTCCAATCAGCCGTGGAGGCGCCACCCGCCGTGCCGTTATGACTCCGTTCGCAAAAGAAGGGAAAGTCTGCCCATGCGAAATCGATGGATCAATCCGATGTTTGCGATTCTGACGATGCTCGCTTTTTCGCCCGTGCTGCTCGCTCAGACTGCTGGGCAACCGGGTGCAAAAAAAAAGGCCCACACCGCGGACCTGAATGGAGTTTGGGCAAACATCACAGAATCGGGCCCAACCTTCAACCCGAAGGAGAGCCCTTCTTTTCAGCCTTGGGCTGAGGCGAAATGGAAGGCTAATAAGAACGAAGACCCAGGCCAACCAAATATCACCAATGGACGAGTCGACCTGGACCCGACCGTGGCGAGTTGTTTCCCGACCGGTATGCCCCGCCTCATGACGGAAGTTTTTCCTTTCGAGATTATTCAGGCGCGTGACCGGGTGCTCATCCTGTTCGAGAAAGATTACGCAGTAAGCCACATCTGGACGGATGGGCGAAAACTTCCCGGGGATCCGGATCCCACCTACATGGGGCAATCCATTGGCAAGTGGGATGGGGACACACTCGTAGTCGACACGATCGGATTAAAGGACATCACCTGGATCGATCGGGCAGGCCATCCCCATAGTGACGCATTGCACGTTGTGGGGCGCATGCGGCGTGTGAATCGCGACAGACTGCAGATCGACTGGACGTTCGACGACCCCAAAGCGTTCACAAAACCCTGGACAGGACGGACGATTTACAGATACCACCCTGATTGGACCCTCGCGGAATTTATCTCCTGCGAAGACCGTTTGCTGCACGGGGGAGAATCGCTAGAGCAGAAGGCCGTCAAGGGGCACGAATAATAGTCGCGGCAGCAACTCCGGCTTTCTGTAGTTGTGGGGCCGAGATCGAACGATTGATGTGGATACGGCGACCTGTGCCAGTGTGACTTGAGGGACAGCCAGGAGTGGCTGTCCTACGAGAACGCGTCACACCGCGGTTGGGGCTGTGCAGAATCTGATGTCATCCTGAATAACTTTCCAATGACATACTATGCTAGGCACCTTCCTCACTGGCAGCCCCCCGGTAGACCGATATTTCTTACTTGGAGACTCTTCGGCTCCCTACCCGAAGAAGTTATCGCCGAGGTTCAGCGGCATCGAAACTTGTCAGAAGGCAAAACCTTTCTCATGGCTGACAGGGAGTTAGACAGCGCTCGCACAGGTCCGCGCTGGCTAAATGACGCCGGTATCGCACGAGGCGTTATAGCTGCACTCTACAGGGGCGAACATGAGCTGCATCAGTACGTGCTTCGGGCATTCGCCATCATGCCCAATCACGTTCACGTTCTCATCGAGCCTTCAGTTTCGCTCGCGCGGATCACAAATGGTCTCAAGGGCGTTACTGCTCGCCAAGTCAATCAGTTAGTCGGGCAAACGGGCAGACATTTCTGGCAAGACGAATCGTTCGACCATTGGAAACGAAATGGCGCCGAATACGATCGAGTCACAAGGTATATCGAACAGAATCCCGTCGCCGCCGGTCTCGTCAAAAATCCCGGGGACTGGCCGTGGTCGAGCGCCTCAAGTAGGACAGCCACTCTTGGCTGTCCATGAGGGCGCAGCACCGTGAGCCGATGCACCCATTCATCCTGCCATTTCCCTCCCCCGGGCATGTCCGAAGAATTGTTGCGGCACGCCAGCACGCGTCACATCCTGATGGACAGCCAAGAGTGGCTGTCCGACTAGAACTTGGTGACTTCGGAGAAATGAAAGTCGCGGACCTTCATTGGCGGGACGACCATTTCAAATGATTCTTCCCCGGCGGCGCGTACGGCGGGCCCCAGCAACTCGACGTTAGAAAGCATTTCGAGAATGCTCTGGTTGAAGCGGAAATTTCGGATGCCGCCGGCGACGCGGCCTTCCTGCACGAGGAATGTGCCGTCGCGCGTCATGCCGGTGAGCACTTTTTCGTAGGGATCGACCTCACGAATGTACCAGAGCCGCGTGACGAGAACGCCGCGTTCGGTGGAACGCACCATTTCGTCCACGGATGAATTTCCCCCGGAGAAAACCAGGTTCATGGGCGCTTCGCCATAATCATTCGGCAATGAAAAACCGTGGCCCGTGGGTTTCGCTTTCATTTTTTTTGCGGTGGCGCGCGCGTACACCAGGTTCCTCGGCACGCCTTGATCGACCAGCAGCACGCGCTGCCGGGGAATTCCTTCACCATCGAACGGCGCGCCCGATTGCAGCGGGTGGTACACGTCGTCGTGAAGCGTGATGTTCTCACCCATCACGCGCTTGCCCATGCGTTTGTTGAAACACGAGCGCTGGTCCGCCACCGACGTTCCGGCAAAATCGTAAAAAAGAAAACCAACGAGATCGAGCACGGCGGCAGGCTCCAGAATCACGGTCCACTTGCCCGGCGCGGCCTCGCCTGGCTTGCGCGACGTGACCGATTTTTCGCTGGCACTCTGAGCCAGCGCCGCTGGATCGATGCGATCGAGATCGGGCGCGTTGGCCTTGGCCCAGCCGGAGGAATCGGATTCGAGAATGGTGATGGAAAATTCGGCGCGCGTCTGGCGGTGCGCTGCGAAGAGTCCGTTCGTATTGGCAATCGCCGATTGCGTCACGCCCGTCGTGAAAATTCCGGCCGCCGTCTGTTTGCGCTTTTCCGCCATTTCCGCGACGCGAGCGACGGCGCGGGCGCGGTCGGCGGGCGTGGCTTGCGCCGTGTTTTCAAAGTAACGCGAAACCTTCGCGTATTTTTGCGGTCCGGGCATCGGCAGTAAATCCGGGTTGCGCGGCCGGCTGCGCGCCAGGGCTTTCGAGACGGCCACCACGCGGCGCAATGATTCCTCGTCCGTCTTGTTCGTCGTCGCGCGCGCCGTGCGGCCATCGAACACCGTTCGCACCGAGACGTTCAGCACTTGCTCGGCAACATTCTGATGAATCGTGTTGTTGGCAAAGCGCGTCAGCGCATCCGTAACGACGCCGATTTCCACCTCAGTCTCGTCCGCGTCGCTCAACTTGAAGATTTTCTCCGCGATGCGGCGCATCTCCGCGTCGGAGAGCAGATGCGATGCCGCAATGGCCGGGCCAGATTTGTGTCGCGCGGGAGTCCGGCCCTTCTTGGTGAATTTCTTCGCGTTCTGAGTCATAAATCCATCGACAAATGTCCGACCCTGTTTTTGTAGCGTCGGCCTTCAGGCCGACACTGTAGATGCAATCACAAGCCCGCCTGAAGGCGGGCGCTACATAGACCAAAACCAAGCAGCGCTCACGACTTTGCGAATGCGGCGCCCAATTTGACATTCCGGAAACGCGCGGGTGAAGCTCCGTGGCCCGTGCCCATGGTCTGCATAGGCTGGCCTTTGCCGCAGTTGGGCGTGCCCCAGAGGGTCCAGTGCTCGCGCGAACAGATGGCGTCGCAACTATTCCAGAATTCGGTGGTGATTCCGCTGTAGCTGGGATGTTTCAGCATCCGCGTTTTCTTGCCGCCCTTGATTTCCCAGGCGATTTCGGTGGAAAACTGGAAATGATACCGCTTATCGTCGATGGACCAGGAGCGATTCGTCTCCATCAGAATGGCATCGTCCGTATCGGCGATCAGGTCTTCGTAACGCCATGTGCCCGGAAGGATGCTGATGTTCGTCATGCGAATGATCGGCAAGCGATTCCAGGATTCCGTGCGCATCGTGCCGCCTGAACGCTCGAGGCCGATGGAAACGGCGGTTTCGCGATTCGACAGGTAGCCGGTGAACAATCCATCGGTGATGATCGGCGTGCATTGCGCGGGCACGCCTTCATCGTCGTAGCCGAATGTGCCGAGTCCCGGCCCATGCTCGAGGCGCGCGTCGGCGACAACGTTCACGATGTCCGAGCCGTAGCGGAGCTTGCCCAATTTTTCGAGTGTCAGGAAACTCATGCCCGCGAAATTAGCTTCCATGCCGAGCACGCGGTCCAGCTCAATGGGATGGCCGATGGATTCGTGAATCTGCAGGCCGAGCTGCGAGCTGTCGAGGATGATCGTCTTCGTGCCCTCGGGCGATTGCGCCGCGGAATGCAGCGCGACCGCCTCTTCGGCAACGCGCGGCGCATTCCTAACCAGATCGAGCGATTCCACCAATTCGTAGCCCGCGAGTTGGTGTTGCCCGCCAAAACTGTTCGGATAGGAGCGCTTCTGAATTTCGTTCCCGGCAAATGAGGTCGCGACGATTCCCGCGCCGGACTGCATCTTGACCTGATGGATCACCGATCCGATGGAAGACGCGAACAACTGCTCGATGCGGCGAAAGGCCATGGAAGTTTCCGTGAGCGTCACGCCCTTGACGCGCGACATTTCGCGGTCGGCGGACAGCAGCAATTCCAATTGGCGCTCGAGCGGAACGCGGAATGGATCCTTGACGTACGGATTCTGCCAGGTGTCCTGAAAAGCCTCGACCGGAACCATCCGAACATCGTGGCGCTTGGCAAGCGCCGATGCCTTGGCGATGGCTACGGCTTCGGCTGCGCAGGCAGCGATTCCCTCCCGCGTCAAGCGATCGGTCGAGGCGAACCCCCACGACCCTTGCGCGAGGACGCGAATTCCAATGCCGATCGATTCCGATTCGGCGAGGGTGCCGACCTGGCCGTTTTTTGTGGAGAGATCGCGGTGACGAATGTCCATGACGCGCGCATCGGCGTAGGTTGCGCCGCGCATGCGCGCTGTTTCTAACGCCCAATCGGCAAAATCTCGCATCATGGATTTCGGGTGCGGGCTCTACTTTTATGCTGAACGCTTCAAGTGAAGTGTGGAGCCCGCCAGAATTCAGGACAACAACAAGGAAAAGATTTCAACACAGAGGGCACAGAGGTCACAAAGAACCACACAGAAATCGGCCGTGCTTTTTCCGTCGTTGAATCCGCTTCCTTTCGATTAGGGCCTCCGTGCTCTCTGTGGCTTTTCTCCGCGTTCTCTGTGTTAAATTCCGAAAAGCGCGGTGCAAAGATTTCAACACAGAGTGCACAGAGGTCACAGAGAAAACCTATGTGCCTTCGGACCAGGAAGCGAGATACAGCTCCTGCTCGGGAGTAAGCTTGTCCATTTTTACGCCCATCGACTCGAGTTTCAGCTTCGCGATTTGCCGGTCAATCGCCTCAGGCACAACGTAGACCTGAGGCTTGAGTTCGGCGGCGTGCTTCAGCATGTACTCGGCGGAAAGCGCCTGATTGGCGAAGCTCATATCCATCACGGCTGCGGGGTGTCCTTCCGCGGCGGCCAGATTGATCAGGCGTCCTTCGCCCAGCAGATAGATTCTGCGGCCGTCCCTCATCGAATATTCTTCCACGAACGGGCGAGCAATGCGGTTTCCGCTGGATAGTTTCTCAAGCGCCGGAATATCGATTTCCACATTGAAGTGGCCGGAATTGCAGACCACCGCGCCGTCCTTCATTTTTTCGAAGTGCTCGCCAGTGAGGACAGATTTGTTGCCTGTGACGGTAACAAAAATGTCTCCGAGTTTCGCGGCTTCGGCCATGGGCATCACGCGGAACCCATCCATGACGGCCTCAATCCCGCGGACTGCGTTGATTTCCGTAACGATTACGTCGGCGCCCAGGCCCTTGGCGCGCATCGCCACGCCCTTGCCGCACCACCCGTAACCGGCGACGACCACTCGGAGGCCGGCAATCAGCAGGTTCGTTGCGCGGATGATTCCATCAATTGTGGACTGCCCGGTGCCGTAGCGGTTGTCGAAGAAATGCTTGGTCTCCGCGTCATTCACGGCGATGACGGGATATTTCAGTGTTCCGTCTTTGGCCATCGCGCGCAGACGGATCACGCCGGTCGTCGTCTCTTCCGTGCCGCCAATCACGTTTGGAACCAGGTGCGCGTGTTTCGTGAGAAGCAGGGTCACGAGATCCGCGCCATCGTCCATCGTCATCTGCGGCTGGTGATCCACCGCGGCATTCAGGTGCGCGTAATACGTGGCGTTGTCTTCGCCCTTGATTGCGTACGTCGGAATCGAAAAGTCCTTCACCAGCGAGGCCGCCACTTCATCTTGCGTCGAAAGCGGATTCGATGCGCAGAGAACCAAATCGGCTCCGCCGTCGCGCAGAGTGATGGCGAGATTCGCTGTCTCGCTGGTCACGTGCAGACACGCCGCCACGCGCACGCCCTTGAGCGGCTGCTCTTTGATGAAACGCTTGCGGATGAGTTGCAGCACGGGCATCTGCTGATTCGACCATTCGATTTTCCGTTTGCCCTGCTCTGCCAGGGCCATGTCTTTGACATCGCCTACTACCCCTTGCGCAGTCTTTGTCACGCGAAGTTCTCCTGTCATCTGGGATGCCGATATATCGCTGTCGTGAGTCGATGGTGGCTAGCGTCGAACGGCTACTTCTCTTGCGCCCAATCCCGCCTGGCTGCGAATTGCGTCCGCCTTGTCGGTCCGCTCCCATGTGAATCCGGGGCCGGAGCGCCCGAAATGGCCGAAAGAAGCCGTAGGCCTGTAAATGGGCCGCCGAAGATCGAGCGACTCAATGATTCCGCGCGGCGTCAGTTTGAATGTGCTGCGAATCAGGTCGGTGATCTCCCCATCGGGAATCGCGCCGGTGCCAAATGTGTCCGCCATGACCGAAACTGGATCGGCCACGCCGATCGCGTACGCAAGTTGGACCTCCACCTTGCGCGCCACGCCCGCGGCAACCAGATTCTTCGCCACGTGCCGCGCCATGTAGCAGGCCGAACGATCTACCTTCGAAGGATCCTTGCCCGAAAACGCGCCGCCGCCGTGCCGGCTGTACCCGCCATATGTATCGACAATAATCTTACGGCCTGTAAGCCCCGCATCGCCCATCGGCCCGCCGACGACGAAGCGGCCGGTCGGATTAATATGGAATTTCGTATTCTTGTCCATCAAAGAGGTGGGGACCACTCTGCGGATGACCTCTTCCGTGATCGTCCTCTGCAATTCAGCGTTCGAAACGGATTCACTGTGTTGCGTTGAGATAACGACGGTGTCCACGCGGACGGGACGTTCGCCGTGATATTCAACCGTTACTTGAGATTTGCCATCCGGCCGGAGAAAATTAACGATCCCCTGGCGGCGCATTTGCGAGAGTCTTTCTACTAGCTTGTGCGCCAGCATGATCGGCAGTGGCATCAATTCATCGGTTTCATCGCACGCAAAGCCGAACATTAAGCCCTGATCGCCCGCTCCTCCGGTATCCACACCCATCGCGATGTCCGGGGACTGGCGCTTGAGGGAGGAGACGACAGCGCAGGTCTCGGCATCGAAGCCATATTTGGCGCGCGTGTAGCCGACGTCACGGATGACGCCGCGCGCGATATCGGAATAGTCGAGGACGGCCTTGGTCGTGATCTCACCGGCGAGCATCACCAGGCCGGTGGTCACGAGCGTTTCGCAGGCGACGCGGCCCATGGGATCTTCTTTCAGTACCGCGTCTAGTACCGCGTCCGAAACCTGGTCGGCAATTTTGTCCGGGTGACCCTCGGTGACGGATTCCGACGTAAATAAAAATTTCCGCTTGTTTTCGCTCAAGCCTGCACCCCTTCTGCGGGAATCCATGTGGAACTACCGATCAAAATCTTGCGAGGCAATGCCCCCTGCGCAAATTGACGCTAACATGCGAGTAGAACGGTGTCAACGAATTGGGCTCAGACGTGTAATAGCAACACTAAACTGCGCAATTTCAGGGTTGTGATGCCACGCCTCGCCGGCCTCAATGGGAACTATGCCTCAAGAGCGGAGTCATCTTCCGACGGGCTCCAAGCAGGACCCGCACCCGTTCCGCCGCCCAGAGTGCCTCTGCGTCGCGACAATAAATAATTGCGGATGAAGGGATCGAGGTCGCCGTCCAGCACGCGATCCACATCGCCCATCTCGAATTTCGTTCGATGATCTTTTATCAGCCGGTATGGTTGGAGCGTGTATGTCCGAATCTGGCTGCCGAAACTGATGTCCCGCTTGGTTTCATCCAGCTTGCGAGTCTCCGCCTGGCGTTTCTCGATTTCCAATTCGTATAGGCGCGAACGCAGAACTTTCATGGCCAACTCGCGGTTCTTGTGCTGGCTGCGTTCATTCTGACATTGCACGACGATGCCGCTCGGAAGGTGTGTGATGCGCACCGCGGTTTCCACTTTATTTACGTTCTGGCCGCCCGCGCCGCCGGCGCGAAAGGTGTCGATGCGCACCTCTTCGGGTTTGACGACGATATCGATTCGATCGTCAATTTCAGGAATGACGAAAATCGAGGCGAACGACGTGTGGCGGCGCGCGGCCTGATCGAACGGAGAAATGCGAATCAGCCGGTGCACGCCGCTTTCCGTGGAGAGAAATCCGAAGGCGTTCTCACCCTCGACGCGCAGCGTTGCGGATTTCAGTCCAGCGCCTTCGCCGGGAGTCAGGTCCAATACGGTGGCGCGAAATCCCTTGCGCTCCGCCCAGCGGAGATACATCCGCAGCAACATCTCGGCCCAATCCTGTGACTCCATGCCACCGGCGCCGGATTTGATCGTCATGATGGCGTTCAGGCCGTCGTTCTCACCGGAAAGGAGCGTAAGTGTCTCAAGCTCGGAGACATACGCGTCGGCAGCGGCCATTTCGCGCTCGATTTCGTGGAGGAGCGAATCGCGCTGGGCCACGTCGGTCTCTTCTTCGGCGAGGTGAAAATACGTCTCGATGTCGCTCAGCATTCGCGCGAGTTTGGCATCGGAGGCGATAACCCCTTCGGCGACTTTTCGCTGCTGGAGAATTTTCTGGGCTTGCTCCTGGTCCTGCCAGAAATCCGGATGTGATGTTTTTGCTTCTAACGAGGCGATGATTTCGCGGCTGCGGGAGACGTCAAAGATAGCTCCGCACGAGCTCGATTCGCTTCTGAAGTTCATCTTGCCGCCGTTGTAAATCTTCAATGACCATGTGTCTCCCGTTGAACTACAAGGTGTCTCGTAAATGGCCAGCCATATAAACTCGATAAGACCCCAGGGGCTAAAGCCCATGTTTTCCAGGTCTCTGAATGTCGCGGCTAAAGCCGCGACCCACAAAAACCATTTATGAGATAGCTTCTAGGAAGTACGGCGCGCGAATGCGTCGCGCGCGCCCAACAACAGTAACACGAGCGTGGCGATCGCGCACAGCCACGGGAGCCAGTCGCCCCAGCGAGCGTAGGGCGTCACGTCCGTGCGAAAACCGTAAGGAGCGTCGAGCTCGCCGCGAATATCGGCCGGCAGGCGCGCGACAATGCGCCCGTAAGGGTCGACCGAAACCGTGATCCCGGTGTTGGTGGCGCGCAGCAGCCAGCGACGATTTTCCACGGCACGCACGCGCGCCATCGCCAGGTGCTGCGGCGGGGCCGACGATCCGCCAAACCAGCCGTCGTCCGAGATATTCACGAACAGCGCGGCTCCAGCAAGTGTGAAGCGCCGCACTTCGTTCGGGAAAATCGCCTCATAGCAGATGTAGACGCTGAAGGGCCCCCCTGGAATTTTCCCCACCTTGTACTGCGTGCCGTGCTGAAAATCACCGACGAGGCCCGTCAAATCTTTGGCAAAGAAAAGCCATTTCCTCCACGGCACGTATTCGCTGAAAGGTACCAGATGAATTTTGTCGTAAAGAAAATTTAGTGCGCCGTCCGAGCCAAGCATCGCGGCGCTGTTGGTCACACCAATTTCGCGATTCGGCAGCGGCTTCAAATCCACTACGCCCACCAGGAAGCCGCCGGCCGCGCCGCGCGCGATGTGGGTCGCGCGCGTCAAGAAGGGCGCATCCTGTAACGAAAACGGCGCCGGGACCTCCGGCCAAACCACGATCCCGGGGATTTTCCGCGCCGCGCCGATGCTGATTTGTTCGAGTTCGTCGAGTTCCGACGCGTGAGTTTGCATCCAGTCTGCTGGGTATTTCATCGACACTGGAAAATTTGTCTGCACCAAGTGTGCGATGTGGTCCGCCGGGTCCTGCGGCACAAATCGAGGACCTGCCAGCGCAACAACGGCGAGCGCGATCGTCACATAGATCGAAATCCAGAGTCCGCGCCTATTCCCACGCGCGGCTTGGATCACTGCCCCGGCGAGCAAAGCGTTATACGCCGCGACCAACAACGAAAG
>WNGO01000588.1_pt1 | contig 22528 bp, 20 predicted proteins | sample 5400511 | NCBI WGS metagenome assembly WNGO01 (sample SAMN13153380, study PRJNA577476) | soil metagenome | isolation source: 20 cm soil or saprolite under Garry oak tree replicate 2 | place: USA:California | collected 2016-06-15 | reverse complement strand
ATTCACGAGGTACCCCCCATCGCGATGCCGGCTGACGAGCAACACGATCCCCTCGTGCTTGCGGACCGGCAGGAGTGGGAGAATGCGCGAGTGCCACAGGACGACGATAAGCGGTGGTTTCCACGCTTCGAAGCCGCTGACCCGGTAGCGCCAGGTGGCGGCGAGCGCCTTGATGAGGGGAGGTCCAAGCGCCTGCACGACGGGGTCGGCCCAGCGCAGCTTCATTTGATCAGCCCGGTCGCGAGTGCAGCGACGCGATCCGCCGCGCCCGGGGCGCCCAAGCGGTCGCGCACGAGCTGCAGCCCCTCGCGCTGGCGCCGCGTGACCGGATGCGAGGCATCGAGCAGCGGCAGCACGCCGTCCGCCAGCGCCTCCGGCGTGGCGCGCCGCTGCAGGAATTCGGGGGCCACCTCGTACCCGGCCACGAGATTGACGAGGCCGGCCCAGGGCACGTTCACCAGGCGAAAGGCGATGTACGACGAGATCGGGTGCATGCGATACGCGATGACCATCGGCACGTCTGCGATGGCCGCCTCCAGCGTCGTCGTCCCTGATTTGCAGATTCCGGCGTCGGACGCGGCAAACACCAGCAACGGATCGCCGCGGTGCACGGTGATCGGGCCTGGGTCGGGATACTCGGCGCCCTGAGTCCCGGCGGCCACGATCTGCACGTCGGGGCGTGCGGCTGCGATGCGCGCGGCGGCAGCGCGAAAGATGCCCCAATGCCGCTTCACTTCCTGCTTGCGGCTTCCGGGGAAGAGGCCGAGCGTGGGCCGGCTGGGGTCGAGGCCGATCGCGCGGCGCGCGTTCACGCGCGACGGCGGCGCCGGCCGGTCTTTCAACGGATGCCCGACGAACGTCGCGGCAACGCCGCGCTCGCGAAAGAACTGCTCCTCGAACGGCAAGATGACCGCGAGCTGGTTCACCGGCGCGAGTTTGCGCACGCGCTTTGGTCCCCACGCCCACATCTGCGGCGCGATGTAATAGAGCACGGGGATGCCGGCGGCGGCGGCCGCCGCGGCCGCGCGCAGATGGTAGCCGGGGTAGTCGACCAGGATCACGAGATCGTAGCGTTTTTCCACGAACGACCGCTTGATCCGGTTGAGCAGACGGTAATGCGCGGGGATCTTGGCGAGCGCCTCGACGAATCCCACGACGGAGTACGATTCCATGCGGTCGAGGACCCGCACGCCCGCGCCCGCGAGCAGCGGCCCGCCGAGCGCCTCGAGCTCGACATTCGGCAGCCGGCGCCGCAGGGCAGTCGCGACGGCCGCGGCGTGCGCATCAGCCGACGGCTCGCCTGCCGAGATGTAGATCCGTGTCACGGCCGCGCCGCGGCGAGCGGCGAGGCATTGATGGCGTCGGCGACGCGATACGCGAGGGTCAGCGCGTGCAGCCCGGCGGCGCCGGTCACCACGACCTCGCCGTCGCCGCGCGCCGCGCGCAGGAAGCTTTCGAGCTCGAGCTTGAGCGCGTCGGCCTCGGGGGCGTCGAGCTTGACATGCTCGACCACGTCCTCCATGCGGGTGGCATTCATGTCCTGCCAGCCCGACTTCAGGCGGTAGAAATGGCCGTTGCCCTGCGCGAGATCGAGCGAGAAGTATCCCGTCGGCTGGAAGATGCGGAGCTTCCGGGTGCGCTCGCGCGACACGCGGCTCGCGGTGATGATCGCGACGGCGCCGTTGGCGAACTCGACGCGCGCATTCGCGATGTCCACGTGCGGCGTGAGGATCGGCACGCCGGTCGCCCGCACCTCTCCCACCTCGGAGCGCACCAACTCGAGCACCAGGTCGAGGTCGTGGATCATGAGGTCGAGGATTACCGCGACATCGGTCCCGCGCGGCTGGAACGGCGCGAGCCGCTCGGTCTGCAGAAACCGCGGCTCGTCGAGGTACGGAGCCGCCGCGCGCACCGCGCGATTGAATCGCTCGACATGCCCGACCTGGAGGCATACGCCGCGCTCGTGCGCCGTGTGCACCAGCTGCTCGGCCCCCGGCAGCGCGTCGGCGAGCGGCTTTTCGACCAGCGCGTGGAGACCGCGCTCGAGCACCGGCAGCGCCACTTCGACGTGAGCCGGCGTCGGCACGACGACGGTGACGGCCTCGACCTTGTCGAGCAGCGCTTCGAGCGACGGGTGGGCCACAGTCTCCAGCTCTTTCGCCACCTGCGCGGCGCGTGCCCGATTGTGATCATAAAAGCCTACGAGATCCGCGCCTTCGATCTTCTTGAGCAGGCGGATGTGATGGAAGCCGAGGGCTCCCGCCCCCACGACGCCCACCCGGACCGGCCGAGGTGCGCTTGCCGGCTTCACACCATCACCCCACGCTGCGAGGCCTCGATGAACTGCAGGAAGGTTTCGACCTCGGGGACCTGCGGCAGCTCGGCGCGCGCGCGCGCGATGCCCTGGCTCACGGTCAGATCCGAGTTGAACACCAGCCGGTAGGCACGCTTCAGCGCCAGCTTCAGTTCCGGCGAAAACCCGGCGCGCTGCAATCCCACGGAGTTGAGACCGTACAGATGGACCGGGTTCCCGGCTGCCTTGGTGTATGGCGGCACATCCTGATTGACCCGTGACGCACCGCCGACAAAAGCATAGGTCCCGATGCGAACGAACTGATGGATCGGGACGAGGCCGCTGATACTGGCGCGGTCGCTGACGATGACGTGACCCGCCATCTGCACCCCGTTCGCGATGATCACGTCGTTCCCGATCGCGCAGTCGTGCGCAATGTGGACGTACGTCATCAGAAAACAGCGCTCACCGATCGTCGTCTTCCCGGTCGCCGTGCTGCCGCGATTGATGGTCGAGTACTCGCGGATGATCGTGCCGCTGCCGATCTCCACCCACGTCTCCTCGCCCCGGTACTTGAGGTCCTGCGGGTCGTTCCCGATGACGGTCCCGTAGCCGATCTTCACGCCCTCGCCGACGCGCGTGTTGCGCTCGAGCACCGCGTGTGCGGCGATCGTCGAGCGCTCGCCGACGGTCACCTTGGGGCCGATCACGCAATACGGCCCCACCGACACGTCGGCGCCCAGCTCGGCGGTAGGATCGATCAGCGCGGTCCGGTGGATCACTTGTCGACGACCATCGCCATCATCTCGGCCTCCGCCACCACCTGACCGTCCACGAACCCCGCGCCCTTCATCTTGCAGGTCTTGCCGCGGAACTGCACCATGTCGAGCTCGAAGCGGATCTGGTCACCGGGTACCACGGGCCGCCGGAACTTTACGTTATCGAGCGACATGAAATAGACCACCTTATTCCCAAAGTCCTGGCCCTCGAAGTGGCTCATTAACAGCATGCCGCCGACCTGCGCCATCGCTTCGATAATCAGCACGCCCGGCATGATGGGGTGACCCGGGAAGTGCCCCTGAAAGAACGGCTCGTTGATGGTCACATTCTTGATGCCCACGATCCGCTTCTTTCCTTCCACCTCGATGATCCGGTCCACCAGCAGAAACGGATAGCGGTGCGGGAGATAGTCCATGATCTTGCTGATGTCCATCGCCGGCATTCCGGTGCGCCTCCCTGCGCGTGCGAGCGCTCGCGCCAGCGCGATGTTGCCGCCGTGGCTGGGTCGCGTCGCCACCACATGAGCCTGAATCCGGGCGCCGGTCAGCGCCAGGTCCCCCACGATATCCGCCGCCTTGTGACGCACGAATTCGTCCGGCCACCGTAACGTGCCCCCCGCCACCACGCCACGTTCGTCGAGCACGATGGCGTTGGCTTCCGACGCGCCCTTGATCAACCCGCGCGCCTGCAGCTCGGCGACTTCGTGCGTGAACCCGAACGTGCGCGCCGGGGCGAGCTCCGTCGCGAAGCTCTCCGGTGTCACCTCATACGTGCCCGCCTGCCGCCCGATGAGCGGATGCGCCCACTCGATCGACACCGTAAGCCGGAAACTGTTCGCCGGCGCCACGACGTACGTTGCCTCCTTGTCGGTCACGGTGAACGGCGCCGTGACGATCAGCACGGCAGGCTCGCCGCCGACCGGCACCGGCTCCGCTTTGGTCAGCGCGTCGAAGTAGGGCTGCACGCTGCCGTCGAGGATCGGCGGCTCGGGACCGGTGAGCTCGATGGTGAGATCGTCGATCACGTGCGCGGCGACCGCGGCGAGCACATGCTCGACGGTATGGATCGTCGCCTCACCGTGCCCGATCGCGGTGCGCCGGTCGACCGCCTCGACCTCCGTCAGCCGCGCCGGGACCTCGGGCTTGCCGGCGAGGTCGGTCCGCCGGAACACGATCCCCTGCCCTGCGGGCGCCGGCAGAAAGGTCGCCTCCGTGACCGCGCCCGTATGCAATCCGGTGCCGCGCAGGGCGGCGGGATGCCGGACGGACCTCCTACTGCTCGGTGGCGCCAGAAGACGTCTCGGGTTTGGGTTCCACGAGCTTCTCCAGCTTGTCGACGATCTTCGCGAGCCGGTACAGCGCGGCCTGCCCGCGCAGGTACTCGCGATGCGGGCGGGCCAATGTTCCGAACATCGTCGCCCCGGCGGGAATGTCGGCGATGGTGCCCGCCTGCGCGAGCATCCGCGCCCCGCGTCCGATGGTGAGATGGTCGACGAGGCCGACCTGTCCCGCGAGGATCACATCGTCCTCCACCAGGCAGCTACCCGAGATGCCTACTTGCGCCATGATCAAGCAGCGCGCGCCGATGCGCACGTTGTGAGCGATGTGGACGAGGTTGTCGATCTTCGTGCCCGAGCCGATCACGGTGTCGTCCACGCTGCCGCGGTCGATGCACGTGTTCGCGCCGATCTCGATGTCGTCCCCGATGAGGCAGCGTCCCACGTGCGGAATCTTGCGGTGGTCTTCGCCGCCTTTGCCGGGCAAATAGCCGAACCCGTCGCTCCCGAGCACGGCGCCGGCGTGCACGATCACGCGCTTCCCCAGCGCCGTCCCCGAGTAGAGCGTGACGCCGGGATTCAGCTGCGTGTCGTCGCCGACGGCGACGCCGTCGCCGAGCACACACCCCGCCCCGATCCGGACGTTCTTGCCGAGCTGCACCCCGTGGCCGATCACCGCGTGCGCACCGATGGCCACCGGCTCCTGCCACGTCGCGCCCCGGCCCACCACCGCGGTCGGATGCACGCCCGCTTCCCACACGGCCTGCGGATACAGCACGGGCAGCACGACGAGTAGCGCGGCGTACGGGTCCGCGACGATGATGCGTGTCTCGGGCCCGCCGGGCGAGCGCTCGAGCGCAGGCGCGACGAGCACCACCGAGGCGCTGGTGCGCTCAAAGTAGGGCGCGTAGCGGGGCGAGGCAAGAAAAGACAGATCGCCGGGACCCGCGCGCTCGAGCGGCGCGATCCCGGCGACGGTCGTGGCTCCCGGCCCCACCAGCCTGCCGCCGGTGAGCGCCGCGATCTCACTAGCGGACAGTGTGCGCGTGGTGGGTTACTGGGCCTGCGTCAGGCGCGCCAGCACGCGGGGCGTGATGTTGAGCGCCGGATCGGCGGCCAGCAGGAATCCGCCGCCCGCGTCGGCGTCGATGATGAAAGAGTAGTTGCTCTCGGCGCGGATGCCCTGGATGATCGAGTTGATGCGGCTGCGCAGCGGGTCCATCAGCTCGTCCTCCTTGGCCTGCGCGCTGTCCTGCAGCATCTGCTGCCGCTGCACCATGCGCTGTTGCATCGCCTGCAGATCCTTCTGCTTCGCCTGGCGCGCGGCGGGCGAGAGCGCGATGGACTGCTGGTCCAACGCTTGCACCGCCGAATCGAGCTGCTGCTGCAGGTGCTGCAGCTCGCTCTGGTAACCGCTGACCACCTTGCGGTACGTTGACTCCGCCGCAACGTAACCGGGGGTGCGCCGCAGAACTTCCTGGAGATTGACGTACGCGATGTGCGCGGCCGGGACGGTGCCGGACTGCGACGCGGCCGCCGGTGGGGGAGGCGGTGGCGGCGCAGGGGGTCGGCCCTGGGCCGATGCGACCGTCGAGGCGGTTGCCGTCAACACGACAGCGGCGAGCGACATGTGTACGAGACGCTGCATAACGCACGAACTCCCGAAGTAGGACGTGGGGTGTTGGTAGGCGCAGCATGCTGCGCCGCTACATTAGAAGAAATTGCCGAGCTTGAAGTGCAGTTTCCAGCCCGGCTTGGGCCGGCCCAGCACGTCGGTGCGGTCAAAGCCGTAGGCATAGTCGATCCCGAGCGGTCCGAGCGGCGAAATCACCGCCGCGCCGAGACCGGCGCCGCGGAACAGCCGCGTCGGATCGAATTGCGCGGGCCGCGCCCAGACGTTGCCGGCGTCCAGGAACATCGAGAGATACAGCATCTGGGACACCCGCATCCCCAGCTCGCCCGTAAACGAGAAGAACGCCTTCCCGAAGGCGTTGGGGCTCGCGCCGGTGGCGCCGGCGGTGGGATCGTAGCCGAACGGCGTGATGGAGGCTTCGTCGTAGCCGCGCAGCGGGATGAAGAACTGCGTGCCGCCCAGCGTGAACAACTGCTCGAAGAACGGCGAGTAGCCGAACACGAACCCGGACCGCGACGAAAAGCCGAGCACGAACTTCACGGGCGACGTGTTCGGATTGCCCAGCGTGCCAATCGGGGCGTAGAAATGCCCTTCGAGATCGATGCGCTGGAAGTTCCCGGAGCCGCCGAGCGGGCCACCGCTCTGTGAGACGCCGAGCTGCACCATCGTGCCCGCGGTCGGGAACGGCATGTCGACGCGCGTGTCGCGCATCAGCGAGGCGCCCAGGGTCGAGCGCACGCAGGCGTTGCAGCGGAACGCCGCCCCGAAAGCCAGGTTGGTGGCCGATCCCGCGAAGCTCTGCTGGTCGATGCCGTACGAGAGGAACAGCCGGGTGTAGTTGTCGCCGAAGACCGGGAAGCCCAGCTGCAGGTTCCCACCGCGGCGCTTCATGCGGCCGACGTTGGCGATGACGTAGCGCACGCGGGTGTTATGGACGCCGATCGTGGCCGAGATCCGCGATTCCCGGACGGCAGGGTCGGTGAACGAGATGTCGAAGTCGTTGATGTTCTTACCGAACTGCCATTGGAACCGGCCGCGCTTGCCCTGGCCGAACAGGTTCGGTTCGTCGAGGCCGAGGAAGCCGCCGACGCCCGTGCCCTGCCCCACCGAGGCGCCGAAGTTGATGTTGCCGGTGCGCTTCTCCGAGACCCGGAACACGACGTCGATGTCGCCCTGATCGTTCGCCGGCTTGGTGTCGGGGAACGGCATGGGCTGGTTGAAGAAGCCGAGGTTCGAGACCCGCTGGTAGGAGGCGAGCAGCGCGTCCTGGCGGAAGACGTCACCGGGCACCATGACGATCGCGTCGCGGATCACGCGGTCGTGCGTGACGTCGTTGCCGCGGATCTCGACGTGGGCAACGATGGCGGGCTGCCCTTCCGTGATCACCCAGCGCAGGTCCACGACGGGCTTGCCGTCCGGGTCGGTGCGCCGGAGCACGTCGGGCCGCACGTTGACGTAGATGTAGCCGTTGTTGTAGTACAGCGTCTGCAGCTTGTGCGTCGCGTCCTGCCACTGCTGATCGTCGAAGTAGACATTGTGGCGCTTGCCGCCGAGGCCCAGGAGACCGGTGCGAGACTCCGCGGTGAACGGGTAGTATGGCTCCAGCTCGTCGGTCGAGAACCGGCGGTTGCCGACGATCTCGAACGACCCGATGCGGTACGGCTCGCCCTCGCTCACGTGGACGACCAGCGTCGCCTTGCCGGTGCGGTCATCGACGACCAGCGTGTCGTCGAGCACCTGGAAATCAACGTAGCCCTGCTTGCCGTAGAACGACGGCAACTTCTGGTGCAGATCGTCGCCGATCCTGTCGTCGTTGTACTCGCCGGACCGGGTCCACCAGAATCCCTCGGGGCGCGACAGCATTTGCGCCGCGAGCTGCTCGTCGGTGAAGTGCGTGTTCCCCTGGAAGTCCACCTGCGCGATCGCGACGCGGCGCCCTTCGTCGATGTCGAAGATCACGCGCACGCCGGACGAATCCTTCTCGTAGATGTAGACCGGCTTGGTGTGCGCCAGGTAATAGCCCTGCGCGTGATAGAACGAATCGATGCGGGCGCGGGAGCGCGCGACGGCGGCGGGATCGATCGGCCGCGTTTCCGTCATCGTGACTTTGTCCCGCACGCTGTGCTCGGCGACGCGCTCGACGCCCCGGATCGCCCACTTCACGAGCACCGGCCGCTCGTGGACGTGAATGACCAGGGTGTTCTTGCCCTCCGCTTGCGTCTGATCGAGCTCGACGTTGTCGAACTGCCCGCTGTTGTAGAGCGCCTGGATGGCGCGCTGCACGTCGCGGTAGTTGATGGGACGGCCCGGCGCGAGTCCGGTGAGCTGGATGACGCTGAGGGGCGAATTACGGCGGTTCCCGACGACCGCGATCGAATCGGGCACGGGATTCTGCGAGCTCAATCCACCCGAGCCCGCCGCGCCCCCGGCCTGTGCGGCGCACAGACCAGGGGCGGCGGCGGCGAAACTCAATAAGAGTGGAAGAGTAAGCCGGCTGATCACGCCTTCGAGCCGGAGAGTGCCCGGAAGCCCAGGCGCTCCTTGTCGGGGGCGACGTCCACTTCGATCTCGTCACCCTTGGCGAAATCCCCGACGAGGATCTTCTCCGACAACGGGTCCTCGACGTATTTCTGAATCGCGCGCTTGAGCGGCCGCGCGCCGAAGTGCTCGTCGTACCCGTGATCGACCAGGAAGTCGGTTGCCGCCTGCGTGAGCCGCAGCGTGAGCTCTTCTTCGCCCAAACGCTTCTGCACGTCGCGCGCGAGAATCGACACGATCAGCGCGATGTGCTCGCGCGTGAGCGAATGGAACACGATCACGTCGTCCAGCCGGTTCAGGAATTCCGGATTGAAGACCTTGTTGATCTCTTCCTTGACTTTCTCCGACATCCGCTCGAACTCGTTCTTGACGTCCGGCTGGCCGAAGCCGAGGCTCTTGCCCTTGGCCATGTCGCGCGCGCCGACGTTCGACGTCATGATCACGACGGTGTTCTTGAAATCGATCAGCCGGCCGTAGTTGTCGGTGAGGTGGCCCTCATCGAGCACCTGCAGCAGGATGTTGAACACGTCGGGATGCGCCTTCTCGATCTCGTCGAGCAGCACCACGGAGTAGGGCTTGCGCCGCACCGCCTTGGTGAGCGTGCCAGAATCCTCGTAGCCCACGTACCCCGGCGGCGCGCCGATCAGCCGGCTCACCGAGAACTTCTCCATGTACTCCGACATGTCGACGCGGATCAGCGCCTGCGCATCGGCGAACAGGAAACGCGCCAGCGCGCGCGCCAACTCGGTCTTGCCCACGCCCGTGGGTCCACTGAAGATGAAGGAGCCGATGGGCCGCTTGGGATCCTTGAGGCCCGCCCGGCTGCGCCGGATGGCCCGCGAGATCACCTGAATCGCTTCGTTCTGGCCGACGACGCTCTGGTGCAGCTCGTCTTCCATCCGCAGCAGCCGGGCTGTCTCGGCTTCCTGGAGGCGCGTGACTGGGATGCCCGTCCAGCGCGACACGATGAAGGCGACGCCTTCCTCGGAGATCGTCGGCCGGCGCGTCTGGCGCTCGCGCTCCCACTCTTCCTGCTTCCGCCGGATCTCGGCCTGGAGCTCGCGCTCGGAGTCGCGCAGCGACGCGGCCTTCTCGAAGTTCTGATCGCGCACGGCGGCTTCCTTGTCGCCGTTGATCCCCTCGAGCTTGTCCTTCAGCTCGGCGACCTCGGGCGGCGGCACCTGCGCCGCGAGCCGGGCGCGCGCGCCCGCTTCGTCGATCACGTCGATTGCCTTGTCGGGCAGGAAGCGGTCGGTGATGTAGCGCTCCGACAGCTTCGCCGCTTCGACCAGCGTCTCATCGGGAATGACGACGCGGTGATGGTCCTCGTAGCGCTTCCGGAGGCCCTTGAGGATTTCGATCGTCTCGTCGACCGTCGGGGGATCGACGATCACCGTCTGGAAGCGGCGCTCGAGCGCGCCATCCTTCTCGATGTATTTGCGGTATTCGTTCAGCGTCGACGCGCCGACGCACTGCAGCTCGCCGCGCGCCAGCGCCGGCTTCAGCATGTTGGATGCGTCCACCGCGCCTTCGGCCGCGCCCGCGCCGACGAGCGTGTGCAGCTCGTCGATGAACAGGATGATGTTTTTGTTCTGCGCGATCTCGTTGATCACCGCTTTGAGCCGCTCTTCGAACTGGCCGCGGTATTTGGTGCCGGCGATCACTGCCGCCATGTCGAGCGAGAGGACGCGATGATCCTTGAGCGCGTCGGGGCACTGCCCGCTCGCGATCAGCTGCGCGAGACCTTCGACGATCGCCGTCTTGCCGACGCCGGGCTCCCCGATCAGCACCGGATTGTTCTTCTTGCGGCGTGACAGGATCTCCATCACGCGCTCGATTTCCTTCTGGCGGCCGATCGTGGGATCGAGCGCCCCCTCCGCCGCCAGCTGTGTGAGGTCGCGGCAGAAGTGATCGAGCGCCGGAGTCTTCGATTTCTTTTCGCTCTTGGGCGGCGTCGGCTGCGCGCCTGTCCCCCCGCCCGCAGGCGTCTGCGGCATCTCGCTGCCGAGCAGCCGCAGCGTCTCCGCGCGCGCCTGCTCCAGGTTCACGCCCGCGTCGGTGAGTACTTGCGCGGCGATCCCCTTCTCTTCACGCAGCAACCCGAGCAGCAGGTGCTCGGTGCCGACATAGGAATGATTAAGCTCGCGCGCCTCGCTCATCGCCAGCTCGAGCACCTTCTTGGCTCGCGACGTGTAGGGAAGATCCGGGCCGGCGGCGGCGGCCGCTTTGCCCTTCTTGACCGTCTCCTCGATCTTCTGCTGAATCTCCTCGAGATCGACGTTGAGATTGGTCAGGACCGCCGCGGCGACGCCCTCGCCCTCGCGGATCAAGCCGAGCAGGATATGCTCGGTGCCGACGTACTCGTGATGCAGGCGGGCCGCCTCTTCGCGGGCCATCTGCAGAACTTTCCGGACTCGATCCGTGAAATTGTACCCGTTCATGCTAGGTCGAACTCACCTTTCGCGTTCAGCTGGATTCCGCTTCGAGCAGGCGCCGCACGAACGCTGCACGCACCGTTGGCAACTCCCCGTCGCCGGCCGACCGTCCGTCCATTGCCGCCAGGTGCGCAGGCTGTGTGTAGATCAGCAGCTTGTTGAGCGTATATACCCCTGGCCCTGGAAGCAGCTTCAGACTGACACCCAACCGCACTCCGCTCAACAGATTCATCGTCTCTTCAAACGACAGACGGCGTGCATGCTTCAACAGCCCATAGGCCCGCCACGTCTTGTCTTCCACTTCCTCGGGTGCCGTTCTCAGTAGCACGTCCCGTGCCTGCTCTTCGTATTCGACAACCTGCCGGACGATTTTCCCGAGGTGATCGATCAGTTCGTCTTCTGTCTTCCCCAAGGTTGTTTGGTTGGACAACTGGAAGAAATTCCCGACGACCTCACTGCCTTCACCGTATAAGCCCCGAAAGGTCAGCCCCACCTGCGACAGTCCTTGCAGAACTTTGTTGATTTCCTTGGTCAAAACAAGGCCCGGCAAATGGATAAGCACACTCGCCCGCAACCCTGTTCCTGCATTGGTCGGACAAGACGTAAGATAGCCAAATTCAGGATGAAAGGCGAAAGGAACGAGCTTACCTAACTCGGCATCCACCGTTTCGACGGCGGCATAGGCGTCTTCCAAATCGAAGCCCGACCACATCCCGTGCAGCCGCAGATGATCTTCTTCATTTACCATCACGCCAACCTGATCCTGCACGAGGAGCGCAGCCCCCGGCCGGGGACGCGCTTCCCGCTCCAATCCTGCTAACTCCTTACTGACCAGATGGCGTTCGTGCAGTAACTGCCGTTCTGGCCGTTCCATGAGGTCAAGGCGGAACGCCACCGCGCTCGCCAGATGATCGGTCGCCGCCGCAGCCTCGGTGACCCGCTCCAGCACCGCCGTCCGATCGGAATCCTTCGCGCGCTGGCTGAACGGGATGCCACGCACGTTCCTCGCCAGCCGGATCCTGGTGGAGAGCACGATGGTGGACTTCGGACCGGAGGCGTCGAGCCAGCGCATCCCGCCGTCGGGAAGCAGCGTGAGGTCCATTACTCGAGCACCCGGATGCGGTCGCGCAGCTCGGCCGCGAGCTCGAAGTTTTCACCCTCGACGGCACGACGGAGCTGGGCCTTGAGCTCGAGCAAGCGGCTGCGCGGATCTCCTTCTGAGCCGTCGGTCCCCCCCCCTCCCCCTCCCCCTCCGCCTGCCCCGGGCGCTACGTACCGCTCGCCGACGTGCTGGCTCGACCCGTGCAACCGCCGCAGCAGATCGCGCAGGTGCGCGTCGAAGGAGGCATAGCATTGATCGCAGCCGAGCCGGCCGGAGTCCCGGAAGTCGCGCAGCGTGCTGCCGCACCCTGGGCAGCGCAGCGCATCGCCCGCCGCTGGCACGAGCGCGCCGGCACCGCCTCCCTTGACCACCGCGCCCAGGAAGTTGCCCAGCGGGCTCTTCAGCACCGCGCCGCCGGTCTCGACCCCCTTCTGCTGGGCACACTGCTCACACAGGTGGAGCGTGACCTTGGAGTCATGCTCGACCTGGGTGAGGTTGATGATGGCGTCGCGCTCTTTGCAGTTATCGCATAGCATCAGGGAATCGCCTCGACCGAGCTCACGGTGGTGAGCCGGCCGTCCTCCAGTAACAGAATCCGGTCCGCGCGTCCGGCCAACTGCCGGTTGTGCGTGACGACGACCACCGCCGTCTCATATTCCCGCGCCAGCCGGAAGAACATCTCGTGCAGCCGCTCGGCATTGGCGTGATCCAGGTTGCCGGACGGCTCGTCGGCGAGCACCACGCTCGGATCGTGCACCAGGGCGCGCGCGACGGCGCACCGCTGCTGCTCGCCGCCCGACAGCTCCGCCGGCCGGTGACTCATGCGGCCGGCGAGCCCGACCTCGGAGAGCACTTCCTCCGCCCGGGACCGCGCCTTGCGCGGCGACGTGCCGCCGATCAGCAGCGGCATCATGACGTTCTCGAGCGCCGAAAACTCGCGTAGCAAATGATGAAACTGGAACACAAATCCCAGCTTTCGGTTCCTGAGCTCCGCCGCGCCACGCGCGTCGAGATCGGCGTAGCGCGAGCCGTCCAGCCAGATGTCTCCGGTCGTAGGACTGTCGAGTGCGCCCAGGAGATGCAGCAACGTACTCTTGCCCGCGCCCGACGCTCCGACGATCGCTACGAACTCGCCGCGCCGGACCTCCATGTCGATGCCACACAGGATCTCGAGGAGCTGCCCGTCGCCGCCCGCGAACACCCGCCGGATCGCCTTCGCCACGACGAGCGCGTTCATTCGTAGCGGATCGCGGTGACGGGGTCGAGCCGCGCCGCCTGGGTGCTCGGGTACAGCGGCGCCAGCGTGGCGATCACCAGGCTGGCGCCGATGACGGCTAGGGCGTCCAGCGGATTGTTCAGGACCGGCAGATGATCGATAAAGTAGATCGACGGATCGATCGGGATCAAATGCCCGTTGTTCACGCTCGTCCCGACGACGATCCCCAGGACCGCTCCGAGCGCGGTGCCGACGAGTCCGATGAACACTCCCTGAATGAGGAATACCCGCCGGATCCTGGTGCGCTGCATGCCCATGGCGAGCAGGATGCCGATCTCGCGTGTCTTGTCGCGCACCACCATCGTCAGGGTGCCCACCACATTGAACGCCGCGACGATGCAGATCAGGAACACGACGAGCCCCATCGCCAACTTCTCGAGCTTGAGCGCCGAGAAGAGCCCGCGATTCTGGAGCTGCCAGTCGAGCGCGCGGTATGGGTAGCCCAGGATCGATTCGATCTGCTGGCCGGCCTGCGTCGCCTGCTCGGGATGGGCGAGTCGCACCTCGATTCCGGTCACGGCATTGCCGAGGCCCGCGAAGTCCTGCGCCGAGTGGCGCGGCATCAACACGTAGCTGTTGTCGTAGTCGTACATCCCCGTTTCGAACGTGCCGGTCACCTCGTAGCGCCGGTACTTCGGAATGAAAGCGCCGAGGCTGCGATTGAACTGCGAGCCCGCCGGCGCCACCATCGTGATGACGTAGCCCGGATAGGCGGACAGCTTGCTCGCGAGCCGAGTCCCGATGGCAACACCACCTTCCACGTTCGGCTGGGTCGTGCGGAAGCTCAGGTCACCTTTCGTGAAGTAGTGCGGCAGGCTCGTGACGGCGTGTGCCCCCGTATCGGCCTCGACGCCGATCACCATCACACCCTCGGCATAATCATGTCCGGCGGAGATCAGTCCCTGCGTCATCACGAACGGGGCCGCCGCGACCACGTCCGGCGTCCGCCGCACTTTCGCAAGCGCTTTCGGCCAGTCGTCGAGCCGCAGCCCCTCGCCGTATGTCAACACGCGCAGATGCGGATTGACCACCAGGATCTTCTCGCGCAGGTCGTTCTGCATGCCATTCATCACGCCGAGGACGATCACGAGCGCCATGACGCCGATCGTCACGCCGCCGACGGCGATGACGGTGATCAGCGACAAGAGTCGCGACGACCGGCGGCTGCGGAGATACCGCATCGCCACGCGCAGATCGAGCCGGGACGGCCAGTTCGTGGCCAGGACGAACAGCGCCGCGCCGGTCGCGACGACCAGCAGAATCTTCAGCGCCACCATGACGATCGGCATTATTCAGGCCTGAGCATCGGGAACAGGATCACGTCGCGAATGTTGGTTTGATCGGCCAGGATCATAGTGAGGCGATCCACGCCCATGCCCACGCCGCCCGCCGGCGGCATGCCGTACTCCAGCGCCCGGATGAAATCCTCGTCGAGCTGCTGCGCCTCGGCGTCGCCGGCTGCGCGGAATGCGGCCTGCTGCTCGAAGCGGCGCCGCTGCTCGTCGGGATCGTTCAACTCGCTGAACGCGTTGGCCAGCTCGCGGTGCTGCACGAACAGCTCCCAGCGCTCGACCCGGCCCGGATCACCGCGCTTGGGCTTGGCGAGCGGCGAGAGCGCGACCGGATAGTCGAACACGAACGTCGGCTGCACGAGCTTCGGCTCGACCGTCGTCTTGAACACCTCGTCCACCAGCTTCGCCCCGTTCAGCTTCTCGATTTCGACCGGCGGGATGTTGTGCCGCTTGAGCACGGCGCGCAGCTCGGCGTCCTTCACCTTGGCGAGATCCACACCCGCGTGTTCGCGGACCAGGTCGTAGTAGTCCTTGCGCGCGAACGGCCGCTCGAACGACAGCGTGGCACCGTGGCGCTCGAGCGCCTTCGTGCCGAAGAGCTGCTCTACCAGGCCGGCGAGCATTTCTTCGGTGAGGGCGGCCATGTCGTTGTAGTCGACGTACGCCTCGTACCACTCCGCCATCGTGAATTCCGGATTGTGAAATCGCGACAGCCCTTCGTTGCGAAAGTCGTGACCGATTTCGTAGACCCTCTCGAGACCCCCGACGAGACAGCGCTTCAGGTAGAGCTCATCGGCGATGCGCAGATAGAAGGTCGCGTCCAGCGCTTCCCAATGCGTTTTGAACGGAATCGCCGCGGCGCCGCCATAAAGCGGCTGCAGCACCGGCGTTTCCACCTCCAAATACCCCCTGGCATCGAGGAACGCGCGGATCCCCTGGATGATCCGCGTGCGTAGCCGGAAGACTTCCCGCACCTCGGGATGCACCGCGAGATCGGCGTAGCGTTGGCGGTAGCGCAGCTCCGGGTCGGACAGCTCGCCGTGCTTGACGCCGCTCGCGTCTTCCTTGCCAAGCGGCAGCGGCCGCAGCGCCTTCGCGAGCAGCGTGAGCCGCGCGACGCGCAGCGTGATCTCGCCCGTGCGCGTCTTCATCAGCCGGCCCTCGACGCCGACGTGATCGCCGAGATCCAACAGGCCGAGCAACTGGTAGGCGTCGGGGACCTCGTCGCTCTTGAAGTAGAGCTGGATCTTGCCGCTCGCATCCTCGAGGTGCGCGAACGTCGTCTTGCCGTGGGGCCGCAGCGCGACGAGCCGGCCGGCCAGCGTATAGCGCGCCGGATCATCGTCGCTCTTGTAGGCGTCGAGTGCCTGCCTGGCGGTGGCGTTGCGCTCGAACCGGTACGCAAACGGCGCGACCCCGCGCTCGACGAGCTCTTTCAACTTGTCCCGTCGCGCCGCTTCGACGAAGCTCCGTTCCGTCTCCGCCATTACGCCGCCTTGCTCCCGAAGCGCTTCAGGAACGCCTCGATGAACGGATCGAGATCGCCATCCATGACCTTGTGCACGTCGCTCACCTTCAACTCGGTGCGGTGATCGTTCACCATCGTGTAGGGCTGGAACACGTACGAGCGGATCTGATTGCCCCACGCAATGTCGGTTTTCTGCTTGTCCACTTCGGCCTTCTTCGCGTCGCGCTCGGCCACCGCGCGCTCGTACAACCGTGCTTTCAGCATCTTCATCGCCGTCGCCTTGTTCTTCCCCTGGCTGCGCTCCTGCTGGCACGATACCACGATCCCCGACGGGAGGTGTGTGATCCGCACCGCAGACGACGTTTTGTTGACGTGTTGCCCACCTTTGCCCGAGGCGCGGAAGACGTCGATCCGCAGATCGTCATCCTTGATCTCGATTTCAATCTCGTCGTCCACCTCGGGATAGACGAACACCGACGCGAACGACGTGTGGCGCCGCGACTGCGAGTCGAACGGGGAAATCCGCACCAGCCGGTGCACCCCCTTCTCCGCCTTTAGTAACCCGAAGGCATACCGACCCCGGATCTCGATCTCGGCCGACTTGATGCCGGCTTCTTCACCGGGGAGGATGTCGAGCACGTTGACGGTGAATCCGTGCCGCTCGGCCCAGCGCGTGTACATGCGCACGAGCATCTCGGCCCAGTCCTGCGACTCGGTGCCGCCCGCGCCAGGATGGATGGTGAGCAACGCGTCGCGCGGGTCGTCGGGACCCTGCAGCAGGTTCTGCATCTCGAGCGCCTCGAGCCGGACGGCGATTTGATCCGCGTCCGTCTCGAGCGAGCGTTGCATAGCGAGATCGACGTGGGATTCGGCTTCGAGCAGCTCGTTAAGCTCGCGGCCCTCATCGACGCGCTTGCGCAGCGCGTGATAGGGCTCGAGCCATCCCTTCAGCGATTTGACTTCGGCAACCGTCGCGCGGGCGCGCTCCGAGTCGGCCCAGAGCGAGCCGTCCGCCATCTTGTGCTCGAGCTCCGCGAGGCGCGCGGTCTTCCCGTCGACGTCAAAGGAAGCTCCTGAGCTCGGTGAGACGGCGATCGAAATCGGCAAAACGGTCGGTCAGGCTCATTAGAACAGCTTCTTTCCCCCAGCGAGAATTTCGTTCAGCGCTTCGGTCCAGAACGGCGTACTCGCCATATCGTTGCCGACCTGCTCGACATATTCCTGCCAGCTCCTCTCAATCTCATCCTTGAAGAGTTGGGGCAGCGTGCCGTCGCGAATGCCCTGCTGCCGCTTCTCCGGATGATACACGAGCATGTCCGAGATCAAAGCGCGCGCGAGCCGCCGCGCCTTCTGCTTCGGATCCTGCACCATGAACGGGTTCACCGGCCGGAGCGGCCCTGTGTTGCGCTTCCCCGGCGTGCCGGCACCCGCGCCACCGGCTGCCGGCGCCGGTGCCTGAGCGGCCGGCGCGGCCGCCGAAGGGGGCGGCGTCGCAAGACGCGACGGCTGCGACGGCTGCGGGGGCTGCGGGGGCTGCCGCGGCGACGGGGGGAGGGGGAGGGGGGGGCCCGGTGGCGGCGCGGCCGCCCGCGTCGGCGGTGCGGCGAACGGTGACGCCGGCCGCGCCGGCGCCGTGGGCCGCGCAATCGCAGGCGCGCTGGGCATCGCCGGCCGCGCGGGCGGCGCCATCGCAGGCCGGAACGGCGCGGCTGGTGCCGCAACTGGTGATGCCGCGGGCGCCGCTCTAGGCGGGGGCGGCATCGGCGGAGCGGGCGGCCGCGGCGCAACTGCCACGCCTGCCCCAACGCCGTCCCGACTCACCGCGAACACGTTGCTGCACACGCTGCAGCGCGCGCGCAAACCGCCGGCGGGGACCTTGGCCGGGTCCACCCGGTACACGGTTTCGCACGACGGACAGGTAACGTTCACTCCTGCTCTTCCCCGCTTTCCTCGTCGCCATCGCGGTCGTGACGCCGGTCGACCACAAACACCGAACCGGCCTGCGTTTTCGCGTAGCTCTTCATTTCCGTCGCCAGCTCGCTGACTTGCGCCGGGTGCGCGAACCGGCGGTGTTGATTCGTGACGACGCCGATCGACAGCGTCATCAGGGGCACGCGATGCAGCTGGCCGCGCCGGTCCTTGCCGAAGTAATACCCCGCGCGGCGGTCCTGCTCGTTGTACTGATACGGCACCAGCGTATCGAACACGTCGAGCACCTCGCTGCACACCGCCGCGATGCTCTCGATCGGCAGCACGAAGATGAAGTCGTCGCCGCCGATGTGCCCGACAAAACCCTGCTTCCCGAGCATGCCGCGCACGACGTCGTGCAGGATGCGGGAGAGCAGGTAGATCACCCGATCGCCGTCGTAGTAGCTGTAGCGATCGTTGTATTCCTTGAAGTGGTCCAGGTCGGCGTAACAGACGGCGAAAAACTCGCCGAGCTCCATGCGCCGCTTGATCTCCCGCTCGATCTCCGTCGTCCCGGGGAGCCGCGTCGAAGGATTCACTGCCACGTCGCGCTGAGCCCGGGTCACCAGGGCGTCGAGCCGCCCCGCCTGCTCCCCCGGCTCGAACAGCGGAGTGATCACTTCGTCGGCCCCCGCCGCGAACCACTTCCGCACCGTGTCCGTCGCATGGCGATTCGTCACCACAACCAGCGGGACGATCGCCGTGTACGCGTCGCCCTTCAGCCGGGCGCACAGCTGCATGCCCTCGTCGCCTGCGGTCTCCGCGTCGATCACCACCAGCGTTGGCGGCGCGCGTAAGACTCGCTCTTCCACCCCCGCCGCCTGGGGTAGCGAGATGATCGGCCACCCCTTCCCGTTGACCCAGGCGGTCACGACGTCAGGTACGGAACGTCCAGCCGGCGAAAAGAAGAGAATGGCTTGGCGCGACCGCACCTTACTCCTCTCGTAAGGGTAGAAACCGCCTAAACTTAGGCCTCGTCGCCTATCGTGTCAAATTAACTGCGTGGAGTGGGTGTCTCGGCGGTGTAGGCGTCGCGCAACTGCACCGGTTTGCTCCGCGCGCGCGCGCGAATGTTCAGCATCTCGACGAACACCGAGAAGCCCATCGCGAAGTAGATGTAGCCCTTCGCGATATGCTGCCCGAGCCCGTCCGCGATCAACGACACACCGATCATCAACAGGAAGCTCAGCGCCAGCATTTTCACCGTCGGATGGCGGTGCACGAACGCGCTGATGGGCCCCGCCGCGAACATCATGACGCCGACGGCGATGACGACCGCGGCGATCATGACCCACAGGTGGCGCGACATCCCGACCGCGGTGATCACCGAGTCGAGTGAGAACACGATATCGAGCAGGGCGATCTGTCCGACGACACCCATGAACGTCGGGCGCACGTGTGTGCCGGCATGTCCCGCGTCACCCTCGAGCCCCTCATGAATCTCGCGTGTGCTCTTGAAGAGGAGGAACAGTCCCCCGGCAATCAAAATGAGATCCCGGCCGGAGAACGAACGACCCAGCAGCTGAAACAGCGGCGCGGTCAGGCGGATAACCCACGCCAGCACGGCGAGCAAGGCGATTCGCGTGACCATGGCGCCGGTCAGACCGACGCGGCGAGCGCGTCCCTGTTGGTCCCGCTCGAGTTTCCCCGCAAGGATGGAGATGAAAATGATGTTGTCGATGCCGAGGACGATCTCCAGCACCGTAAGCGTGACGAGACTGACGAGGATTTCGGTCATAAGAGGGTTGCGGCGCTAAAACGGGAGCGAAAACCGGATCTCCGAGTAATGCGGAGTCACGGTGGTTCGCATCGAGGCGCCCCGCCCCGCGGCCGCGCTCATCCGCGCGGAGATAAGGGCGTCCACCGCGCTGATCACGTGATTGGCGAGCAGCAGACCGATCTGATTCTGCGCGCGGCGGAACGCCGTGTCGCTCCGCTTGATGTAGTCCTTATAGACCTCGTGCTCGAGCGAATGATCGCGCCAGCTCCACTGGAAGTTGGGGCCGACGGCACGGGCCTGATAAAACTGCAGCGCGTGCCAGTACTGCGGCGACGTCGGGTCAGGGGGAACGTCGGGATCCTCCCAGAAGGTACGGCGGGCGAGCAGCCACACGGCCCCGTTATAGGTCTGGCGGTTCGTGTCGGGAACGAATGCGCCTCCCGGATCAGCGTCATAGCTGCCGCTCTCGGCGAAGCGTTCCATCTGTTCGTAGTACTCGAAGACCGTGTCCTTGCGCACCGGTGCGTAGTCCCGGCGCGCGACGTCGAAGGCGAGATCCTGGAACCGTTGCGCCTCCCGCGTCGCCTCGTGATCGAGCTGCAGGAACCGGGACAGGAGATACACCTCAGCCGCGAGGTACACCGCGCCGCGGTCTTGATTCGCCAGCAACTGTCCGGTCCCCGGAACCAGCAGCGAGGCGAGCGGCCGCACGAACTCGGTGGGGGATTGCTGCTGCTGCGCCGCCGCGCCGCTCGCCCCTGCTCCAGCCGCCACCGCCGCAATCGCGACAACTCGCGCGATGCGGGCGGGGGCGGCTCCCTTCATTAGAATGTCACCCGGAACGAGAAGAAGGTCGGACTCTCTACCTGCAGGTCCGAGCCAGCGAGGAAGGCGCGGGCCAGGTCGACACCGAGCGAACCGCTTTCGATGCCGAATCCCACGCTCGGCCCACCGAGCCCGTCCTGGACGAAGGCGTACCCGGCACGCACCCGGACGAGTTTTTGGTAACCCACGTCGATGCCGACCCGCGTTTCTGGCTGGCCGGCTTGCCCCCAGGGGCTGTCGAGGTCGGCGGCGAGCTTCACGTCGAACCGTTGATCGGTGCCGCCTGTGCCGCCCGCGAAAGGACGCAGCCGCAGCTCGTACTGCGCGCCAACCGCGAGCCGGGTGGGCAGCTCGTCCGCCTGCGCATTGTTCTGCACCTGCAGCCGGAAGCCGACATTGCGGAGGACGATGCCGATGCGGAGCGGACCGCCAGGCCCCGAGCCGACGCTGAACTGTCCCCCGAAATCGAGCGCGTGCGTCGCGCCGGTGCCGGTGGGAAAATCGCGGCAGTCGCCGCTACAGTCCACGCGAAACTGCACGAGCTTATAGCTGATGCCGAAGACGAACGAGCCCGTCAGGTTTGTCGCGTACGACGCGAGGAACTCGAAGTTGCGCGGTGCGATCCGCGCGATCGTGTTGCCGTTCTGGTCGGTGCGATCCAGATCTCCGTAGTCGACCAGGTAGACCGCGCCCCCGAACACGCCGATGCCGCGCGATGGAAAGTAGGCGCCCAGCACGTTGCTGCGGCCGGCGACGAGCGTCGCGGAGTGCAGGGCGAATTCATCATCGGTCATGGTGGCCAGGCCCGCGGGGTTCCAGAACGCCGCTTCCCCCCGCCCCGCTGCCGCGGTCGCCGTTTGACCCATCCCGACGGCCTGGGCCCCAACCGGAAACACGAGGAAAAGTGCCCCGGCGTTCAGCGGCAGCTCCTGACCATCTAGGCGGTTTGGCGGTTCGGCGGTTAGAACGAGGACGGCGATTGGGAGAACCCAACCGCCCAAGCGCCCAACCGCCCAACCGTCAAAAACCTTTCGCCTCATCGATGAGCATGATCGGGATGTCGTCCTCGACGGCGTAGATCAGGCGGCAGGCATGGCAGGCCAGCGCCTCGGGACTTTTGCGATACTCGAGGGGCCCTTTGCACTTCGGGCAGACGAGAATCTCCAGGAGATCGGGGGCAAGACTCATGATGTACCGTACCCCAGTCGTTTGAGCGAAGGCGCGTCGCGTCGCCATTTCGGCAGGACTTTCACGTGGAGATCGAGAAAGACGCGTTTGCCGAGCAGCGCCTCGATTTTGGCGCGCGCCGCGGCGCCGAGGGCTTTGATCGTGCGGCCGCCCTCGCCGATGACGATACCTTTCTGGCTGTCGCGCTCCACGTACAGCACGGCCCGAATATATACCGGCTCGGCGCTCTCTCGGAACTCGTCGATTTCGGACGCAACGCTGTAGGGCAGCTCCTCGTGCAGCTGCTCGAACGCCGCTTCGCGAATGAATTCCGCCGCAAAGAAGCGCAGCGGCTGAGTCGCGAGCTCGTCGGGATCATAATGAAAGGGGCTCTCCGGCATGCGGTTCCGTAACGCCGCCAGAAAGCCGTCGATGCCCTCGCCGTTCAGGGCCGAGACGGCAACCTCGGACGAGCCGAGGGGCGGACGGGCGGAGGGGCGGACCACGTCGGACTTTGTGTACACCATGACAACCGGCGCGCGCGGGGAGTGCGTCAGTCCAGCGACGGTCGCGAGCGGGGGCGCCGGGTATTCGCTAAGCGGATGCAGGTACGCGATCACTTCCGCGTCGTTGATGGCGCGCAGCGCGGCAGCACGCATCGTTTCGTGCAACTGGTACTCAGGCTCGAGCAACCCGGGGGAGTCGGTGAAGATGTATTGCGTGTCGTCCTTCGTGAGCAGCCCGACCACTGGCAG
>WNGO01000587.1_pt1 | contig 22546 bp, 21 predicted proteins | sample 5400511 | NCBI WGS metagenome assembly WNGO01 (sample SAMN13153380, study PRJNA577476) | soil metagenome | isolation source: 20 cm soil or saprolite under Garry oak tree replicate 2 | place: USA:California | collected 2016-06-15 | reverse complement strand
GCGCCGCGGTTCTGATCGAAGAGTGGGAACGGCATGCTGATGCCCGCCATCAGCGACGTCGTTCCTGCACTCCGTTTTGTCCCCAGCGTGATTCCGAGCTGGCGGATCAAGCTCGCCCGTTCGGTCGTCACTCCCGAGCCTGCGGCAGCGACCCGCTCGCGGGCGGCGCGAATGTCCGGTCGCGCGCTGCCGGTTCGATTCGTCGGTGTCACGTCGGGAAGGGCGAGCGGGCCATCAAACGCCGCCACCAGAAAGGCCGCGTCCGGCTCCTCATTGAGGAAGACCGTCAGGTCGGCTCTCGCTCGGACGAGGTCGGCCTCCTGCATCGTTGCTTCGACGTTGGCGCGGTCGCGTTCCAGCTCGGAGCGAATGAGGTCAGCTTCCGCCGCGACACCCTCTTTTGCGCGAGCGCGGTTGTACGCGACGACGGAATCGAGCCACGTCTTGAGGTCACGCACTACCTCGAGGGCAACCTGCGCGCGAGCCGTTCGGTAGAACGCGCGCGTGCCCTCCATGCCGATGCGTTGACGCTCGGCTTGTGCGTCAGCCTCGGCAGCTCGGACATCGGCGTTTGCCCCACTCACTCGGGACCAGCGCTGGTACAGAGGTTCCAGTGGGAGCATGGCCGTTACCATCGTCTCGCGGTCCATCGGGGGAGCCGATCGCCCGGGTAACGGCGCATTCTCCACGTTGTACATGAGTATCGGGTTTCCCAGGGTACCGGCGGTCGAGCGCGAGCCTCTGGCGGCTCGGACTCGCGCGTCTGCTGCCGCGACTGACGGGTGTCGCGCAGCGACGCTGTCGAGCACTTGAAACAGCGACACAGGCTCTCGGCCCAGTGTATCCTGAGCGATCAAGGGCGTGGTGCCGGCGGCCGTGACGGCCGCGCAGAAAACGAGCAACTGAATTCGCATACCTCTCCTCACTGAGCATCAATGAAAGCAGTGCGCAACGCGCCGGTGCGCGCGTCGCTTCAGGGCGCAATACGCCCGAGAGAGGCTAGGCTTGGGGGGGTGGCGGCGGAGGCGGCTGAGGATCAAACCGAGCGAACGTCGATACGTCGAATGCTACGACGTACGAGTCGCTTACAGCCATCGAAACCGGTGTACTCAGGATGAGTGCAGCGGTTCCCATTGCGGCGCAAAACACTGAAGTAGCGCAGTCGGTTGCGCTGGAAGTTTGGTCGATAGTCGGGCCGGACGGCATTGACATTGGCATCTGCTCATCGCAGCGCCGGTCGGTATCGCAGAAAAGCGGCAGACCGAGCGGCATCACGTGCAAACTGAGCACGATGATAGCAACGACTCTGACGAGCGTGAGTTTCATGCGCGCTCGGGAATATACTACCGTGGTGCCAGTGCTGGTGCCAACAGGCGGCGCGCGGTTCGATTCGGTACTCCATCATGCAACCAATCCCTCGTGAGGAGCGTTACCCCGCTTGGTGAACACTTTTTCGACCGCCGTTGCAGAGGTAGCGCGCCGTGATCGGGTCATGGCGAAGCTGATAGACCGAAACGCGCCCTTCCACCTCCCGAGACCCGACACCAGGCACTTTGCCGCCCTCGCCGAGAGCATCCTCTATCAACAACTGGCCGGAGCCGCGGCGGCCGCCATCCACCGACGATTTGTCGCCCTGTTCGACGGAGATCTCTCGCCTGACGCCGTCCTCGCACTCTCCCCCAAAAGGCTTCGCACTGCGGGACTCTCACGGAGCAAGGTCGCCGCGATCAGAGATCTCGCAGCGAAGGTCGTGGATGGAACCGTTCGGCTGCATCGCATCGGCAGGCTCCGCGACGAGGACATCGTCACGTCGTTGTCGGTCGTCCGTGGCATCGGACAGTGGACCGCCGAGATGTTCCTGATCTTTCAGCTGCGCCGGCTCGACGTGTGGCCGGTTGGGGACTACGGCGTTCGCAAAGGCTACGGGCTGGCCTACGGCTTGAAGCGGCTACCGACGCCGAAGGAGCTGCAGGCCCTGGGCGAACGCTTCCGGCCCTACCGCACCGTGGCCGCGTGGTATTGCTGGAGAGCAGTCAGCGAACAGCGAAAACAGCGCAAATGACCGTGGCAATTCAGCCCTTCCGGCGCGGCGCCTCCAGGCGCCGCGGGTGGCTGCCGATCACGTTGTCGGGCAGATACTGCGGAATGACCTTACTACCGTCGCGTCCGAAGTAGGCCTCGTCACCGCCCGCGCTGTCGATTGCAGTGGAGGGCGCAAACCCAAGTGCGATCCTGACTGGGTAACCACGCTCGCGCAACAGAGTATTCACCCGTTGATGGAGCCGCTCCCCGTAGAAGGAGTACGAGAGCCACGTTACATGGACTGTCGGCGTAACCACTGCCCACACGACCACGCGGTTCGGTTCGGTGGCAGGATCGCCGAACACGACGAAGCGATCGACCTCGCGTCGGTAGCTCAGCACGCCGACCTCCCCATTCACCTGAGCGAGCGTGCTGTCGAGTACCGCGCGCCGCCGCTCGGGTGTCCGATCGAGCTTGGCGCGCGTCCGTGGTATCTCGGCTTCGGCCCGCGCTGCCTGCTCCACGGATTCCTGCGCCGAGGCCTCGATCTGGAGGTCTTGCATCTCTCCTGACGCTCGTGAAACGATCATCCCAACAAGTATCCAGACTCCGACGCCTACGGCAGTCGACTTTATCCGCTCAACGAACGATCCATTCATCCGGGCGAAAGTGATCAGCAGCAGCCACGCCAGCACCGCCATGACGACGATCCACAGGATCAGCAGGCCTGCCAGATCGCTCGTCGGGCCCGCCCCGGCACCCCCCAGTCCGAAGCCACCGAGCGCAAACACAACGAACAATGCCACGACCAGTGCACCCGTGAGCACCGACGGCCGATTCCGCCTCGCCAGCAAGCCGACGGGGACTGCCGAGAGTGCCAGCGCCGTAACCCAAATCCAGACGACTTTCATAAGATCGTGTTGCGCCTTTGAAATGATTGTACCGACCGTGGTGCCAAATTTCTCACCGATGACTGTCGTCGGCAATCGGCTCACCCCTCCACACAGCCCCACATTCCGATTATCCTTCCGTCTGGCGCGCGGCAACGCGCGCCCCAGGCTGGGAGCGGTCCGGCATTCCGCGGCGGACCCAAGGCGTTACCCAATCGGCCCCCCAGCCTCGGCACCATAACAATGGGAGTTGTGTCAGATGGGCGCCTCCACACCAACGATGGTCACTCAGGATCTCATCGCCGAGATCGACGAGCTGCGCAGCGCACGCCGCGCCGCCATTCTCGCGCATAATTACCAACGTCCCGAGATCCAGGACCTGGCCGACGTCGTCGCCGATTCACTCCAGATGGCGCGCCGCGCGACCGAGCTCGATGCGCCGATCCTCGTGATCTGCGGCGTGCATTTCATGGCAGAAACGGCCGCGATCGCGAATCCCGACAAACGGATCCTGATCCCCGACCCCACGGCGGGGTGCTCGCTCGCCGCGACGGTCCAGGCCGCCGACGTGCGCGCCTGGCGCGCCACGCACCCCCACGGCGTCGTCGTCGCCTACGTGAACACGGCTGCCGCCGTCAAGGCCGAAGTGGATTATTGCTGTACCTCTGGAAACGCCGTCGCCGTCATCAAGGCACTGCCACCGAACGTCCCGGTGCTGTTCCTCCCCGACGTCTTCCTCGGCAACTACCTGCGCAAGGTCACCGGCCGCCAGCTCGACGTCTGGCTCGGCGAGTGTCACGTGCACGCGGGGCTGACGCGTGAAACGCTCGCAGACGCCCGAGCCGAGTATCCCGACGCCGAATTCCTGGTCCACCCCGAGTGCGGCTGCGTGTCGAGCGCGATGTACTACGCCGAGACCGAGGGCGACGTCGCCGCGGGCCGCACGCACATCGTCTCGACCGAGCAAATGATGCGCCGCGCCCGCGTCTCACCGGCTCGGCGCTTCGTCGTGGCGACGGAAACCGGCGTGCTCCACCGCTTGCGCCGCGAGAACCCTGGCAAGGAGTTCGTGGCGGCGCGCGAATCCGCTGAATGCCGCTACATGAAGCAGATTACGCTGGAAAACCTGCGGGACGCGCTGCGCGACCTGAAATACGAGGTGACGGTCCCGCCCACCGTGGCGGCACGCGCGCGTCGCGCGATCGACCGGATGCTCGCCATTGGCTGAGGCACCCTTCGGATTACTCGAGGTGCGGCGCGCGCTCGCCGAGGATCGCGCGCGCGAGGACGTCACGACGCGCCTGCTGGGTCGCAGCGCGCGTCACGCCGCTCAGGCGCGTTTCGAAGCCGAAGGCCGCTTTATCGTTGCGGGCGTGCCGATCCTGGCAACCGTTTTCCAGGAGCTCGACCGCGCTGCGCTTGTGAAACCCGAGATCGGGGAGGGCTCCTGGACCGAGGCGGGGACGACGCTTGCGACGGTCCGCGCGTCCGTGCAGGCGTTACTCGCCGGCGAACGTGTGGCGCTGAATTTCCTGCAGCGGCTGTCGGGCATCGCGACGCTGACGCGGCGTGCCGTGGATGCCGTCAAGGGCACGACCGCCAGGATCACACATACACGCAAGACTACGCCGGGCCTTCGTACGCTCGAGCTATATGCAGTCGGTGTTGGCGGCGCCGTAGAGAACCGCGCGTCGCTGGCCGACGCCGTGCTATGGAAGGACAACCATTGGGCGCTGCTCAACGGACGCTCGCTGCGCGACGCCCTGGGCGCCGCCCGCCGCGACACGCCCGCCATTGTCGAAGTGGAATCCGACGAACAACTCGAGACGGCACTGTCCGCCGGCGTCACTCATCTCCTGGTGGACAACCAGTCCCCCGCGCGTGTAGCCGCCTGGGCCGCTCGCGCGGGACCCACAGTCACGATCCAGGCCTCCGGCGGCATCACACCCGACACCGCGCGCGCCTACGCGGAGGCCGGCGCCTCCCTGATCGCCATCGGCGCCCTCACCCATTCGGCGCCCGCCGCGCCGATGCGCTGCGAGATCAGAAAATCGCTATCAGCTGAACCTCGAGCTCCGTGCCGGTAAAAACGGCAGGCTCGGACTTGTAGATCCCATCGATCAGCAGGCGGACGCCCTCACCGCGCGACAGCACGTTGATGCCGACGGTCGTGTACGTGAGGAGACTCTGGGATGTGGTAGCGCCGGTGGTGCGCCGGTCACGCAGGTGCTCCCACTTGAGCACTGGTTGAAGCCACGGCCGAATCCGGTAGGCGGCGAGTGCGTATCCTCCGCTGGCATCGACTGTCGTCGTGCTGCTAAACGGTCCGCGGCGCGCCAGGAACTCGCCTTCGACCAGCGCGCCGTGATCGATCCAGCGTGCGTCAAATCCCCACCGGTGATCGCGTCCTTGTGCCAGGTACTTCGTTGCCACGCCTAGACGAGGGAGGAGGAATACCGTGACCCGTCCGATCGCCATTTCTCGCCCGTCTGGATTCGTCAGCTTGTTCGAGCCTTCGCCGTTGACCACCGCTCCGTTGACCGTCACCAAGTGACCGACCGCGAGCTGGCCCAAGAGCCCGATATCACGCCGCGTGGTGTGGCGATCGATCGGCTGGGAGCGATTGGCAGTCGCGAGCAGGGAAAACGGCGTGAGGAATTCGAGGGCGAACGGTGTGCGGAACTGGCCGACAATGAGCGCCGGGTGTAAGGCGTGCGCGCCGGCAGTGGTGAGCGTGGCCGGCGGCACGAGCTGGATGTAGGCATCGGTGAGCAGGATCGCGGGGACCGTGTCGGCCCGTGCGAGCCCCGTCGCGGCGAAATCGGCCTGGACTCGGAGCGCGGCGAAAGGCGCGGGCAGCACCTGGGCTGTCAGGCGCGCGCGGTTGATGATGGATGTGAGCGTGTCGCGGCGCAGCGTCTCCCGGGCGCTGACATACCCGCTGAGCCGCAGTTCGCGCGTCAGGGTGTGCAAGTCGAGCACGGGCGAGGGGGCCAACGGGTACTGCGCGCCAACCGCCTGCACGACGAGCATCAGGCCGGCCGTCACCACCGATCCACCTTGCCGGCGTCTGGTATGAACAGCGGCCGGCCGAATCGCGTCCTGCCAAATTCCCCAATCAACCGCTGCGTGGCCGTATCTACCATGAAATCAGCGAACGCCCGGCCGCCGGCAACGTTGATGCGGGGCGCGTTTCTCGGATTGGGCTCGAGCACGTGGTAGACGTTGTAGAGCTCGGGGTCACCCTGAACCAGCGGGACGAGCTCGACCTTGCTCTTCCACGCGAGGTAGGTGCCGATGTCCGTCAGCGTGTAAGCGCGCTTCTCGCTCGCCATCTGGAGCGTCGCACCCATTCCCTGGCCCGACTCGATGTACCAGGGTTCCCCGTGCGGCTGCGCTCGGCCGACCCTTTGCCACAGCATCCGCTCGCGCATTTCCGTGCCCGAGTTATCCCCGCGCGACACGAACAAGGCGCCACGCGCCGCGAGCCGCAGCAATGCGGCCGCGGCATCCCGCATGCCGCGCAGGCCCGCGGGATCCGATGCCGGGCCGACGATGAGGAACTCATTGTGCATCACGAGCAGCCGGCGCACGAAGTAGCCCGAGTCGACCAGCACGTGCTCCGCTTCGGGCGCGTGTACCAACACCACATCCGCATCACCGCGCCGTCCCATTGCCAGCGACTGCCCGGTTCCTACGGCGATCAGTTTGACGCGGTATCCGGTGCGCGCTTCGAAAATCGGCAGCAGGGAATCGAGCAGACCTGTATCGCGAGTCGATGTGGTGCTCGCCAAGACCACGTCGCGCGACTGCGGCGTGACGCGCAGGCCCGGCAGGAGGCACAAGAAGAGGAGCGCCTTCTTGTATGTGCGCATGGACCGGCCGGGAACGTACGGCGAGCCTCGCCGATAGGCAAGGTCGTGCCTATCGTGCGAGCGCGTTTCGAAATGCGGCGTCACTCGACTGCAGTGCGTGACGCCGCCAGCGTGCGAACAAGCGCGTCAGCCGGCGGGCGGCCGGCGTGAGGCGGGCGCCGCCGCCGCCACGCCGGCCGCCACGTGTTGTCGCCAGCACCTTGGTGCCCAGCACGCGCTCCATCGCGCGGATGCGGTTCAGGCACGTGCGGTAACTCCAGCCGACCGCGGCGCCTGCCGCCCGGATCGTCCCAGTGCGATCGACCGCCTCCAGGAAACGCAGGTAGCGCGGTCCCATGAGAAACGCGCCGTTCCAGTTGAGCCACAGCTTATGGCGTGGTTTTAGATGGGCGCGCAGCGAGAGCCGACCAGGCGAGGCCAATTCGTTTCAGAACGTAATCTGCACGAGCGGGGTCAGCTCGCGCTGCATGTTCCGGATGCTGACCTGCGCGGCAAGCTTTTCCGCCACACCGAGGTATGCCTTGGCGAAGGGCGACGTCCGGTCGAGTACGATCGGCCGCCCGGCGTCGGAGCTGGTTCGAATCTCGGTGGCGAGCGGGATCTCGCCCAGAAACGGCACGCCGAGGCGCTCGGCGGCCCGGCGGGCGCCACCCGAGCCGAACACCTCATCGCGCGCGCCGCAGCTCGGGCAGACGTACGACGCCATGTTCTCGATAATGCCGAGCACGGGCGTGTTCAGCTGGTTGAACATCGCGATCGCTTTCTGCGCGACCTTGAGGGCCACGTCCTGCGGCGTCGATACGACCGCCGCACCGGTCAGGGAAATCGCCTGGCACAGCGTGAGCTGCACGTCTCCCGTTCCGGGTGGCAAGTCCACGATCAGATAGTCCAGCTCGCCCCACAGCACGTTGCCGAGGAAATGCTGCACCGTCTTGTGGAGCATCGGCCCGCGCCAGATGATGGCGTCGTCCTCGCGCAGGAAGAATCCCATCGAGATGATCTTGACGCCGTACTGCTCGGCCGGCACCGTGCCCTCGACCCTCGGCTTGGGCAGCGTGTGCGCGTTCATCAGCGTGGGGATCGTCGGCCCGTACACGTCCGCATCCATGATTCCGACGCTCGCGCCGGTGCCGGCGAGCGCGAGGGCGAGATTGGCGGAGACGGTGGACTTCCCGACGCCGCCTTTGCCGCTCGCGATCGGGATCACGTTCTTCACGGACGGGATGAGCCGCTCCTTGCTCGGACCGGGCGATCCTCGGACTCGCGCCGTCATCGTGACGTCCACGCCGCCAACTCCAGGGAGAGCCGCAACGGCCTCCCGTGCCTGCTGCCGCATGCGCTCGCGCACAGGGCAGGCGGGCGTCGTGAGCTCGATGGTGAACCCGACCGTGCCGTCCGAAACCCGGACGTCCTTCACGAACCCCAGCGACACGATGTCGCGGCCCAGATCGGGATCCGTGACGACCCGCAGGGCGTCCAGGACCTGGCTTGCGGTTACGTGCGACGTATATCAGCTCACGGGCTTCTTCGCGAGGTCTACGGGCGCGTAATAGATGACGCGGTAGGGGCTGTGGTCGTCCCGGAGGACCTTCACGGATTCCGAGTTGGCGATTTTGTCCCACGCTACCGGCACGGTGCGTCCTCCGCAACCTGTCGCCAGCACGATTGCGCTCACCAACAGTAGGCTGCGCATCAGGGCTCTCCCTTCAGGTTTCGCGACTCGCGTCATCCGACGGCGCGCCTTGGGCCAGCCAATCCCCAAACGACCCGGCACTCAGCGCCAGGCGCCACTCCTCGAAAATCGACAGTGCCATGGCGCGCATGCCGCCCTCCGCCGGTCCCGCGGCCGCGCATTGCTCGAGCAGCCACGCTTCGAACTCATCCGCGTCTGGATCGGCGGCGACGGCGCGGTCGAGCAGATCGCGCTTGATGGCGAGCCCGATCGCATCGGGCGTCGTATCCCGCTTGCGACGCTTGCGCCGGCCTTCGGAGGCTTCGAGGGCAGCGAGCAGCTCGCGGCACACCTCGCCAGGTCGTGGAGGTGTCATACCTGCACAAGCCTCATTTCCAGGTCAAAGCCCGGTCGCTCGGGACGGTGGTAGCCTCGGTCGAGGGCCGCGACGTCCAGGGCGACGGTCGCAACGTCGTCCAACAGCACACCCCACCAGGGCAGCTCGCTCACCGTGGGCTCGGCCTTCACATATCCCTTACACGTGTCGCACACCTCGACCTTGCGGGTGGTCTCCCCGTCCTCCGGCGCGAGGTATCCCAGATTCTCGTGATTCGTTTCCGCACAGAAGGGGCAGCGTAGCCACGGGACTTCCCAACCGATGCCGCAGCGCCCGCACCTGAGCCAGCGCTTCCGCTCGAGGCCGCGGAACTCCGCGAGCGTGGGCCAGGCGCCGCACAGCGGGCAATAGCCCTCCCACCAAGCCGATGATACCTCGCTGCCGATCGCCCGCGCACATCCCCGCAGCAGCGGCACGGCCGCGACCTGCGCCACGACGCGCAGCAGGGACGGATCGCCGGTCGCGAGCGCATCGATGCGCGCGTCATCCTGACGGATCGCGGCCTCCAGCAGATCGACTGCGTCGAGGCGGTGAGCTGCGCCATCGAGACCGGCGAGCTGCGCGAGATGGCGGACGAAACGACTCGCGGAGCGGCGGTGGACGCTTACCTCGGCGCCGTGCAGGAGCGGCGCGCGGGCGGGGCGGCCGTCCACAAGAGCCGGCACCACGGCGTCCCAGGTCGTGGCGTCCTGGCTCTCGGCCAGAGCCGCCCCGACCAACGCCAGCCACGTTTCGGATTCAGGGTTTTTCTGCCGAACGTCCGCCAGCCGCCGCACCTGGTCGGGGGGGGGGGCTAGGTGCCGGCGCCTGGCAAGGGGCCAGAGCATTTCACCTTTGGGGTCCGGCAGGGCGTCTTATAGTAGATCTTCGCGCCCGCATGGACCTGCACCACCGCGCCGTGATTGCCCGGATCGGCGCCGGGTCCGCCGCCACGCGCCCGTGCGGCTTCAGGGCTCGTCGCGCAGGCCGCCAGGCCGGCGGCAAGAAGCGGGATCAACCAAAGCGCCTTCACCGCGCTGATCCCGACGCCACATGCTGGAACTGGATCGAGTTGGAGGCGAGGAGCACGACTACACGCAGCAGGAACCCGCCGACCAGGACCATGACCGCCGGGTTGCGCAGCGCTCCTGCACCCGCCGGCTTGAAGTGCAGGCGCAGGGGCCACAGGATCCCCGCGCCGACGACACCGACGACGAGCAGGAAGCCCCAGACGCTCAGCCACGCCTTCGCCACGGAACCCAACGACACGAGGAACACGATCAAGAGCAGCAGCTCGACGACGAGCGCCTGGGTGTCGAACGACGACAACCAACGCAGCGAGCTCTGCGCGGCGCCGCGCCCGGGGGCGAACAGCGCCAGCGCCGCCGCGCCCGTCGACGCGCCGGACGCGAGGAACAGCGCGCCGAGCCAGGGGCTGTCCGCCCAGATCGGCCGGTTCGTGACCGAGAGCAAGACACCCGTGTAGCCGGCGACGAAGAACCCGAGGAGGCCTCCAACGGCGGCCACCAGCCTGGCGAACACCGTGCCGCTCGTGTCGCGGTACCACGAGACGAACGCGCACGCGCCGAACAACAGGATCGCCCACGCGCCGAATGAAATCGGCGACCAGCTCTTGAACATCAGGCTCGGGAAGTGCTCCGACTGGAAGATCATGTGCCAGAAGCGGAGCGAACGGCCCAAGTCGAGCGTCAAGAGGAGCCCGGAGAGCACGGCGCCCCAGAACGCCAGGGAATAGCCGGTGCGGATCACCGGCCGGTCTTCCGGCCGCCCGAACCATTCGAGCACCGCGGCGAGGAAGTAGGCGCCCCCGGCGACGCCGCCCACGAAGAAGTAGGGGATGATGTACCACGTCCAGTGCGGCGACGCCGTGACGAACGTGTCGGACATTAGTTCTGACTCCCTCCCGTTCCGGCTCCGATCTCATCCACGCGCCGCTTGCGCAGACCGACGAGCGCCAACAGGCCGAGCACTGCGCCGCCGGCCGCCGCGAAGGTGCCACTGCGCTGCAGGTTCCGGCTGGGAAGCTTCGGGTCTTTCGGCAGACCGTAGACCTCCGGCTCATCCACGAGGAGGTAGAACGAGTTGAGACCACCGAGCGGGCCTTTCGGGTCGTCGCCGTACAGCCGGGCGCGCTTCTCACCCTGGGTCTGGAGCTGCACGAGGCGCTTGTTCGCGCGCTCACGCAGCTCGGTTATCGGCCCGAACTGGATCGAATCGGTGGGGCAGGCTTTGGCGCAGGCCGGCTCCAGCCCCACCTGCATCCGGTCGTAGCAAAGCGTGCATTTCTGCGCCGTTCCCGCGGCCGGGTTCATGTCGATCACGCCGAACGGGCAAGCGGCAATGCAGGCGCGGCAGCCGTTGCACACATCCGACTGGATCACCACGGTGTCGAACTCGGTGCGAATGATCGCGCCGGTGGGACAGACTTCGAGACAACCGGCCTGCACGCAATGTTTGCACACGTCGCTCATCATCAGCCAACGGCCGTTGTAGGGACCGTCGAACTGCTCGATGAACTTGACGTGACGCCAGTGCGTGCCATCGAGCTTGCGCGTGTTGTCGTAGCTGTCGCCCGACAGCTGCGTCACGCCGCCGTTCGTTGCTGGGAGCTGATTCCAATTCTTGCACGCGACTTCGCACGCCTTGCAGCCGATGCAGATGGTCGTGTCGGTGAAGAAACCCATGGCCTCTGGCATATCAGGCTTTCTCCACGTTGCACACAAATGCTTTGCCTTCGTGGATCGAGACGTTGGGATCGCCGACCCAGGACGTCAGGTCATTTACCACATCGCCCGTGGACAAGCCGCTCCAGCCCCAGTGCCATGGCATGCCGACGTGGTGAATCGGCTTCCCGGCGATGTGCATCACGCCGATGCGATCCGTCACGAGCGCCTTCGCGCGGACGTGTCCTCGTGGGCTCGAGACGATCACCCAGTCGAGATTCCGGATCCCCTTCTCCGCCGCGAGCGCCCTGCCCATCTCGATGAACAACTCGGGCTGCAGCTCGGCGAGCCACGGCAGCCAGCGGCTCATGGCGCCGGCGAGGTACATCTCCGTGAGCCGGTACGTCGTGATGACGTGCGGGTACTTCGGGTCGCCGACACTCGCCAGCGGGTTCCAGGCTTTGCCGGCCGACCAGACCTTGTGGACCGGACTCATCTGATGTTTGGGATACAGCACGTTTTGCACGGGCGACTCGTGCGGCTCGTAATGCGTGGGCAGCGGGCCGTCCACCAATCCCGTGGGCACAAACAGCCATCCCCTGCCGTCGCCGCGCATGATGAATGGCTGGGAGCCGGACAGGGCGTCCAGTCCGATGCCGTCCGGCTTCGGTTGCGCGTCGGGCGCCTTGGTCGCGGCGAAGTCGGGCACATCGTAGCCGACCCACTTCCCACGCGGCGGGGCGACGCCGGTCTTCGGATCGGGAGGATTCACGAACGTCGGATCCCACCAGACCCAGCGCTTGCGCTCGCTCCACGGATTGCCGCGCAGGTCGGCCGACGCGCGGTTGTACATCACGCGCCGGTTGGCGGGCCACGCCCAGCCCCACTTGAGGTGCGCCCCGGGCACGCCCGGTGGATCGGGCTCGCGCCGCGCGCTCATGTTTTGATCGGGCGCCGGATAGCACCCGCAGTAGATCCACGAGGCGCACGTCGTCGAGCCGTCGTCCTTGAGCGCGGCGAAGCCCGGCAGGTGCTGGTGAGGGTCCGCTGTCATATAACCGTTGATCTCCCGCAGGACCTTCAGGGCGTCGGGCTCTCCCGGATAGATCGGCTTCACGCCGGGGTCCGGATCGAAATCCCACAGTAGGTTGTTCCATCCCTGGTCCCTGGGGGCGGTGCTGCCGGCGTACGCCTTCTTCAGGCGCTTCGCGAGGTTGTGGTAGAACCAGGTGTCGGTGCGGCAGTCCCCCGGCGCGTCGACCGCTTTGGAATGCCACTGCAGCATGCGCTGCGTGTTCGTGAAGCTGCCGTCGTACTCCGCGATCTGCGTCGACGGGAAGAAGAAGATCTCGGTCTTGATGTCGCCGACGTGGACGCGGCCGTCCTTCACCTCCGGCGCCTGATACCAATAATTCGCGGTTTCGGTGAGCCAGTTGTCCTTGACGACGAGCCAGTCGAGCTGGCGGAGGGCAAGGCGCGTGGCGTTGCCGTTCAGTGACGTGGCCGGGTTCTGCCCGACGCAACACATCCCCTTGACCTTGCCTTCGGCCATGGCCGCGAACGTCGCGATGTGGGAGTGATCCCCCAGAATCTTGGGATGCCAGTCGTAACCGAAGTCGTTGTCCGCCGTCGCGGCGACGCCGTACATCGACTTCAGGTACGAGACGAGGAATTTGGGCGTGTTGCCGTAATAGCTGGTCGGCGTCGTCTCGGCCGCCATGTACGCCCGCAGCGATTCGTGGGGGCGCAGCGCCGAGGGCGCGTTCATGTAGCCGTGAATGCTGTGGTACAGCGTCGGGACGTCCGTCGAGCCCTGGATCGCCGCATGACCGCGCAGCGCCATGACTCCGGCGCCGGGGCGGCCGACGTTGCCGAGCAGCAGCTGCAGCAGCGCGCAGCAGCTGATCATCTGCACACCATACGTGTGTTGCGTCCAGGCGACCGCGTAGGCGAACGCGCTGGTGCGGTCGCGCCCCGAGTTTGCGAGCAGCGTTTCGGCGACCTGGATGAACTTTTCTTTTGGCGAGCCACACACCTGTTCGACCATCTCCGGCGTGTAGCGGCTGAAGTGCCGCTTCAAGATCTGGAAGACGCAGCGCGGGTCTTGCAGCGTCGGGTCCCTGTGGGCCGGGCCCGGCTTGAGCGAACGGACGAGATCGTCGAATGGCGGCCCCGCGCGGCGGGCAATCAGGTCTTCGGTCTTGGGACCGGGCGGTTTCGGGTCGCGCTCGTACTGCCAGGACGCGGTGTCGTAGCGCCCCTGGAAACCGTTGTACGGCCACCCCGGGGGCTCGCTGAACGTGCCGAGTCCGGAAAAGACACCTTCCAACTCTTCGGTGTCCTTGAAGTCCTTGTTGATGATCGTCGCCGCGTTGGTGTAGTTGACCACGAACTCCCTGAAGAAGGGCTCCGTGTTCCAGCGCCGGCTGTTGACGACGTAATTGATGAGCCCGCCCAGGAACGCGATGTCGGAGCCAGCGCGGATCGGGACGTGCAGGTCCGCCACGGCACTGGTACGGGTGAACCGCGGATCCACATGGATCAGCTTCGCGCCATTCAGCTTGGCCTTCATGGGCCAGCGGAACGCCACGGGGTGGCACTCCGCCATGTTCGAGCCCATGATCACGAAGCAGTCGGTGTGCTCCAGGTTGCGCGGATACAGCGTCGCGGCACCACGACCCAGCCGTGTCCCCAGACCGGGGACGCTAGAGCTGTGTCATATCCTGGCCTGGTTCTCGATGGCGACGATCCCGAGGCCGCGCCAGAACTTCTGGCACACGTGGTTGAACTCGCTGTCGAGCGTCGCGCCGCCGAGCGCGAACAGCCCCGGCGTCATGTTCACCATCTTCCCGTTGGGGAGCTTCTCGATGAACGTGTCGTCGCGCGTCTTCTTGATCAGCTCGGCGACGCGGTCCATCGCCCACTCGAGCTCGACGACTTCCCAGCCCGAGGCGCCGGGCTTGCGGTGCAGACATTTCGTCTGGCGGTTCGGATTGACGTGGAGCTGGTAAATCGCCGCGCCCTTCGGGCAGAGCGTGCCTTCGTTGTGCGGGCTGCGCGGATCGCCTTCGATGTTGACGATGCGGCCGTCCTTCACTTGAACCAGTGTCGCGCACCCGACCGAGCAAAACGGACAGATGCTCGGCACCGACTTCGCATCCCGAATGCGGAGCTCCTGCGCCTCGGCGCGAGCAGGCGCGAGCGTCGCGCCGAGGCCGACGAGCCCACCGATCGCGGTGCCGGCGCCCGCGCCGGCGGTCACGCGGAGGAAATCGCGTCGACTGACCTGCATACGGCCCCCTAGAAGTCGAACCGCGTGCTGAACAGGACCTGGTTGCCCGACAGGATATTGCCGCTGCCGAGCTTGACCTCGTTGTGCAGCCACTCGAGGCCCACCGAGTACGGGCCTGCCGGCTTATAACGGATCATGGGGGTGAACGTCCAACTGCGGAAGCGGCGGGCCGCGACGGGAATCGTCGTCGCCCCGTTGGCCTCCGTTACCGCGGTGGCTGGGAGGCTGGCCAGTTCTGTTGAGTCAGGCCGGTCGGTCCCGTAGAAGCCCCACACGCTCCACTTGGTGTTCAAGGCGTAACCGGCCTGGAGCCACGCACCCCAGCCCTTGAAGTCCCCGAACTGGACGATCTGGGCGATGTGGTGCGCCATCCCCGAGCCGATATACGCATTGCCTTGGAGCGTCAGGTCGCCCCGGGTCGTGTTGGCGCCCAGCTCAACCATGTAGCTCTTGATGCCGGGGTTGACCTTGTTATCGACGTGGGCCACGAGGTACCCACCCCACTTCGCAGTGGTGTAGTCGAATCGTCCTTCAATCTGCGGCCCGGCACGCTCGCCCGCGCTGGCTGCCGGGTCCGTGCCGTTATCGTCGCTCCAAGAGCCGGCGAGCATGGCGACCTGGATCCGCGTCGTCGCGCGCGCGGCCGGCGCGCTGAGCGTCTTCATGAACCTCACCTGGGTGAACCGCCAGCCGACGAATCCGCCGGACCCGTGCCCCAACGGGAACGCGATGTGGGACGTCGATACGGGGACGTTGCCGAACAGCAGGTCCCAGTCCTGGCCGATGCGGAGCGTGGTGCGGCCGTTGGTGAGGTCGGCGTACGCGAGGCGGAGCCGGGGCTGTGGTTGCTCGTCGGCGAATGCGCCCACGCCGTTGAACGCGCCGAAGAAATCCAGCTCCACGGTGGCGTTGCCGCGCCACCCCTTGCTGACTTCGGGGCCGGCGAGCGCCACGCTGAGGCGCGTGTTGCGCGCGTCACCACCGTGAATCCAGTTGGGGCGCTCGACGAGAACGTAATTCGCTCTCTGGCCGGTGCCGATTCCAAAATCGGCGTCCTGAGCGAAGAACGTCGCGTCCACGATGCCGCGAAACGTGATGTTGATGCCTTGGGTCGTTTTGACATCTTGTGCGAGCGCGGTGGCGGGGAGTACGACAACTGCGGCGAGCCAACAAAGGAGTCTCGAACGCATTGCGACCTCCTCATAGCAGCAGGTCCGTGACGCGATTCGGTACCACTTGTGCCACGTTACGTTGTCATGGACGACACGCGGGCGTCAAGGCCCTGGCGGAGCCTTGACTGCCGCGCTCGGAGGGCGTCGTTTTGGAGGCCCAACGAGCAAAGGACTGAACCATGGCCTGGACCCAGGTTTACGATCCGTTGCACAATTGGATCCTGTCGACTCTCGTTGCAGCTCTACCGATCCTCGTGTTGTTCGGCCTGCTGGCAGGGCTGCGGGTGAAGCCGCATTGGTGTGCGATCGCCGGGGCCGGGACCGCGGTGCTCGTGGCCGTCTCCGTCTTCGGGATGCCGGTCTCGCTCGCGGGGATGAGTTTTCTGTACGGCGTCGCCTTCGGCGTGCTGAAAATCGCCTGGATCGTTCTGGCAGCGGTCTACCTCTACGACATTTCCGTCTTCACCGGCCAATTCGAGATCATGAAGGAGTCGGTGGCGGGTATCACGGCCGACCGGCGCCTGCAGCTGCTGCTCGTGGCGTTCTGCTTCGGCGCCTTCATCGAGGGCGCGGCCGGGTTCGGCGCTCCGGTGGCGATCGCGGGCGCCTTCATGATCGGCCTCGGCTTCCAACCGTTCCAGGCGGCGGCGCTCAACCTGATCGCCAACACGTCGCCCGTCGCCTGGGGGGCCATCGGAACGCCCGTACACACGCTGGCGGCGGTTTCGGGCCTCCCGGAGTCCGACCTGAGCGCCATGATCGGCCGCATCCTGCCGATCACGGGCATCATCGTCCCCTTCTGGCTGGTGCGCGCGATGGTGGGCTGGGCCGAAACGTTCGAAGTCCTCCCCGCCATCCTCGTCGTCGGCGTGTCGTTCAGCGTCACGCAGTATCTCTGGTCCAACCACGTCGACTCGAACCTGGTCGACATCGCCGGGGGCGTCGTCTCGCTGCTCGCGACCGTGGTCTTCCTCCGGTTCTGGCGACCGAAGCGCGTTTGGAGATTCGAGGGGGAGCGCGCCGCGGCGCCGGCGGGAGCGACGCCCGCGCGCAAGTACACCGCCGGCCAGATTCTCAAGGCGTGGATGCCGTTTGCGATCCTGTCGCTCACGGTGTTCGCGTGGGGCCTGCCGGCGATCAAGGGCGCCATCAATCGGGCCACGACGCCGGTGTGGACCGTCCCACTGCTGCACAACGCCGTGTCGCGCGCCGCGCCGGTCGTGGCCAAACTGACGCCCGAGGCCGCGCGCTACGATTTCAACTGGCTGTCGGCCACGGGGACCGGCTGTTTCATCGCCGCGATCCTCGCCGGCCTGGTCCTCGGCGTCGGGCCGGCTCAGCTCGCGAAGATCTTCTGGCACACGCTGAAGCGCATGAAGCTCGCCGTCATCGCGATTTCCTTCATGCTCGGCCTGGGGTTCACGACGCGCTATTCGGGCCTCGACGCCGTGCTCGGGCTGGCGTTCACGCGGACCGGGTGGTGGTTCCCCTTCTTCGGCGCGTTTCTGGGCTGGCTTGGCGTCGCGCTGACAGGCAGCGATACGTCCTCGAACGCGCTGTTCGGCAGCCTGCAACGAATCACGTCGCAGCAGCTCGGGCTCGATCCGATCCTGATGTGCGCCGCCAATTCCGCGGGGGGCGTGATGGGGAAGATGGTGGACGCGCAGTCCATCACCGTCGCGACCTCGGCCACGAACCAGGTGGGCAACGAGGGGATGATCTTCCGCTACGTGTTCTGGCATTCGATCGCGCTGGGCGCGATCGTCGGGATCATCGTGTTGCTGTACGCGTACGTGTTCCCTGGCGGCGTGCCGCACGGCCTGACCATCGTGAAGTGACGGTGATGCATTGGTAGGGGCGCAGCATGCTGCGCCCCTACTGTCTTCAGCGCGCTCCTGGTTTCAGCCCCTGGCGGGCGCCCGGACCTGGGACGGCTGCCAGATGCTGATTTTGCGCGTCTCGGGCATCAGGAACAGGCTCAGCAGGAACGCCACGGCCGGCACTGCGATCGGATAGATCAGTGCGTGGCCCAGGCTCTGGGACATGCTGAGCCCCGCTGCCTGCGCGGACACATACGCCGCGGTCGTGATGACAGGCACCAGTCCCCCGCCCCAGCCGTTGCCGATGTGATAGGGCACCGACACGGACGAGTAGCGAATGCGCGCCGGGAAGTATTCGGCGAGGAACGCGCCGATCGGGCCGTACACCATCCCGACGTAGCAGACCATGATCGCAACGATCAGGATCGCCACCGGGTAGTTGATGTTGGCAGGGCTCGCGGCGTTGCCGAGGGCGGTGTAGAGCGGATAGTACGTGACCGACGCGAGGAAGAACCCCGCCAGAATGATCGGCTTGCGACCGATCCGGTCAGAGAGCCAGCCGAAAAAGATCAGCGACGGGGTGGCGATGAGCAGCGCGAGGCCCGTGATGATGGCCGGGTGTAAGACATCCGGCTTCTGTACCTGTTGGATGAAATAGAGCGCCCAGAACTGGCCGCTGTACCACACGACCCCCTCGCCGATCACGACAACGCTGGCGATCAGCACGTATCTGATGTTCTGACTCCAGAAGGCCTCTCGCCACGGATTGGCGGCCGTCTGCCCCTTCGCCTTGATGGCCTGGAAGATCGGCGTCTCCTGGAGCTGCAGGCGGATGTAGATCGCGATCGCGACCATCAGCAGCGAGAGCAGGAACGGGATGCGCCATCCCCACGCGGTGAACGCTTCAGTCCCCAATGCCTCACGCGTGGCGATGATGACGATCAGGGACACGACGATGCCGAGCGTCGGCGAGGTCTGCAGCCAACCGGTGTAGTAGCCCCGCTTCTCGTCCGGCGCGTGCTCGGCGACATAGGTGATCGCGCCGCCGTACTCGCCGCCCAGGCACAGCCCCTGGATGAGGCGCAGCAACAACAGGATAATCCCTGCTGTCGCGCCAATGCTGGCATAGCTTGGCACGACGCCGATGAGGGCCGTCGCCAGACCCATGCCGCTCAGCGTAATCAGGAACGTGTACTTGCGGCCCACGATGTCGCCGATGCGGCCGAAGACGAAGGCTCCGAACGGGCGGATCAGGAACCCGGCCGTGAAAGTTCCGACGGTCTTGATGAGCGCGCTTCCGCCAGCGCCTGCCGCGAAAAACTTCACCGACAGCAGGGCGGCCAGGCTCCCGAAAATGTAGAAGTCGTACCATTCGATCACGTTCCCGACTGCTGCGGCGATGACGACCCGGCGAAGGTCCTTCATGGCGAGTTGGGGCGCAGTCATAACTCCCTCGGATCAGTGGTGGACGTTAGTGCCCGCTGAGTTGGCGCGTGTCAAGCACGGTCGCCCGAGCCGCCGGCGACGAGTCCCTTGGCACGCCACTTCTCGAAAATCCGCTTCACCTGCTGGTGCGCATCGTCCAGCGCCTGCGCCGGCGTCATCCGCCCGGTGGCCGCGTTCGCGAACATCGTCGGCAGCACGAAGGTGTCGAACACCTCGGACTCCGCCGGGTTGGCCGGCCCCGGATGACCGATATTCGTCGCCCACTGCAGCGCCGTGGCGATCGGCCGGAGCTTCGTCGGCGGGTTCGAGCCGAACGGGTCGTTGGCCGTCGCCTGCTCGAGCCAGCGGTTGCCGGCGGCGGGCTTCTGCCCCAGTGGCGTGCCCGGATCGGCCAGGGAACCGGGGTAGGCGGGGAAGTTGTACAGCTTGCTGCCCATCACGGCGTCCCGGTAATGCGCGATGAGATCGAGCAGGAACTGCTTCGCCACGTCCGGACTCTGCGCGAACTTCCAGATCGCGTAGATGCCCATCACGTGCTCGCTCGCCCATCCGGTCCCCCGCGGCCCCTTGAGCGCGGGGACGAAAAAGATGTCGTCCGCCACCGGCAGCTTGTTGTCCTGCGCGGTGCGATAGGCAGAGATGGAGTTCAGGATGTATGACGTCTGGCGGGCGTTCAGCGCCTGGTTGTTCGACGCGGCGTTCCAGCTCAGCACCGCCGGGTTCATCCCGGCCTCGAACAGCCGCTTCGCGAAGTTCAACGCTTCGAGCGCGTGGTCCGACTTCAAGACCACGTTTTCGTTGGCGTCCTGAATCGAGCCGTCGTGCGACCACAGCATCGCGCGCGTCGCCATGTTGGTGTCGAGCTCCTGCGACATTCCGATGCCGATCGGGATCTGGATCTCGGGATGCTTCACCTTGATCTGCGGCCCCGCCGTGACGAGGTCCTCCCACGTGGCCGGCCCGTCGGGCTTCCCGATTTCCGTCCAGACGCTCTTCAGGTAGTCGCCGGGATCGGGGACGTAGTTGTCGCTGAACCCAAACCATTTCCGCGTCACCGGGTTGTAGGTGCTGCGCTTGCACAGGTCGACCAGCGGCCCGTGCTGGCGCTCGGCCTCCTTCACGACGTCCGCCATGTCGAGCACCTGCTGCTCGAACGCGCCCGGCGGCGATAGAAACTGAAAGAGGTCGTGGCCCTGCTGGGCCGCGACCTCGGCGTTAGCGCGCGTCGTGAGATCCGCGAGGGAGATGTGGTCCACGGTGACCTCGACGCCCTTGGCGGTGCCCCAGTCCTTGGCGTACTTGTCGAACCACGCGTCGTAGGCGGGAACGAAGTGACTCCACTGGATGATCTTGAGCGTCTTCTGTTGCCGCTTGACCCAACTCGTCGGCCCGAGAACCGCCGCCGCAGCCGCGGCCCCCGTCGTCGTGACGAACTGCCGCCGATCCATCCCCTTTCGCTTGGCCATGGGACTATCCCTTGACCGCTCCCAGCGTGAACCCCTGGATGAAGCGATCGATGAAGAGGTTGTAAACGATGGCCAGCGGAATACTCGTGAACAGCGCCGCCGCCATGAGAGCCCCCCAGTGGTACACATCGCCCCGCACCAATGCGATCGGCACGCCCAGGCTCACGGTCATCTTGTCGACCGAGCTGATGAAAGTCAGGGCGTACACGAATTCCTGCAACACCAGCGTGAAGCTGAACACGATTACCGTCAAGATCCCCGGAACGATCAGCCGGGGCACGACTTTCACGATCACGGCGAGCCGGCTGTAGCCGTCGATCATGGCCTGCTCCTCGATGTCCCAGGGCACCGAACGAAGAAACCCCATCACCAGCCACGTGCAGAAGGGGATCGTGATGGTCGGATAGATCAGGATCAGAGCCCCGAGCGAGTTCTGGAGCCCGAGCAGCGCCACGAGCCGCGCGAAGGGGATGAAGAGCAGGGTCGGCGGGATGAGATAGGTGAAAAAGATCCCTATGCCGAGCCGCTCGCCCCAGTGGCCCGTGAGCCGGGCCAGGCTGTACCCCGCCGGCACCGCTACGGCAACCGTGATGACCACAACGGCCACGACCACGATCAGGGTGTTCGCGATCCAGCGCACGAAGTACGTCTGCCCGAAGAGCAGCCGCACGTGCTCCAGCGTCGGCGGGTCGTTGAAGATCCACGGCACGTGCCGCGTGTCGAACGCGCCGACGTAGAGGTCACGGTTCTGCTTGAACGCGGTGACCAGCATCCAGTAGAACGGAAAGCCGGCGAAGGCCATGAAGCCGAGGGCGGCGGCATACAGGGCGATGCGCTTCACGTACCCCCGACCTCCGTGTGGCGTGCCAACCGCAGCATTAGGGTCGCGACCACGATCAGGAACGGGAGCAGAAACACGGCGATGGCGGCGCCCTGGCCGAGGTCGGCGCCCTGGATCCCGCGCTGGAAGGCGAGCGTGGGAAGGACGTGCGTCGTGTTGGCTGGCCCGCCGCCCGTGAGGATGTACACGACGCCCAAATCGGTTGCGGTGTAGACGACGCCGAACAGGACCGCGACCGCGACGACGGGGAGGAGGAGCGGCAGCTCGACCTGGAACAGCCGCCGCCAGAACCCGGCGCCGTCCACGATCGCCGCCTCCATCACGTCCTGCGGGAGTGAGGCGAGCCCCGCGAGCACGATGACGGTCGCGAAGGGGAAGATGCGCCACGCCTGCACGATGATGATCGCAACCAGCGCGAGCCCCGGCTGCCCCAGCCAGTAGAGCCAGCCGTGCAGCAGACCGGCGACCTTGAGGGTCCAGTTGATCACGCTGAACGTGGAGTCGAAAATCCACGTCCAGGCGATCGCGGCGAGCGAGACGGGCACCGCCCACGGCAGCAGGAGCACGAAACGCGCGGTGCGCTTGCCGTGGAACGCGGCACGGAACACCTGCGCCGCGGCGGTCGCCAGCACGACCACCATCACCTGCGAGCCGATCGTCACAATGGCGGTGTTGCCGAGCGCGCGGCGGAAGATCGGATCGCTGAGGATCGCGGCGTAGTTCGCGAACCCGGCCCACCCGAAGCTGAGACTGCCGGCGGTGGCGGTGCTGAAGCTGAGGACGATCGCCAGCACGAACGGGACGCCCACGAGCAGGAGCACATAGGCGAGTGCCGGCGCCAACAAGGCGACGCCCAAGAGCTTCTCACGGTCGGCGAGGCTGCGTTTCACCGTCGTTGCCGAGCTCCCGTGGCCGTGTCGAAGTAGCACAGCGCCCGCTCCGGCACCGCGAACTCCATATCGCTCTCCTCGGCGATCTCGGTGGCGACGG
>WNGO01000585.1_pt1 | contig 22584 bp, 15 predicted proteins | sample 5400511 | NCBI WGS metagenome assembly WNGO01 (sample SAMN13153380, study PRJNA577476) | soil metagenome | isolation source: 20 cm soil or saprolite under Garry oak tree replicate 2 | place: USA:California | collected 2016-06-15 | reverse complement strand
TCAGGCTGGTTTCCGTTTCGTTCCCTTAAAATGGCGGCATCCCCGGCAAACATGGGCCCTTTTTGCTAAAGCCGGGCATGAGGTGTGGTGGAGCGATAAAATACCGCTCACGTGGAATTCGAAGATCGACGCGAACAAGTGAACATTGCCATCATTTTTCGAGCTTGCCCTTAGGCGAGCTCATGTTCGGTTAAACGTCGAAGAGCTTTCAGATAGTTGGCCGATGTTTCCTCGATCTTTCAGTCGAGCTTCTTGTCAAATAATCGCGAATGGACTGCCTGTCGAAACTGGGCGGGCTCGTTACCAAGACAAAACTGATCCGAAGAAATTGTTTGTTCAGATTGGAGTTTACGGTGTGCAGCATCTATGATACGCATTTGTATTCCACATAAGTATTTGTCTGCTTATTGAAGCGAAAACACTTGAAGGACCCATCGACCGCCAATACCGCCGTTTGCATCGCCGGCGCGCATCGCTCAGGAACGTCGATGCTCACGAAGCTATTGCATACTTGCGGCCTCTACCTGGGCTCAGACAGCGATTTGATGCCCGCCCAGGCTGATAACCCCGACGGTTTTTGGGAAAATCTTCGCTTCGTGGCGCTCAACGACGAAGTGCTCAATGAACTCGGCGGCGCCTGGGATCTTCCGCCGAAGGCCGACGAGAACTTTAAGCATGCCCGGCTTGATCCTTTGCGCACCAAAGCGCAGCTGCTGGTTGAAGGATTTGATTCCGCGAGGGTTTGGGGCTGGAAGGATCCGCGCAACAGTTTGACGCTGCCGTTCTGGCAGGACCTTTTGCCTAAACTGAAAACAGTCATCATCGTGCGTAATCCGCTTGAAGTCGCTTACTCAATGCGGGAGCGGAACGGAACGTCTTATTCGTTTGGTTTGCGGCTTTGGGAAATCTACAACCGACGCGTGATCGAGACATTAAGCAAGCAAGAGCGGCTCGTTACTCATTACGATTTGTTTTTCGAAGACGCGGGAACGGAATTACGGCGAATTGTGCGGTTCATCGGTTTGCCCGATGAGGAAGTAAACAGCGCGGCGGCGCTGATAACAACCCAAAGACGCCACACCCATTTCACGATTGACCAACTGATCGATGCTCGCGTCTCCGCAGAAGTGATCGAACTTTATCGCGCTTTGATTGCCGAGGCCGATCAAGGCACCAGTGCATCGGCGAAGAAAGGAAACAAAGCTAAGATAACGCAGGCTCCGCGACCTGCGAAATCGGGAGAAGCCGATTTGCTTCCCGGATCGGTTAGCCGGCTGAATGCTTCCGTTCCAGAAAAAATTGCGCGGATCGAGCATCTCGAGCGCGAGTTCTTCCAACTTAGCCTCCATCACGAAAGAGAGCGCGCCGAGCATCTTGAGCGCGAGCTTCGCCAATTTAGCCTCCACCACGAAAAAGAGCGCGCCGAGTACCAACGCGAGATTGAGAGAATTCGGGAATCCTTCCTGCAAGCGGAAGCTCGGCATAAGACTGAAGTAGAGAAACTCAGTGTCCATCTTGCGCAAACGGAAGCTCGGCATAAGACCGAAGTAGAGAAACTCAGTGCTCATCTTGCGCAAACGGAAGCTCGGCATAAGACCGAAGCAGAGGAATTGCGCCATCGCATAGTGGAAATGAACCGTCTTCTTCATGACAAAAGCGTAAGTCTCGCAGAAGACGAGAAATACATCGCCGAGCTAACGGACCGGTTACGCAAGCAGCTATGGAATACGAGAAGGCTCTCGCGTCTGCTTGAGGATGTGGCAAGCGCGGCTCGCAGGCTCCGCACTTCCCGCCGGTGGAAATTGGCCAACCCCGGCGCGACGCTCAAAGCAAAGCTGTCTCAGGGAAAAGTGTCGCCCGGTTATGGACACCTTGAAAAGATTGTGAACACCTATTCCAAATGGCGCGTTGCGCACCCGGAAATCGCGAAGATCGATGATGAAATCAAGGCCGCCCAGGTCCCGACGATTCCCAGGATCGCGGCGCAACTGCGTGGGAAGATTGGTAGTTCCGAAGGCACCAATTCGGTTGAAGTTGCCGTAGCGGCAAGTGGTGTGCCGAATAAAGATCCCGCCGCTCAGGCTGCGCCTATTCCCTCATTGCCATTGAGGTCTCTTCATTTTCCGGCGCACAAGGAGGTTGAGGTCTCAGTTATTATTCCGGTCTTTAACCAGCTGCCATTTACACACGCATGTCTTGCTTCGCTGCAGACTGTGCAAGAACGACCGTCCTTCGAGGTGATTATCGTGGACGACTGCTCCAGGGACGACACGGCTAAACTTGTCCCTCAGATTCGCGGTATTATTTATCTGCGCAACGAGACGAACTCCGGTTTCATCGCCTCCTGCAACCGTGGTGCGGAAAAGGCGCGCGGCAGATATCTCTTTTTTTTGAATAATGACACGATTGTTAAGGAAGGCTGGCTGAGCGCGCTGATGGATACCTTTGCCGAAGAACCGCAAGCAGGTGTTGTCGGCTCAAAACTCGTTTACCCGGATGGTCGTTTACAGGAGGCAGGCGGTATTATATGGCGGGATGCCTCGGGATGGAACTTTGGCAAGTCCGATGACCCTGAAAAACCTGAATACAATTATCTCCGCGAAGTAGATTATTGCTCAGCAGCAGCGTTGATGATTCCCAAGTCGCTGTTTCACAGCGTGGGTGGCTTCGATTCGCGCTACGCGCCCGCCTACTACGAAGATACCGACCTGTCGTTCAAGGTTCGCCGGGCTGGTTACAACGTATTATATCAGCCGCTAAGCGAGGTCATCCACTACGAAGGAGCAACCGGGGGAACTGATCTCTCAACCGGCACAAAAAAACATCAGGATATCAACCGCTCGACATTTGCGAAAAAGTGGGCCGTTGAGCTGATGGCAAAACCAGCCGATGGCGATTTGACATTCCTGCGGCAGCCGGCACCGGGTCGAAAAAACATTCTGGTGATTGACCATCATCTTCCGATGCCGGATCGCGATTCAGGATCGCTACGGATGTTTCAAATCCTCAAGCTCCTCCATGAGCTTGGTCATCGCGTCACTTTCATTCCCGATAATCTGGCAAACATTCGTCCCTACACGGGCCAGCTGCAAAAACGTGGAGTCGAGGTGGTCTATCACCCTTATATCAAAAAAGTGCGCGACTACCTCATTTCGCACGGCTCCGAGTTTGATGCCGTTGTGCTAAGCCGATGTGGGTTTGCGCACAAACACATCACCGATGTTCGCCTGTTTGCACCGCAGAGCCGCATTATTTTTGACACGGTTGATCTTCATTTCCTCCGTGAAGAGAGCGAGGCACGTCTAACTCGGGACCACGAAGTGCAGCGGAAGGCGCAGCAGACGCAGCAACTGGAGTATGAATTGATTGATCAATCTGATGAGACCTGGACGGTAAGCAGCGTCGAACAGCAGTTGCTCCAAGAGAAGTGGCCTAACAAGTCTATTCAACTGGTTTCGAATATTGTCGATGTACCCGGATCGAAGACACCGTTCGCGCTTCGGCGAGACTGGCTATTCATTGGTGGTTTTCAACACAGGCCAAACATTGACGCTGTTCTCTTTTTTGTGCAGAGAATTTATCCGCTGGTGAGCGAGCATCTGCGCGATGCCAAATTCTACATCATTGGTGAGAAGGCGCCGCCGGAGATAGTTGCTTTGGCGACTGAGAGGATCATTGTCGCGGGACTGCAGACAGATGTTCGTCCGTTTTTTGATAGCGTAAAACTATCCGTTGCGCCGCTGCGATTTGGGGCAGGCGTGAAAGGCAAGATCAACCAAAGCATGGCCTTCGGGGTGCCGGTGGTCGCAACCTCGGTGGCTGTGGAGGGAACAGCCCTAAATAATTGTGAAGAAATTCTGGTTGCGGACGATCCGGAAGACTTTGCGCGGGCATTGATTGAGCTTTACGAATCGGAAGAACTTTGGGAGCGGCTCTCCGAGAACGGCATCAGGAAAACACACGCTCTCTACTCCCCCGACGCTGCACGCAAGAAGCTACAGAGCTTGTTTACTGATCAACACCTCAAAAGCTTGGGTGAGCCATCGCGGGTCTTTACGCAGCGAGATGTCGCGATGGCAGCCAAAGGATAACTTCTGGTTCTTAAGAAGTGAATGAGAGCGCCCAACCTGGAGCGATCACAGGTAGAATCAGTGCGACGCCCAATCCCATCTCTTTCGGGCAAGGCTCCGTTGTGATTTCATGGGAAACGAACGATCCCGCCGGAGGGGAGGTTCGCGTTTCAACCTGTGGCGGTCACGAACAGCTAGTCAGCCAGGGCCACTCCGGACAGACGGAAATCCCCTGGATCGTGGATTCGACGATATATGACTTCCGCCTCTACGCCGCCAGTCAACCCGAGACGCCTATTGACTCGGTGCAGGTTAGACGTGCCCTCGATTCCGCCCCGATGGTTCTGCGCGACCTTGCAGACGAAGCGCTGCGCGGAAATATCGACATGGCAGAACTCTCCCGGTTTATCGCAACGGTGATTCCAAGTTATCTGGATACGGCCAACTTTCGCCAAATCTTTGCAGTGGTTCTGCGCGAGCTCGCCATCAAAATCATGCGGGGAAACATCGACATGGCAGAACTTTCCCGGTTTATCGCAACGGTCATCCCGACTTATCTGCTTGATACGATTTCAGGGAGAATCATTGCAACGCCGGACTCCATCTCTTTTGGGCAAGACCGCGTTCTGATTTCATGGGGAACAAACGATCCCGCTGGAGGCGACGTTCGCGTTTCGACCTCTGGCGGCGACGAAAAGCTGCTCAGCCGGGAACCATCCGGGCAGATGGAAATCTCTTGGATAGCGGATTCGACAATATATGACTTTCGCCTCTATGCCGCCAGTCAGCCCGAGACGCCTATTGACTCGGTGCAGGTTAGACGTGCCCTCGATTCCGCCCCGCTGGTTCTGCGCGACCTTGCAGACGAAGCGCTGCGCGGAAATATCGACATGGCAGAACTCTCCCGGTTTATCGCAACGGTGATCCCTCGTTGTCTGCACGGCGCAAACTTTCTCGAGTGCTTTCGAGTGTGGGAGCAGCATGGTTTTCATGTGACGCCGGTGCACTTTTATCAACCTATTCCCGATACCCAAACCTTGCCCGAAACGCTCTGGAAGAGACCGAGCAAACTCGTGGGTATCGACATGAACCACTCTGTCCAGCTCGATCTATTGCGAAAGAGGTTTCCAAAATTCCGCGAGGAATATGAACAGTTTCCAACCAAACCCACTGGGGAACCGAGCCGGTTTTACCTTGGTAACGGTCTCTTTGATGGCACAGATGCGTTGGTTGCTTACTCCATGGTTCGCCATTTCCAGCCAGATTTGATCATTGAAGTCGGAAGCGGGTTCTCTTCTCTGGTCTCAGGTGAGGCGGCCGCGAAAAACAACAGCTCGGCCCTTATCTGTATCGAGCCGTTTCCTAAAGAATTTCTGAAACAGGGCTTTCCTGGATTACATTCCCTGATCGAGAAAAGAGTGGAAGATGTCGATCTTAACTTCTTTTCACAACTGGGTTCCGGCGACATCCTTTTCATCGACAGCTCGCATACGGTCAAAATAGGAGGAGACGTTAATTACCTTTTCTTGGAACTGTTGCCGCGTCTCAAGCCGGGTGTCATCGTACACGTTCACGACATTTTCCTTCCGTTCGAGTACCGGCGTGATTGGGTGATGGACGAATTTCGCTTTTGGACCGAGCAATATCTGCTCCAGGCGTTTCTAAGTTTTAATTCCGAGTTCGAAGTGCTGATGGCCAATAGCTATCTCAGCCACTACTATAAGGAGGATCTCAAAGCTGCTTTTCCGAGTTTAGCATCATGGGGCGGAGGCAGTTTCTGGATGCGCCGAAAGCCTCCCACCGTGAAATTGACTGGACCACGCCATCGTAAAAGGAAAAAGAAGACCTTCGCAGGGCAAAGGATTACGGGGCGCTCACCGCGAATCCGGCGATAAGCTATCGGCCAAATCGCATCTTCAGTGCCACACCACCGGGGCTCCAGCCATTGACAGTCCGCCGCCATTGGGATGCGAAAATTGACGACTCATGTAAGATGAATCGTATTGGGCGAGAGAACCAGAGGAGCTCGCAAGTAACCGGCGCGCGACTACTACGCTGAAATGCAGAATAAGATAAACAAGCCGATTTTTGTGGTCGGATCGCCACGCTCGGGCACAAGCGTTTTGACGTGGTGTCTCGGGCAGCATCCGAACATTGTAGCGCTCCCGGAGTCAAGCTGGATGGGAGATGTCGCGATTGATCTCGCCATTCGCTACCAAATTGGAGCGGAACGCGGTATTCGCTCCATCTTAAGTGCGATGGATATTTACTCTGATGAATTCTTCGCCAGTTTTGGTCAGACTATCAACGACTTGATCCTGAGACATCGTAGAGACCTGGACAGAAAACGACGCGTGGTGTCTCCCCCCGGCGCGCATCGAGCGCCGAGCCCTTCCAAAACAAGCCATTCAAAGCCCCAACCAAGGGCGCGCTGGGTGGACGGAACCCCGGAATACTCCTTTTACATCTGCGGTTTGCGCAAACTCTTTCCGAAGGCACGCTTCATCCATATCGTTCGCGACGTTCCTTCGGTGGTGCGGTCGATGCTGAACTTCCACCGCATTGCGGGAAATCGTTTGGTGGCCAACGAAGAGCAGGCTTACGACTACTGGCTTAGAGCGGTTAGCGCATGTCTGAAGGCTGAGCAGGCCTACGGTCCTCGGGTTGTCCTCCGGTTGCGCTATTCCGAGCTCGTGGATTCGCCCGAAACCGCGATGCGCTCCGTCCTCAAATTCGTCGGCGAACGCTATGTCACCGCTTCTTTGACGCCTCTCCAGGAACGGATCAACAGCTCCAAGGTTCCTGCCGATTTCAAAATTGGCGACCCCGAAACCGATTCGGTGCTCGTCGAGCGGGCAACGCAACTTTCCACCGAAATGACCGAAACTGCGCAACCGTCCGAGCCCTCGCCTGCCGCAGCGGAGGAAATGGAAGCTGCGTTTTATGAACGAGCCCGATATGTAGCGACCGTTGATAGCGAATATCACCGGGCCAAGCAGATAATTGCGACGTTGCAAAAGGAACATGCTCAGCAGGAAGCCTCATATCACGCGGAGCTTCGACGAATGCAGGCGGAACATGCTCAGCAGGAAGCCTCATATCGCGCGGAGCTCCGAAGAATGCAGACAGAACATGCTCAGGAGCAAGCCTCATATTACGCGGAGCTCCAAAGAGTAGAGGCGGAACGACAGCGGCACGAGCGGAGCATCGCGGAGCTGACAGATCGATTGCGCAGACAGCTTTGGGACACCCGCAGACTCTCGCGTTTGCTCGATGATGCTGAAAACGCCGCCGCCCGTTTGCGTTCTTCCCGTCGCTGGAAATTGGCAAACCCGGGGACCGCAATCCAGGCAAAATTGTTTCCTGGCAAGGTGTCGCTGGGCTATGGGCATCTCGAAAAAATTGTCGCAGCGTATTCTCAATGGCGGGCTTCGCACCCGGAGATCGCGAAAATCGAGGATGCAACTAAGGCAGCCCGATCGTCGATCCTTTCAAGCAATGCCCAGGAGAATTCGGATAAGAAGGTTGAGGATTTCCCAGAGATTCAATCAGTCCGTAAAATTGCGATATCGGAAACCTCAGCGGAGCCGGAGTGACGCGACGCGCTCGGCAAGTTGGTACATGTTGAACCACGTTAAGCAAGGATCCTCATATCCCCCCGCGCCTCTTTGTACATCGAACTAAATTGGAACTAAATAATGCGCGAGGAACTTTACGGCGAAATTTTCGCGGCGGAGCAGGAACACTGGTGGTTCGTGGCCAGACACCGAATTGTTCTTCACCTACTGGAACATTATCTGCTGCCGAATAGCGGCACGCCGTACAAGGTGGCCGACTTGGGATGTGGTTGCGGAATGATGCTTTTGCGGCTCTCTGAAAAATATGAGCCGGTCGGCCTGGACGGCTCCAGCAATGCGATTGAATTTGCACGCCGTCGCGGAGTAACGGCAAAACTAGGAGCTCTTCCAGAGGATGTGCCTCTCTCGCGAGAAAGTTACGATGCGGTTTTGATGCTCGACGTCCTAGAACATCTGAAGTATGACCGCGCTTCGGTCGAGGTGGCGGCAAGTCTGCTAAAACCCGGAGGCATCTTGATCTGCACCGTGCCTGCTCATATGTGGCTGTGGACACAATTCGACGAGGACCATCATCACTTTCGGCGCTATTCCAGGAGGCAGTTCCGCTCCTTGTTTGACCAGCCTTCCATTCGCCTCGAATTATTGAGCCACCTGAACGCAATCCTGTTCGCGCCTGCGGCAATGTGGCGAATATTGGCAGCAAAGGTCTTTGAAAGAGATCGCGCCAGGTACCTAAGATTGCCGCCGTTTAACTCTGTGCTCAGATCGATTTTCGCCTTCGAGCGGTTGATGCTTGGTAAGGTGCCAATGCCGATTGGTCTAAGTTTTATCGCCGTCGCTCGAAAAAGGTAAAAATTCCTGGCGCAGCGCACAGATTCGTTAGATTTCCACGTTTCTGGAACCATCTCACGAATGGGAAGCCTCGACACGCAATGCAATCGGGTCCTTTAATCTCAGACGCCAAAGTCACCCATCACTGTTTATAGTTAGATGAATGATTCGCGCTTCTCATTAGCCGGTTCGGTCGCACGAGGCGGATTGAAACGTTGGCAGGAAAATCTCCTCGTATTGCTCCTCTATACGCTTCTGACACTGACCTTGACGTATCCAGCCCTTTTCTTTCTCCAGACAAAGGTGCCGGGAGGACCGGAAGATAATTTTCATTTTCTCTGGGAGCTTTGGTATGTCGCGCACGCCATCTTTGATCTTCATAAGTCGCCATTCTTTGATCCAGACGTGTTCGTTCCATTTGGTTACAGTTTGATCAGGAACCAGGATCTTTCTCCCGGAACCGTGCTTCTATTTTCGCCCTTGACGCACTTTTTCGGAGAAGTGTTCACCTATAATTTTTTAATTCTGGGATCGTTTGTCCTAACCGCATTTGGAGTTTACCTCTTGGCACGGGAGTTGTGGGCGAACCGTGCGGCCGCGGTTCTTGCGGGAATCATTGTTGGATTTTGTCCCTATCGGTTTACCCACGCCGAGGGCCATCTCTCCATCGTATCGACCGAATGGATACCTTTTTTCTTTCTGTATCTTGAACGCCTGATCTCAAAGCCACGGCCAAAGAACGCGATCCTCGCCGGCGTATTTTTTGGGCTGTCTGCCTGGTCAACGTGGTACTACTTCTTCATGGTTCCGATCGCAGCAGCGTTTTTCGTTCCCTTTCGAATCGATTGGAGAGCACCGCGGCACCAATTTCGTGAACTGTTGAAACTGGGTCTCGTTTCGTGTGGTGTTGCTCTGATTGTCGTACTCCCATTCTTGATTCCGTATTACCTCGCAACGCACGGAGGAGTAGTGGATCACCGTGGAACTGGTGAGTCGCAGGCTTTCGCTGCTGCGTTGGCCGACTACATTATTCCACCGACAACGCACTTTTTGTGGGGACCTCAGGTCGGGCAGCTCTGGCGCAATGGACCCAACGGGCTTTGGCAATCAGAATGGCAGCTCTATCTTGGTGTCGCCGCATTATTCTTGGCGGCGGCGGGAGTATTTCATCGTCGGCGCCGGGTGGTAATGGCGCTCATCGCGATGGCGCTGGGTTGCCTTCTTTTTTCCTTTGGTCCGGGAATCTACTTCACTCATCCACCTCCTCTTGGCAGCTCAACCAATGACGTGGCGTTGTCGTCGATACCAGCGCCTGGCAGACTCCTGCGCCAACTTCCAGGCTTTAATAGTCTTCGTGCTTGGGCGCGGTTCGGATTTTTTGTGGAAATGTCCGTAGGGGTTCTCGCAGCGGCCGGCTTGGTTCGTCTTCTCGAGTGGATGAAACAGCGATTTCATATGGGCGCCAGTGCGCAGCTGGGAGTAATCGCAATTGTCACTGGACTCGTCCTGCTAGACTTTTTTCCAAGGCCCACTTACATGAGTCCGGTTACGCCACGTCCGGTTGATCAGTGGCTCTCGGAACAACCCGGCGAGTTCGCCTTCATGGAGTATCCGATACCTCAACACGCATACGGCGGGCCCGCGATTTACTCCACAAGATTGACTGGGAAGCGAATCATTATGGGCAATGCCCAAAATCCGCCAAACATCTTATTCTGGGGCAATCTCGGCGCATTCCCATCTCCTTCCACGCTTGATCTGCTCCATGGATGGGGCGCCAAGTACGTTCTGGTAGACGAAAACCTTTATCGAGCGGGCGTATCATTCTGGAACATCTACCAAACTTGGAGCTCATTGGAATTAGCAATTAAGGCAAGCCCAAGACTGAAAGAAGCTATCGTTTTGAATGGGGTTCACGTCTATGAAATTGGCAGCGGAGGCGGTGAGAGCGACGGCATAGAGCTACTTGCTAATGGAAGCTTCGAAGGAGGCAGCGCAACGACACTTTCCGGTTGGGGGATAATCGGCAAACCGATAATCGAACGAAAAGGAAACCACTCTTACAATGACGCCGCCGCTTGTGCTGTGACACCAAGGGATTTTCTCATATCCGACCCTGTTGCCGTCGAAGCAGGTCAATGCTATCGACTAAGCGTTCGCCAGAGGTCGAGCTCTTCGAAACTGGGAACATTGCGTCTGCAATTAAAGTGGAAGGGCAAAGACAAGCGTGACCTGTCACCTTCGACTGTCGCCCTCACCGATGTACCTTCCGCACCGCAATGGCAGGAGTCTAGCATGACAATCCGAGCGCCTGACGGCAGTAAATATGCTGTTGTGCACGCAGCAGCAGCCAAGAGGAGAGTTTGGATTGATGATTATTCTCTCGTCAAGCTTGCTGATGATTGCCAGCCGGCGCTCTTCGTTACTCCTAACCCAATCTCGGTGCCAGTTGGAGAGGTGGGTCAGGCGGCTATCTCCTGGAATACCTATCGTAGCTCGGAAGGCCGGATAACGCTAGCAGTCGATGGTGGCCCCGAAGAACTTTTCGCCGAGGGGCGGCTGGGATTGAAGATGTTTGATGGAATTAAACCTCAGGCACGCTATCAATTTCGGCTCTACACCGACCCGGAAACGACGGCGGCGGAGACAATCGAATTACGCGCGGTAGAAAGAACTGCTACAATAGTCGCTGATCCGAATCCGGTTCCGATCGGTTCTGGTCTCGGACGAACGAAAATTTCCTGGACGACCCTGACTGACTCAAATGGCGAGGTCTACGTCTCGCAGGACGGAAGACCCGAACAACTTTTTGCACGTGGACCTGCTGGCTCCCTGGAGGTCAATTGGATCGCCGCTGGAAGTCATTACGAATTTCGACTCTACTCGAAAAATGGTGGGACGCGGCATCTTCTAGCAAAGGTTGTCGTTACCCGTTAATGCCGAAGCAATTCCTTCGGGTAAGCGGATTGACGATAATCGCCCTAGACTCTACGATTGGCCCACGTGCACAGATTATTGCCCCTGGCGCTTGGAATTGCAGTTTGCTGCTCGGTTTTGAACGCATGTGATGGCGGTCGACGCCACCCGACTCAAGATGCAACGCGCGGCAAGCCCCTCTTGTTCGCTGAGCCCAATCCCCTTCCAGCTGGCGACCCAGACCAGCCGCTTGCAACAACGGTGATCACCTGGAACACTGGAAGCGAAGCGACGGGTGATCTCTACGTCAAAGTGAATCGATCGCCCGAAGTCTTCATCACCCGTGCTCCGTCCGGGACCATGAAGATTGATTGGATTCAATTTGATGCACGGTATGAATTCCGCCTGTATGCAAAAAAACGCTCGAAACTTCTCACGAAACTGGAAGTTACTCGTGACGACTAAGTATTTTCGACAACCTGATTCGAATCGCCCGTACCAAAGCTCCATGTTACAGTTTGCCTTGCAGTGATCTGTTCCTGTTTAAAGTGGGCACATGCAAATGAAAGTCGGTCTTATCGGTTATGGCTATTGGGGTCCAAACCTCCTCCGCAACTTGCACGAGACGGATGGGGTGGAGATCACGCGATGTGTCGATCTGCGTCCGGACCGGCGCGCTAGCGCCAGTAAACGTTACCCCGGACTACAAGTTTCCGACGACGCTGAAGAGATCTTCAGAGATCCTGAAATAAGCGCGGTCGCTATCGCTACGCCAGTCTCCACTCACTTTGAGCTGGCGAAGCGGGCCCTGGAAGCCAGCAAGCATGTATTGATCGAAAAACCCATCACCCGGACAACCGCCGAGGCTGAAGCGCTTATCCATCTGGCCCAGGGCAAAGGTCTTGTTCTAATGGTGGATCATACCTTCATCTATACTGGAGCGGTTCGTAAGCTGAAGCAGATGATTGAAGCGGGGGAGCTCGGCGAGCTCTACTACTTGGATTCGGTGCGCGTAAACCTCGGGCTGTTTCAACATGATATTGACGTGATTTGGGATTTGGCCCCTCACGACCTATCTATTCTAACCTATCTCATTACTGAAAAGCCCGACTACGTCTCGGCTGTAGGCGCCGATCACACCGGACGTGGCATGGTTGATGTGGCGTACTTGACTTTGCACTTCGCGAACAACTTCATCGCGCATTTCCATGTCAATTGGCTTTCGCCCGTAAAAGTCCGCCAGAATCTGATTGGCGGTAGTCGGCGAATGGTCGTATACGATGATATGGAACCCAGCGAAAAGGTTCGGGTCTACGACCGTGGCATCCAAGTCACTTCCCAAGACGGAGTGTATAAGGCGCTGGTCGACTACCGGATGGGCGACATGTGGTCGCCTAAGCTCGAACTCCGCGAAGCGCTTTCGGTCGAATGTGAACATTTTGTCGATTGCGTACGGTCTAAAAAAACGCCTCGCTCCGATGGTGAGAGCGGATTGGCAGTTGTAAAGATTCTCGAGGCCGCGAGTAAGTCGATCGCAAACGATGGCTGTCGAATCGCTATCTAATAAGCCTTGCCGCTAACCGGAACTTAAGATCAGGTGCGTATGAAACAGCAGGCGATCAAGGGCCAATTTTGCGTGGTCGCGCCTGACGTGCAGCTTGGCCGCGACGTAGTCATCCACAGTTTCGTGAACCTATACGGCTGCACGATCGGAGACGGGACCAGGCTTGGTACCTTCGTGGAAGTACAAAAAGGCGCGCGCATCGGCCAGCGATGCAAGATCTCGAGTCACAGTTTCATTTGCGAAGGTGTTACGATTGAAGATGGAGTCTTTATTGGACACGGCGTAAAATTCATTAATGACAAGTATCCGCGTGCTACCACTGACAGCGGAGCGCTGCAAACAGAAGCCGATTGGAACGTTGATCCCACCCTAGTGCGGAGCGGAGCTAGCATCGGCAGCAATGCAACGATTCTCGGCGGGATCACGATCGGCGCGCGGGCCGTTGTCGGGGCCGGAAGCGTCGTCACGCGCAGTGTTGCAGATGGGGCAGTCGTCGCAGGTAATCCAGCTCGTGAACTGCCTAAGAAACACGTAGCTCCATGAAGGACCGGATATTTCTGTCGATTGTGATGCCAGCCTATAATGAGGAAGCGCACATCCAAGCAGTTATCGAAGAGCACCTCGACGCCATTACGCAGCTAATGCATTCACTGGATGATTGGGAAATCCTTTGTCTCGATGACGGTAGCAAAGATGGGACCGCTTCTGTAATAGATCGCCTCTCGCAACATACGAATAAAATACGCCTCCTTCGGCACGCGGAAAACAAAGGCATTTATCAATCATTTACAGACCTATACCACAGTGCGCGCGGAACCCACATTTATTCTACGGGATCGGACGGACAATGGCCTGCGGGTAACTTGCTGAAAATGTTCGCGACGCTTCAAACAGGAGTCGATTTGGTCGTCGGCGTTCGCCAAAATCGGAGCGCAGTTTACAGCTTGCGACGGCGGTTCATATCTTACATGTTTAATTTGATCGCGAAAATGCTCTTTGGCCTCGCTACGCGCGATGCCGGCAGCGTCAAACTCGGCGTGCGCGATGTTTTTACCTGCGATGTGATCTCTCGCAGTCCATTTATGGACGCCGAAAGAATCATTCGAGCGCACAGAAGCGGTTATAACGTGAAATTTGTACCGATTACCTTTCTCCCCCGTGCTCATGGAAAAGGAAAAGGGGCGACGTTGCGCAACATCGTTGCGTCGCTTCGGGATTGTTTTAGGTTACTTTATACAACAAAAATGTCGAGAACCCCTGTGACTCAATCAAGCCGGGAATAGCGGTTTGAGGGGCGACACGGCCGCAGGTTTGGCAAATTTATGGAGCGCAGTGTAACAAATGTCGTACGGTATTGGATGGATGAGCTACTTCCATTAGCAATCAGGGATAACTATTATTTTATGTATCCATTTTACCGATACTGGTTCAGTGGTTCAAAAAATCTGGACTCCATTATGCGATTTAAAGAGATCATTCACTCGATGAGCGAAGAAGAATTCACAGCTTTTTACGAAACGCTAAAATGCAGGGCCAATATCCGACCAACGGACTGCTCCGAAGCGAGCCTGGAATGGGTTCTACAAAGGATCGATGCTCGCAAAGACAAGGCACTGCTGGACGTTGGTTGCGGCCGCGGCCGGTGTATGGAGAAATTCTTAGAGCTTGGCCTCGACGTCACGGGCTGTGACATTTACGCGACACCCGCTGCCGGTTCGGCGAAATATGTTCAAGGCAATGTTGAAAATTTGCCCTTTGATAATCGATCATTCGATGTCGTTACCTGTTTTCACACTCTGGAGCATGTCCGCCGATTAAGCACAGCGCTGAATGAACTTAAAAGGGTGGCGAGAAAGCAGCTGTTTTTAATTGTTCCGCAACAGCGTTTTTTCCGTTTTACTCTTGATTTGCACATTCATTTCTTTTATTCCCCACTCTATTTCCGATCTTTGGTGGAATGCGAACCCAGTGAATGCGAGCAGGTGGGTGGTGATATTGTTTACTGTGGCTACATTGATCAGTAAAAAATATAGGGCTCACTGAACGCGTATCGCCACTTTGAACAGACCATATGAAGCGTGTCCCATACCTCGACCTTGGAGCTCAATACAATAGCATCCGTACTGAAGTGTTAACGGCGTTGGAGGAGGTCTGCGAATCGGGGAGATTTGCTCAGGGGCCAGCGACATCAGATTTTGAGGCAAAATTCGCAGCCTATTGCGGCGTCGATCATTGTGTGAGCCTGAACAGCGGCACGAGCGCGCTCCATCTTGCCCTACGTTGCCTCGATGTCGGGCCGGGAGATGAAGTGATTACGCCTGCGATGACTTTTATAGCAACTGCTTGGGCGATCAGCTACGCCGGCGCGAGGCCGGTTTTTGTAGATATCGACCCTGCGCGTCGGACCATGTGCCCGTCCCAGCTTGGGGCCGCAATCACACCGCGCACCAAAGCTATTATCCCGGTACACCTCTATGGCATGCCTGCGGACATGGACAGCATCAACGCCATTGCTGATCAATATGGAATACCCGTTATTGAGGACGCCGCGCAAGCACATGGAGCACGCTATCGGGGCAAGCGAGTTGGCCAATTGGGGAAAGTTGCTTGCTTCAGTTTTTATCCCAGCAAGAATCTGGGAGCATACGGTGAAGGCGGAGCTCTGGTTACCAATGATGTGGCGATCGCGCGGCGCTCCTGCTCCCTGCGCGATCACGCCCAGAGCGAGCGGTACTTCCACGATGAGATCGGGTACAATTATAGAATGGACAGCTTTCAAGCGGCGGTTCTCGCGATTAAGTTGGGGCGGCTCGACGGATGGAACGCGGCTCGCGCACATTGCGCGGCGAAGTACAGTGAGCTGCTTGGGGATTCAACCTTTGCGTTACCAACACGTTTTCCAGACTCTGAGTGTGTATGGCACTGTTACGTTATCGAAACTCCTGAGCGCGACCGAGCGCGGCGCATTTTGGGTGAAGCCGGCATTGAAACTGGAATTCACTATCCTTTACCTGCACACTTGCAAAAAGCGTATCATTATCTCGGATACCGGCCCGGGGATCTGCCAGTAACTGAGACTCTCTGTCAACGATGTCTGTCTCTTCCGATCTATCCTGAACTCTCGGAGGAAAAGATCTCGCGGGTTGCTTCGGTTCTTCTCGAAACCCAGGCAATAAAGTGAGACCAAGCTGGACCTAACCTGAGTTACCCGTTAGCCGAACTCGAGTCGCACAACCAAACGAGCAACGGTGAAGGTTGAGATTTATCCTCAGCAGAGCTGACATGTCTCCAATGCTGCGGCGTCATTTTTTCGCTGTGTCGGACTGGCGAGCCTTCTTTCGCAATCCAATCATCTTATCGCTTCTCGCCTATACAGCGATTATTCTTGTGCTGATTTTGCCGACCTTGAGTTTGTACATGTGGTCAGGCCATGACCAGCTTTATCCTGTCGTTCGCGTTTACGAGTTATGCAAGGTCTGGCGGGCAAACGGGCCATTCCATGCGCCTTGGGCACCCGACTGGGCTTTCGGATATGGCTACCCGTTTTACACATTTTATGCTCCGCTGGGTTACTACATAGGCGCCTTATGCCATTTTCTTTTGGGACTGGACTACGGCCCCGCGACGAAAATGAGCTTTTATAGCTCTTTGTATTTCAGCGGTCTGCTGATGTACGCGCTGGTTTATGTTATCGGCCGGCGGGAAGAATGGCCACGATTACCGTGGTGGGCGCTGGCTGCAGCGACGGTCTTCGCTTTGACTCGTTATCATCTAACGGACATCTTCGTTCGCGATTCGTTGGCCGAGTGCTGGGCATGGCCTACTTTGGTCGGCGTTTTTCTCGGGGCTGAAGTCGCACGGCGACACCCGGGACCCGGCATTCTTGTAGTCGCGATCATGTACGCCGGGCTTATGTTAAGCCATAACGTCATCGCTCTCTACGGTACAATCGCGATCGGGGCTTATGCGCTTCTCACAATATCCAAAAAGCGCTGGCCGTTTGTGGTTATGGCTGGGGGCGCCTTGGGAGCAACGATGGCGGCGTTTTTTTGGCTTCCCGCGTTAAGCTTGGTAAAGCTGACCTTTGCGGGTCTCCCCCAGCGGCTGAACTTCGCCTCGACCATCACCTCCCCATCGGATCTGCATCTGCACGCCTTATACTGGCAGCAGTACTTTAGTGAGTCCCTTGGCATCGGCGGCAGTATCGCCGGCCCAAATGATCCGATGGGCATTAACCTCGGTATCGCTGTCTTAATTGGCATTGCGCTCGCAGCCATTGCCGTGTTTCGACCGGGTCTGACAAAGGGCCAACGGTATCGCATTACCATATGTTTGGCGCTCACCGCTATTTTCCTATTTGTCATGTCTCGACAAATGAATTGGGCGCGCGTGCCTGCTATTTTATGTTACGTGCAGTTCCCGTGGCGATTATTAATCTTTACTGCTTTTTTTGGATGCCTTGCCACCGCCATGGCCGCACCGGTCCTGGACAGATGGCTTCATCCGCTGATTTGGACTTTCATCGCCATGCTGATGGCGATTCCGACGCTACCTTGCACTTTAAACCTCCCAGGCCTGCTTACCGACTGGGGGAGCACCAATCGCATCCTGCATTGGTATGCCCGGCAGGAGCGGGGCGCTTGGTACGGAGGAGCCGCTCCTTACGAGTACTGGCCCTTGTCAGTCAAACCGCCTCTGACCGATCCGAAGTTCCTCGCTAACAATCCTCCTCCGGCAAATCGCCTCAAAGCTGTTAGCGGAGAAATTACCGTCGAAAATTATCGCCAGGAAGGCGTAGCATACGTGTATAAATACCATGCGCCGCACGAAGTGGTGACTCACATGGCGATTGTTTATTTTCCTGGATGGGAGCTAACCGTTGATGGCCACAGGAGAGACAATGATATCTCGATGAGCGATGACGGTCTTCTGAAACTCAAACTGCCATCGGGAGCGCACACAGCGGAACTGAAGTACGGGCTATCCCCAATCGGCCGCATTGCGCGCAATATTAGCTATCTCGCGTGGACTGCTTGGGCAGGCGCTGCGATCTTACTGGCGCTCCAAGGTTGGAAAAAGTCCAGGCGAAACTGGCCGTCTTCGGAATTTCTCGAAACTCGCTCTTCGGCTGAGAGTTAAATTCAAAGATGTTCAACTGCATCTCTTCGAGAAGACGCAAGCACCTCGCATCCGCGCGGGTTTGCGAACGGGGTAATGGCATTTCCATCTGCGTCACCGCTATTGCCGCCGTCTCAGTTGGTTTCATCACGTGTGCTCGTGCCACGGCTGAGGACGCGGCACCGAGGCTCACGCGCGCCGTTGCAGAGGTTCCGGCTGATGCTTCCGTTTTCGAGTTGCCGCAGGGTACTTACACGATCGGCAGCACTTGGACGATCCCCCGGGCCGGAATTACCATTCGGGGCGCGGGCGTGGGCAAGACAGTTCTGGTCCGAGATGCCAATTTTAAGGGGCCCTTGATCAATATGAACGGGGAAGCCTCGATGATAACTGCCCTCACCATCGACGGGAATTGCCAGCGCCAGGAAAAAACTGCGCCCGAATTATCTCTGCATGGAGCGAAAGACATCGCCGAGGTGGTTGAAGTGAAGAACTTCTGTCACATCGGCATTGCCGTCTTTGCGTCCGAATGTCGCGTCAGCAGATGCATTATTACAGGACTTGGTGACCCGGCGATTCAAAATATCGGAATCTGGCGCGATGCGGGTCGACTGCCGACCAGCGCAGCGATTACCCTGGATCACAATGTCGTGAAGGATATCGGCCTGAACGGCATTTATTGCACCGGTGGGCAAATAACAATCGCCGATAATCAATTAAGCGGCAATCATTCTTATACGAAAGTTGGCGGTGGACAGATCGATATAGGAAATGCATTTAGTACGAACACCGACGCCCTCATTACCGGCAACACGATTCTCAACGGAGGCGGCATTAAAACAGGTGGAATGGAGTTGGGCGGTGGCACGTTCACCATTAGGAACAATACAATTCGCGGTCATGGATCCGGTGGCATAGGCATAGGACATAACGTCATAAGAGCCACGATCAGCGGTAACGTCATCTCCAATTGTGGTCGCAACATCGCTGAAAAGAATAGCCCGCAAGATAGGTCCGGCATTTACGTCGGGTACGGTGCGGCAAACGTAGAGATTTCCGATAATCGATGCTTCGATGATCAGCCAGGCAAAACCCAAACATTTGGGATTATCCTGGTCGGTCCTCCGGCTCGACCGGATTCGAGGTTTTCGCCCAAAGCTATCGAACACCTGGCAATAAAGGGAAACGATCTGCGCGGAAATGTGCACTCAATAGGTTTGCTGGATCAGAGCCACGCGCGAGATCGTTCGATATCCGGAAACCTTCCGGCCGAGGCGAACCGCTAATATCGCGGAGCAAACGCGCCGGCAACGAGTCAACTGACGGCGAATTCTGTTGACTAATCTTTGTGTCGGTTGTTAACGTCGCGCTCGCTTCGGCTACCACAATATGTCAAAATCGCACCTGCGAACACGCGTCAGGGAAAGCTTTGCGTCTCTACCTCTAATTGCAACGCTTGCATTCTTATTCGCTCCGATCCAGCACCTCTCCGCGCAGACGGTCTTGCCGAGCGGATTCGCTGAAAGGCAATATGCCGCGGGATTAAGTAATCCGACAGCAATGGCATTTGCGCCGGACCCCTGCCCTGCCTCCGGCACACCGGTGCGGAGACTCTTCATCTGCGAGCAAGGAGGAAGAGTTCGCGTGTTTCGGAACGGCGTCTTGCAATCCCAGCCGTTCGTAACTGTCGTGGCCGATACCCGCGGTGAACGCGGACTCGACGGCATCTGTTTCGATCCGAACTTCGCGGCCAATCGCTACGTCTATATCTACTACACGATCCACCAGGCAAACACCTCAGCGCCTACTCACAACCGGTTGATTCGTGTTACCGCTGATCCGGCAAACCCCGATGTCGCTTTAGCGGGGAGCGGGACGCCGATTATGGAGATGGACGATCTTAGCCCAACTGCCTTTGCGCACAATGGCGGCGGCTTGCACTTCGGACCCGACGGCAAACTTTACGTCTCCGTAGGTGAAAACACCTACGGGCCAAATGCGCAGTCGCTCAGCACTGTGCTTGGGAAAATCTTACGGATTAACCCGGTTCCGGAAAATCCTGATGGGACGAATCCAGAGTCGACCTTTCCAACTGATAATCCATTTTACAACAGCACCACGGGAAAAAATCGTGCGATCTACGCTCTCGGAGTGCGCAATCCATTTACGTTTAATTTTCAACCAGGCACTGGACGAATGTTCATCGACGATGTCGGTGCCAGCACCTGGGAGGAAATCAACCTGGGTAGTAGCGGCGCAAACTATGGCTGGCCAACTATCGAGGGCCCCGTCCAACCGCCTGTCGCCGGTTTTACAAATCCTATCTACGCCTACCAGCATTTTTCGGGCACTCCGCAGGGCTGCGCCATCACGGGCGGCGGTTTTTATAATCCGCCACCGCTTTGCTCCGGGGACCCGCCGTATGGTTTTCCATCTTCGTACGTCGGCCAATATTTCTTCTTGGACCTTTGCGGTGGATGGATTTACACGATGAATCCAAATCAGATCGATCCCGCCAGTCCCTATGGCTTTCATAGGATCACTCCGTTTGCCAGCGGCATACATGGGGCGCCGACTTACCTGACCATAGGCCCAGATTCAAATCTGTATTATATCAGTCGTGATGATGGCGCGGTTTATCAAATTCGTTATCCCGTGAGCCTTGCTCCTACGATTGGCACCCAGCCAGCGGACGTCCTGGTTGGGCAGGGCTGGCCCGCCACATTTAGTGTCGAAGCCTCAGGCGCGCCGACACTGCACTATCGCTGGCAACGAAACGATACGGATATCGCCGGAGCCGCCGATAGGCCGAGCTACACAGTGTCCAATCCACAGGTAGCGACAGACAATGGAGCCAGGTACCGCTGTCTTGTAAGTAATTCCTTTGGAAGCACAGCAACACGAGAGGCCATTTTGTCGGTTACGACCAAGCAGCCACCGATTCCTACCATCAGCTCCCCTCATCCAAACACTTATTACAATGCGGGAGACACCATCACTTTTGTCGGTTCAGCAGTCGACGGCCACGATATAGTGACCGGGGATCCCCAGGATGGAGTTCTGGCTCCGAGCGCGTTCACCTGGACGATTTTGTTCGAGCATCATTCCTTATCCAATCCCAATCATCATACTCATCCTTTTTTCCCGCCGACGAGCGGAATTGCTGGTGGTACGGTCACTCTCAACTTTGGTGAAACCGATCCGGATGTTTGGTATCGCATTTTTCTGACTGCAAGAGATTCCTACGGGCTCTCCCAGACGATTTTCAGAGACATATTTCCGCGCCATGTGCAGCTCAGGGTGACCAGCAACCCAGCGCTCTTTTCGGTCAAGGTAGACGGCTCACCCAAGACCGCTCCTTACCCATTTTGGAGCGTGGTTCACATGATGCGGAGCATCGGTGTAGACACTCCACAGGTTGTAAATGGGCTTACCTACGATTTCGTCTCCTGGTCGGACCATGGCGCTCGGACCCACAACATTTCTGCGCCTTCGACTGCCACTGGCTATGTTGCTAATTTTTGGAAGCGGCCTGGCTACGGCAGCATCACCGCCAATCCCAATCCCATGCAGGTGAGCGATGGCAGCGGTGCAGGAGCGACCACTCTGTTTTGGTCAAGCGGACAAACAAACGAGGTGGAAGTGCACCTCGGTGCCCCTGGAGGGGAACTCGTGGCCAGAAGCGGCTCCGGTAGCTTCTCGCAGCTGACTAATAAGTCGATACACGAAGGGACGAAGTTTTATCTCCAAGATGTAAGCCACCGCCAGCCTCTTACGCACACTTTCACCCTGGATTCAGTAACTTTGCACGTCACCACTGCGCCTACCGCTTCGATCACCGCTGATCCAAATCCTTTCCTGGCCGATTCAGAGGGGGTTGGCCAAACTACTCTCGCCTGGACAAGCTACGGCACTACTGCGGTAGAAATTCGCGTCAATGCTCCGAACGGTAACAGGTTTGCCGGGAGTGGCCTAGGCACTTTCTCAATGAGCACAGGTCACTGGGTGCGAGACGGCATGACATTTTATCTGCAGAATGTCTCCAACGGGCTGCCGCTAACCGCCGCTAACACGCTCGCTAGAGTGACCATGGCAGGTTTAACTCCCAGCCCGCCTACCGGCTCGATCAGCGCCAGGCCAAATCCGTTTACGCCCGATTCACAGGGACGTGGACAAACAACTCTCACCTGGACAAGCGCTGGGATCACCAGGGTTGAAGTTCACGCCAGTGCTCCTAATGGCAACCGCCTTGCTGGGAGTGGTCCGGGCACTTTTTCAGCAACCACTGGACAGTGGGTGCGGGATGGCATGACATTTTACCTGCAAAACGTCTCAAACGGTTTGCCTTTAACTTCCGCGAACACCCTTGCCCGAGTCACAATGACGGCGTCCCGGTGATAACACGCCCCGTTTTCATCGGTGGCGCTACCCTCGTGAGAAGCCATAGCTGGATAGTTCAACAACTTTGGATTCCCTTTGCGTACAGACAGTAACGCAAGCTAAAGAT
>WNGO01000968.1_pt1 | contig 22602 bp, 21 predicted proteins | sample 5400511 | NCBI WGS metagenome assembly WNGO01 (sample SAMN13153380, study PRJNA577476) | soil metagenome | isolation source: 20 cm soil or saprolite under Garry oak tree replicate 2 | place: USA:California | collected 2016-06-15 | reverse complement strand
GCTTGTCACCCTTCACGTCATGAGCGACAAGCGGCGAGCGGACCAGGTCTGGCCCCCGAGCGCCTGTGGCCTCAGGGCCGTGACAGAATCCACATGCTTGCTCGAACTGTTTGTGTCCGCGCTCGACTGCCGCATCTTGAGAAACAGACTGGGGCCAAGCCGTGGAATTCCATGGACCGAGTAGAAAAATCATCGCTGCACAAAAAATTGCAGATCTCGCCAGATGTGTTTGCCATGCTGGCCCATTCCCTCGCATCTTCATTCCTCAATCCTCTGCCAATTCGCAGCCATGCTCCAGAGGCCACAGATCCGGCTACCCAAAACCAGAATGTATGGGACTCTTGGCAGGTCCGCAATGAGCTTCTTGAGTCGCCAACATTGATCCGGCATGTATTTCGGAACTGACTCCTCCGTGGAGGATGCTTAACGCAAGGGGGGATTCTAACATTGAGTCGCGTGTGCCGCATGGGCCAAGCCCATCACCTGTCCGCGGCGGTATTGGTCTTGCAGAGTTATTCTGAACAGGCGTTGCTCCTCCGGTGCCTCGTCAAAATTGAGAGTGCCTTTGAAATCAATAACATACCAAGAGATCGTGTCACACGCGTTGCAGAGATGACATGCAGCTGCGCAGGGCTGCACAGAATATTCGGTAGGGACAGTGTGGCACAGATTCCACGCAAGGAGGTTCGCAGCTATTCACCGATGCTTTCTGGAGGTATGGCGGCAGCGTCCGACGAGGGACTCGACGCGGTCGTTAGAACTTCCGGGCAGCAGCGAGACGCTCTCAATTCGTCTCGACTGGCTTGGAGAGCGGGGCATTCAGCTGAAGCGGAACTTCAGTATTTGCCCTTTCTACCTGGCGATGGAGCTGTCGCTCCAATGCTAACGAGAGCGCAATTGTGCACAAACAAGACACCCACGGCACCAAAGGCGATACCCAGAAAAAGCGCGTGCCGTAACGCAGTGCCACGAGCCAAATCAAAGTACCGAGAAGCCCGCCGAGAATCGCCGCCAGGCGTCGTCTATCTTTCCAGGAAAGGTTAAACGAACAGACCGCCTCCATCAGTACTGCAAAGGGAAAGGCTACAACGAGGTCCACTAAGTAATGTTCCCCCGTACCGACTGTTGCGAGAGCCGTGAAGACGAGAAATGCGAATGCCACGCCGCGCTCCCACCAGGAGAGTCCGCGCGAATACCACCACACCAGCAGCACCCATGCCATATGAAGAGAGGGCATGGCATTTGGCGCACCAACGATTCTCACGGGTTCCACGAACAAGCGAGATACATCGCCTGTTGGAATTGGCTGCCACGGAAATTGCTGCCGAAGGAGATGTACGGGCCCAAGGGCTGGAAAGAGATTGTAAAAGAGAACGCCGACAGGTCCGGTGGCCAGCAAGGCCACAAAGGATGGCACTGCTTTTTCACCCAGGCGGAGGAGCCGACCCACATAGATCAAAGCGATGGGGATCGCCAAAGCAATATAGAAAAACTCGCACGTCACTCGCAGGGAAGGCCACCTGGCAAAACTCTGCCCCACAATAAACGGGAACTGCAAACGAAGGCTGGCATCGAAGGAGTAGAGATATAGGTCGAGGACTTTCGGATGAGCAGCCGCTGTCCACTCCAGGAGGTTACTGGCGAGATATTCGGACCCGACTAAGAGAAGCGCGGGAACAAAACCCAAAGCCAGCAGTTTGCGAGATGCGCCCTCTGCCCAAACACCGCGGACGCCCAGAATGGCCAAGCTGCTGAGTCCAGCGAATGAAAACCACGACGCAAACATTGGCCGGAAATGTAGCAGTTGAAAATCAATCACCGCAAAGAGAAATGTCCCGAAAAAAACCAGTAGTGCATCCCGCCAGGAAGGATGGATGCGGAAATGAATGACGCTAACGCTCGTGAGCGTGCACGCAAAAAAGATGGAGACGACTGCTTCAGTGTAAAACTGCCGATTTCGGCCCAGCCAGATGCCGCTTGCGATCAACAGAAATGTGACGACGATTCTTGCGACCTGCTTGGGAGACATGTTTCCTTCGTTTTAGCTTTCGACGCGGAGTTGCCCTCCAAATTCAGCAGCGCCTACATCCTTATTTGACCACGAAGAAGTGCTTTGATAGCCCACTGTCAGTCGGTAGAAAACCAATCGGTAAACGAGGACACCAATCGAAACTGGTTTCGCTCGCGGCCCTCACGGCGAAGGCTGGGAAGGGCCATTACTGCAGGGCGAGAATCATTCCGCAAAGCAGCACGGTCGGCGGGCAGGTGGCTTGTCCAGAGTTAGCCCGGAACCCTCTGATGGCGGGGGGGTAACATCTCCCGACGATTGGCGCCCAGCCGAGGCATGCAGCGGCATCAGGGAAAAAACCAGCAGTGCCAAGACGAAGGCCCGACGTCTTTTGCCAAGGAATTCTGATTTCATGCTCACGCCGCGTCCCCGGACATTTGTGCGCCTTCCTCGGAATATTGTTGATCCTGCGAATCGCGCGCTGACCTACTGGAGCTTGGCAAAGCGCGAATCATCCAGCTTTGGATTAACAATGCTTGCTGCCGAAAAAACTTTCTTGGCTTGTGAAATCTACGACTTCACAGCTTTGACCGAGGCCAGGAAGCACGACTGATCGTTAGTTTCTCCTCGGTGTCCATCCGCGCAATCTGCTGTCACCTGGGATGCAAAACCTGTCCCAACAATCACCGTGTGAAGGACCTTTCGTTCGCAGAAGCCTTGCTTCTGCACCGAAAGCTACCGGTTCCGATCGAACCTTCACACTTACCGATCTATCCGTTATCCTTGGGCCAAGAAGCCTGTCAGGCCTAACTCGCGCCAGCTCTGGTCTACGCAGACCTACTCTCGCACTAGTGTACTAAACAGCGGCGGGACGACGTTTTCCGACGTTCGTAGCCTGCTCGAAAGCGTAAGCCATCTGCAAGACTCCCCAATCGTCGTTGTGCCGGCCGACGATCTGAACTCCGATCGGCAGTCCGCTTTCGGAGAAGGCACAGGGAACCGAGATGGCAGGGTTCCCCGCGACGGAGATGTAATAAGCCGACTTCATCCAGGCGATGTAGTTTTCCATCTTCACGCCGGCAATCTCCACCGGGTAATGCGTCTTCACGTCAAACGGTAAAACCTGGTTCACGGGCAGAATAAAAAACTCATATTTTTCCATGAACTCGCGCATCCGCTGGTAGAGCGCCGTGCGTTTGGATTCCATTCGCGACAAATAGGGTCCCGTGAGTTTTCGCCCTTCTTCCACGTGCCAGCGGACATATTCATTCAGCTTGTCGGAATTGGCTTCGAGAATATCGCCGAAGCTTGCCTCAATGGACCAGTGACGCCACGCGACAAAACACTCGTTGGCATCAGACAAATCTGGTTCGGCTTCCTCGACGATGCAGCCGAGGCTTTGGAATACTTTGTGCTGCGCTTGCACGGCATTCTTCACTTCCGGTTCCCAAGGCAGATCCATGTCCTTAAACATGGCGACACGAACGCCCTTGAAGTTCCGACCGGCCAATGACTGCGAGAACTGGCTGCCAGATTGATCAATGGAAATAGGAGACCGGCGGTCGAAGCCTGCGAGGGCGCTTAGGAAAAAGGCGCAGTCGGTGACGCTGCGGGCAACCGGGCCGGCGACACTCAGAGTGAACCATCCGAGTGTGCTTGGGGGATTGGGGACGCGTCCAGGGGAAGTTCGCAGACCAACCACATTGCAAAAGTTGGGGGGATTTCGCAGGGAGCCACCCAAGTCGCTGCCATCGGCCAGCGGCACCATGCCGCAAGCCAGGGCTACTGAACCTCCGCCGGTGCTCCCTCCACAGGTCTTCGTCAAATCGTAAGGATTGAGAGTTGGTCCGAAAACTGGGTTGAAGGTCTGCGAACCGAGACCCCATTCCGGCACGTTGGTCTTACCAATGACAATGGCACCGGCATTCTTTTCACGTTCCACGACGAGGCAATCGAAATTAGGTATGTCGTTTTTGTGAAGAGGCGAGCCAAACGTCGTGCGAATGCCCCTTGTTGGGTGCAAATCCTTCACACCGACGGGGAGGCCGTGCAATGGCCCTTTGAGATTGCCCCTTAGGGTAGACTCGTCTGCGGCCAAAGCCTGCGCCATCAGCTGGTCCGCCGGAACCAGCGTGACAATCGCATTGACTTTGGAATTGACGCGATCGATCTGCCGCAAGTGGGCTCGCATCACTTCACGCGCCGAGAGCCTTTTCTGACGGATCAAATCTGCCATTCGCCTTGCGGACAGGAAGCAGATGTCCGAATCCGAAGCGGCAGGCGTGTCCATATTTTCGGTGATGCTTGCCAGCTGATGGTCTGGTTCCATGGCTCTCGTCTCCATCGAGCGTTCAATAAGCGGCCTAAGTGCTACCGAGGCAGCGGCTGTGGTTCCGAACTTGAGCACGTCACGTCGCGTGATTCTATCGGTCATGCGTGACCTCATTTGGAAGGTGACAGGCACCAGCGCGGCGGCCCGAGCTCAGGAACTGTGTTCCGCCGCCTTTGCCGCCGACCTTTTCGAGCACCTGTTTGAGAAGCGCGCTCATGTCCTTGCCTGCAGAAGGATGCTGGGCAAAGAGCAGGTTGCCGCCTTCCGCAGCGGCCAAGAGCGCAATCGCTTTTTCGGACTTTGCAAATGCGGTGGCAAAGAAGCCTAGGTAATCGGCCGGAACACCTTCGAAAACGCGTGAGACGACACGAAATCCGTTGGCACCGAGCGGCGTGGTCTCGAACGCCAGTGTGGCTTCGGTTTCCGCCAACCGTTGAGTCACGGCGTGAAAATTCTTGAAATTCGTGTCCCGCTCTGCGAGCAGGCGTGAGGCAGCGGAAACGAGGTCTTCGGGGGCGCAGCTCAATTTCTCGGCGGTCTGGCGTAGTACCTGGAAATCATGACGCGCGAACCGTTCCGAACGGCGTCCGCAGACAAATTCAACACGCCAATCCTGGCGGACTTTGGTGCAGCGGCGCACCAATACGAGACCGATCTGGCCGGTGCGCTTGACGTGGGTGCCGCCGCACGGTTGCAAATCGGCAGACTCTATTTCGATGGCACGGAGGACGCCGTCCCGTTCGACTTCTTTTCGCACGCCAAGTTGCGACAATTGGTCCGCGGTTCCGTAACGGACGTTGACCGGGCGATCCTCGAACACAACCTGATTTGCGGCCCGCTCTGCGCCTTCAAGAATTTCCTCCGCAGGTTCGGGGCCGCGCAAGTCAATGGTGCATATTTCGCTTCCCAGATGGAAGGAAACCGTGGACAGCCCGAAGCGTTCCTGAAACATGGCAGACAGCAGATGCTGGCCGGTGTGCTGCTGCATGTGGTCGAAACGGCGGGGCCAGTTGATGCAGCCCTTGACCTCGCCGAGTTTCACGGGTTGATCAACGATGTGGACGATTCCGTCCTCGGCATCGCGGACATCGACTACGTTGGCATCACCCAGCTTGCCGAGATCGTGCGGCTGGCCGCCGGACGCAGGATAGAAGGCGGTTCGATCCAGGACGACTTCCCAAGCAGGAGCTTGGGCCACAGGGAACGAAGGAATCAAAGCCGGCTCACAACTTGTGACTCGTGCGGTGAATTCCGTTTCGAATGCGTCGTCGTAATAGAGCCTACGCGTGGCCATGCTGCTACTCCCTTGGCGCCTTACTGGAGCGCGCGCTGCCAGACTTCGGTGTATTTATAGCCAGTGCCGGTATTAAAGAGCACGACAGTTTCTTCCGGTTGGAGCCAGCCAGAGGCGGCGAGCTTTCTCGTTGCAATCACGGTTGCTGCACCCTCGGGTGCGGCGAAGACTCCTTCCAGCGCGGCGAGTTCCCTTCCGGCCTGCAGCATCTCTTCGTCGGTGACGGTGAGTGCCGTTCCTTTCGTTTGGCGAAGCATGTTCAGAATCAGAACATCCCCGAGCGGCCCGGGAACGCGCAAGCCCGAAGCAATGGTGGCAGCATTCTGAAAGAAAGCGGCGGAATTCTGGTGGGCTTCCCATGCCCGCACGATGGGCGCGCATCCTTGGGCCTGCACGACCACCATGCGGGGCCGGTCCGTGCCAATCCAGCCCATCTCCTGCATCTCGTCGAAAGCTTTGCACATGCCGATCAATCCGACGCCGCCTCCCGTGGGATAGAGAATAACGTCGGGAAGTGTTCCTCCGAACTGCTCCCAGAGCTCGTATCCCATGGTTTTCTTGCCCTCGACGCGGTAAGGCTCCTTGAGCGTGGATACGTCGTACCAGCCTTCGCGGTCCTTGTGCTCGGCGACGTATTTGCCGCAATCGGAGATCAAGCCGTTCAGCTTGACGACCTGGGCGCCAAAAGCCTGGCACTCCATTACGTTGGCTGCCGGAGTGTCCGCGGGCATCACGATGACCGCAGGGAGCCCGGCCGCCGCGGCGTAGGCGGCGAGCGCACCTCCCGCATTGCCGGCCGTGGGAGCGGCCAATACCCTGGCGCCGAGCTGCTTGGCACGAGAGACCGCTGTGGTCATCCCGCGGGCTTTAAAGGAGCCTGTCGGATTCAATCCCTCGTCTTTGACGTACAGGCGCTGCAAGCCCATGGAGGCTCCCAGGCGCCCCACATGGATCAAGGCGGTCATGCCTTCGCCGAGCGAAACCGGAGCATCGTTGGGCAAGACTTCAGCGTACCGCCACAGGGTGCGTAGCCGGGTCTTCAAGCTCTCGAGGGCGAGGGTGGCGGCGGCGCGGCGCAGGTCGTATCGAGCCAAAAGAGGCTTCCCGCAGGTGCACAGATGCTGCTCTATCGCAGGGTCGTATTTCTTGTCGCAGGCGGAGCAATCTAGTTCAATAACATTCAAAGGCTTGGTCATGACCGTGAGAGTCTAGCACAGGCCTTTTTTGGCCGTTTATTACTCGTCGTGGCCCCTTAACCAGCCGCAAGCGCATCCTATTTCACGGTACAATTGGAGTATGGGAGTGCGCCTGATCGCGCTGGATATCGACGGTACGCTGCTGGATAGCCGCTGGCAGCTGTCCGAGGCCAATCGCGCCGCAATTGCTGAAGCGTTGCGCCGAGGCATCGAGGTGGCGCTGGTCACCGGGCGACGCTATGACTTTGCTATGCCGGTGGCCCGCATGCTGGATTCTCCCCTAACCATGATCGTGAACAATGGCGCGTTGATCCGCTCCAAAGAAGGCCAGACTCATCTGCGGCATCTTCTGCAGCGGAGCACCGCCGAACAGGTTCTCGAACTGACCAGGCCGTGGCGCGATGGCGCGGCAGTGATTTTCGACCGGCCGCTCCAGAATCAGCTCATACTCGAACTATTGGATCCAGACGATTCGATGCGCTACGCCTACTACTCGCGAAACAAGGAGTTTATCGGCATCGTCAATCCCCTGGAATCCTGTCTGACGGAAGACCCCATCCAGGTGATGCTCTCCGGGAAAGTCGAGGCGATGCGGAAGGCGGAGGCTGCTCTCGGCGGCGCGTCTTTCGCGGAAGAATTCTCGCTCGCAGTGACGTGCTACGAGAGCAAAAATTTCGCTATGATTGACGTAATCAATCCGCAGTGTTCGAAGGGATCGTCGCTGGCGGAATGGGCGGCGTTGCGCGGATTCACACGCGAAGAAGTGATGGCCATCGGGGACAACCACAACGACCTGGATATGCTCTCGTTCGCGGGCATCGCAGTGGTGATGGGAAACAGCGTGGCGGCGTTAAAGACATACGGCTGGCATGAAACCGGGACGAACGACGAGAACGGTGTAGCTTTGGCGATCGAACAATTTGCATTGCGGGAGGCCGCGCCTTGCGTCTGAAGCGTGCCGCACTTCTGCTCTCACTTGTCGTGTTGGCAGTGCCGACGCTCCGAGCGGAATACGTGGTGCTTCGCAGCGGCCAACGCCTGAGGATAACGGGCTACCAGCTTCTGGGAGACAAGTACCGCTTGCAAATGCCCGGAGGGGTGGTGGAGATTGCCGCCGAAGACGTGGTGGCCATCGAGCCGGAAGACTCTTTTACGCCTCTGCCTGCAAAGGCGATCGTCAAACCGCCCTATCGCGAATTGGTTGAAGCAGCTGCGGCGCGCTATAACGTGGACGCCGACCTCATCACTAGCGTAATCGCCGTGGAGTCCAACTTCGATCCAAAAGCATTGTCGCGCAAGAATGCGCGCGGGCTGATGCAACTGTTGCCGGAGACGGCGGCGCGGCTGGGAGTGCAAGACATCTACGACCCGCAGGAGAACATCGACGCGGGGACACGCTACCTAAGCGAACTACTGGAGAAGTACAACAACAACGTTACGCTGGCGCTGGCTGCCTATAACGCGGGGCCCGACCGCGTGGAGCAATACGGCCGCGTTCCCCCCTTTACGGAGACGCTTTCCTATGTGCGCCGCGTGAAGCGCAGTTACGACAAGAGCAAATCCAAGGCTTCCGCGAAAACACCGGCTCCCCCTGGAGCAATCGCAGCGACTTCCCGGCCTCGTCAGTCTCAATAAAAACTAATCGCGGTCATCCTCGAACACAAGAATTCCCCGACACCGCAACAGCTGCCGCTTCCGACTAAAATCTCCGCGTACGTGTCTCTGCTAACCGTCCGGAAGCGTGGTTTCTTCGGCTTGGGTCGCCAATCGATTTTGAAGAAGGTCAGGAAATCATATGCTGACGGTGAATAATAAGTTGTGTAGTGTCCGTGATAAGGCGCTCTTTGAGACCCCCAAACGCCCTGACATGCGAGGAAGTCATCCAAGCGGCAAGTACATTGTGTTGGAATCGCAAAATACCCAAGTAGACCGTGATCGTGGAGAGGCGTGAACTTCGTGTGCGTCCACTTGTGATTGAGGCTGCTGGTGCCCGTCCGAACCATCCGACTAATGCGCACCAAGCCGCCAGGATATGAGAGGGTTGCGATTCGCAACACACTACCAGGGGTAAGCACGTGCGAAGTCCGGAGAGAACTCACAAAGGAAGACATACTTAGAGTCACAGGCAGGTTCCGGTGATTCAGGAAGATGCCGAAGTGGACGGTGATTGTGGAGGAGCGCGACCTTCCAGCGCGCCCGTTAGTACTGGACGCTGCAAGTGTACCTCCCAACGACCCGACGAACTCCCTCCAAGCGATTGCGATTCTGGAGAACCTGGGTTTTGAAACGCGTTATGCAGGCAGGTCAGCAAACCCCCATCAAGATCGCCGGTCCGTCGCACCCGTCGGTGCGCCGAACGAGGAAGGCTCCATTCTTGAGATATTCTAGCGGGAAAGGTCCCCGAAGACGCGTGGAAACAGCACCCTGCCGGCTTGTCAAAAAATGTCGATCACTACATTTACGGAACCGAGAGGGATGATGAATGAGGGAGGTCTTTGCGGACACGAGTTATTGGATCGCCCTCCTAAACCCGCGCGACGAACTGCACGCGAAAGCCATTGCCATGTCGCGGAAGCTTTCTGAGGCAAGGCTGGTGACCAGTGAAATGGTTCTCGCCGAGCTTTTGAATAGCTTCCGTGATGGCGGCCCAAGGTTGCGTTTAGCTGTGGTCAGCGCCGTCGAAGCGGTTCGCATGAGCCACTTCGTAATCGTATTTCCACAAACGTCGGAACAATTCAGAAGGGCGCTCGAGCGTTATCAACAGAGCGCGGACAAAGCTGGAGCCTCACGGACTGCGCGAGTTTTCAGATCATGGAAAGCGGTCGCATTCATGCGGCATTGACCCACGATCGGCACTTTGCCCAGGCCGGATACGAATCCCTGCTTCGCTAATCGATGTACTACGCTAGGCCTTCAAAGATGAGCCGCTGTTCACGCGCCAGCGAGCGGCTAGCCCTTTGCCGCGGCAAGCGACCTTGCCAAAACCCCTCAAATCTACCAAGAGCTTCCGAATCCATTCCCTGCCAACACCCGGACGCGCTCGCTCTAAATCCGCCAGGCGAAATTTTCCGCGTTGAGCGCGAATAGCAGCGAAGACCATCTCTGCCTTCGCGCTTTCGGCGAACCTGGCTGACCAACGCGTTCCTCAAACTCTCGGCAGGCATCCTTAGGGACAAAGAGAATGTAATTGATGCCTGAAAACAGCAAATCAAAACTGGAGCGCCAACCAAATACCGAGCGTCTATGAAATCGTCACTGAGAAAATTATCAAGCAGCTTGAATCCGGCGTGGCTCCCTGGCGCAAGCCCTCGACCTGTCAAACTCCGGCAAACCTCGTCACGCAAAAGGAGCATCGCGGGCTCAATGTCTTTACTCTTGGTTCGCCGGGATTCCCGTTGCGATTCTGGGTGTGTGGGTATTGACCCTTTGCTCTGTCCGCCGCTCTCACGTTCTTGCCTCCACCCATCTCGCGCGGGATAATTATTTGGGAATGGTTCCCCATCCAGCAGCTGATTCTCGGCCTTAATTTCACCTTATGCTGAACGGCAAAAAAATCGTAGTCGTCATGCCCGCCTACAACGCGGCCAAGACGCTCGAACGAACCCACGGCGATCTGCCCTACGAATTTGTCGATGAGGTCATCTTGGTTGATGACGGCAGTCAGGACCGCACCGCCGAACTGTCCCTCCAACTCGGCCTGGTCACCTTCGTGCATCGAAAGAATCTCGGCTACGGCCGTAACCAAAAGACCTGTTACCGCGAGGCCCTCAGTCGCGGCGCGGATGTCGTCGTCATGGTCCATCCCGACTACCAATACTCCCCCCGTTTGCTCGTTGCCCTGGTCGGCATGATCGCCTACTCGGAATATGACGCCGCCCTGGGCTCCCGCATCCTCGGCGTTTCCGCCCTGCAAGGCGGCATGCCTCGCTACAAATACATCGCCAACCGCTTCCTGACTCTCTTTCAAAATCTCCTTTTGGGCTACAAGCTTTCCGAATACCACACCGGCTATCGCGCCTTTTCCCGCAAAGTCCTCGAATCCCTGCCCCTCGAAGAAAACAGCGATGATTTCCTCTTTGACAACCAAGTGCTCGCCCAAATCATTTATTTCGGTTTCCGCATCGGCGAGATTTCCTGCCCCACCCGCTATTTCGCCGAAGCTTCCTCCCTCAACTTTCGCCGCAGCCTTCAATACGGATTCGGTGTTCTGGCCACCTCACTGATGTTCCGCCTGCAAAAGCTCCATCTCGCCCGTTTTGACATTTTCCGCGAGGAAGGCCACCGGCTGGTCCAAGACTATTACGAATTGGCGAAGAAATGACCGCGCTCTCGACTGCGGCCCAACTCGATTTTCCGGCCACTCCCACTGCCGCCGCGAAGCCCTGGCCGCAACGCCACGCCACCCTCTTGCTCGCCGTATGCCTTGCACTGCTCACCTTGGCCCTCTACGCCAACTCCCTGAGCAGCGCCTTCATCAGCTATGACGATCCCGCCTACGTCACCAATAACTATCAAGTGCAGCAGGGTCTCACTCGCTCCGGCGTCTCCTGGGCCTTTACCACCTTCACCGAAGCCAATTGGCATCCCCTCACTTGGCTCTCGCATATGACTGACGTCCAGCTTTTCGGCTTGCACCCCGCCGGTCACCACTTGACCAATGTCCTGCTCCATACCCTGAATGTCGTCTTGTTTTTTCTCGTGCTGCAGCGCGCCACGGGCGCGCCCCTCCGCAGTGCCATGGCCGCCGCGCTCTTCGCCGTGCATCCCCTAAACGTCGAGCCCGTCGCCTGGATCGCCGAACGCAAATCTCTTCTCTGTACTGCTTTTCTCTTCCTGGCACTCGCCGCTTACGGCTGGTATGTGCGCAAACCCACCGTCACCCGCTATCTCGCGATAGTTTTGTTCTTTGTCCTGGGTCTCATGGCCAAGCCCATGATCATCACCTTGCCTTGCGCCCTTTTGCTTCTCGACTATTGGCCCCTCGCTCGTTTCCGTACTGAGCGCAGCTCTCCCCATTTTTATTCCGTTGTGTTCAAGGTTCTGGCCGAGAAAATTCCCCTTCTGTTGTTTCCCATCGCTAGCGCGTTCGTCACCATCCACGCCCAGCGCAGCGCCGGCTCCTTGGGTTCTGTGGCCGCCTTGCCGCTTGCCCAGCGCTTCAACAATGCCATCTATTCCTACCTCATCTATGTCCTAAAGGGCATTTGGCCTTCGCGCCAGGCCGTCTTTTATCCCCATCCGGAGGGTTCTCTGGCGTTGTGGAAAGTGCTTGCCGCCGCGCTGGTGCTCTTACTCATCAGCGTTCTTGTCTGGCGCGAACGGCGGTTCGGATATCTGCCGGTCGGCTGGCTCTGGTATCTCGGCACACTCGTTCCAGTCATCGGCATCGTCCAGGTCGGGCGCCAGGCCATGGCCGATCGCTATGCTTACATTTCTCTTCTCGGGCTCTTCGTCATGGCCGTCTGGTCCTCCGCTCGATTCCTGCCCCGGCTTCAACTGGCCCGCACATCGCAATTCGCCCTGGCCGGCGCCGCGCTGCTTCTATACGCCACCTGTTCTTACGTTCAGATCGGCTACTGGCACGACAGCCTCACGCTCTTCACCCACGCGCTTCAGGTCACTACCGACAACGTCATTGCCGAAGACAACCTCGGTACCGCCTACGTCGAAAGGGGCTTGCTCGATGAAGCCTTGGTCCATTACGTCGCCGCCGTTCACCTCGCGCCGCAACTCTCCAGCCCCCACTACAACGCTGCGACCGTGCTTCTCCGCGAGAATCGCCTCGACGAAGCTCAGCGCGAATATGCCATTGCCATCAACAGCGCTTCCGACCCCCTCGAAATCGCCCAAGCTCATAACAATCTCGGCATTCTCCTCGTCCAAAAGAATCAGCTTACCGAGGCTCTACGCGAGTTCGACGCCGCCATTCGCATAAATCCCACCGAACTCAACAGTTTTATTGGGCGTGGTTCCCTCGAATTCCAAAGCGGAAACCTCTCCGCGGCCCTGGGCGACTTCACGCGTGCCACGCAAATCGCTCCCTCGCCAATCGCCTATTTCTGGCTCGGCCGGACCTTCGAAGGCCAGCAGGATCTCCGCTCGGCCCTCCGAGCGTACGAGCATGCCGTGCGCATCGCCCCCGAGTTCGCTATGGCCCGCGATCGTGCAAATTCTCTGCGCGGCAAGATTCAGAATTGAAACTCCGCGGTGGCCTTCGATTGTTCCGGAGAGATAACCATCATGGCGTTTCCACAGGCCGCCGCTACTCCAGTCGCTCCTGACGAGTGACTCGTCGATCCCGAATGCTGCCAGGCCTGCGGCGGCTCACTCAACGTCTGTTTTGCCAGCGTCCGCGATGTCCAGACACCCGCCGTATTTTCAATTCTCGAATGCGCCCGTTGCGGACTCGGCAATACCGCACCCAGACCTAAAGACTTGGCAAAATACTATCGCGGCTATCACGGCGGCCGGCACGGCATGACCGCGTCCTACTGCGCTCGCCGCCGCCTCCGAATCCTCCGGCAAGTTGTCGGGAACGCTGGCGGTCTTCAGGCGCGTATCTTCGGTCCCCAGTGGTTCCATCTCGATGTTCCGCGCCACTTGTACCACTTCACCCGCTCTTCTCTCGCCAATCTTTTGCAATCCGAAGGATTCCTTCCATCTCGCGAATGGCACCAGGAATTTGAGTACGATCTCCTTGGATGGTCCCAAAGCGCTCTCAATCGTCAATCTGCTTGCGCCTGGGCGTCCGAATCTCTTCTTTGATTTGCTGCGAGGTTTCCAGCCACCCATCGGCAAGCTCGCGTCCGCTGCGGCGTGGCTCGCTACTGTCTTGTCCGTCTCCTCGATGTACACCGGCAACGATCTCCATCACGGGCCACCGGAACGGCCAGATGCTCGGCAGGGTCGAGCAACCAGCGACAAGGGTGTTAAAGTGGCGCTCCTGTTCGTCTTTTTCCATAGGCGTCTCTGCGGCCCTCTCGCCAATAGTCTCTTCCACCACCGGCTGCACTCCAAGGCACGCCCAAAAGTCCCTCCAAAGTCCCACTCGAAGCCGCTTATCACAAAGCCGATGACGCCATTCAAGAAATTATCCATCTCCTGAAGGCAACCTGATGTTACAGCCCATGTTACGACTCGAATTGTTGAAGTATTCTTATTTACGACTCAAGATTTAAGAATCTATTGTTGGGGCGGAGGATTTTGCTGTGGGCTAGCTGGGCTGCCGGGTTGTTGGCCGGGGGTCTGACCGAACGACGGGGCCAATCCCGTTCCCGACTGCATGCCTGGCTGTCCTGCTCCGAGATTGTCCTTTGAAGGATCCCAGATAAATTCGAAGAGTCGATAATTCTTGGCTTTCTCGTAGACGATCATGGAAGATTTGTTGACCTTGCTTCCGACGCCGATGATGTTGCCTCCGATGATGGTGGGCGGATCACCGGTGGGGATGGCCTGCGGATTGGATCCCGAGTCGCTCTGGTCGGTCCCTTCAGGTGTTCCCGTACTAACCGGTGGATTGGTGCCCGCAGTCGTTCCACCGAGCGGTGTCCCGCCCAGGCCTTGCTGACCAAAAGCGCCGGGCTGGGCCGGGGCGCCAGGTCCGTTCAATGCATTCGCGGGAGTGCCCACGCCCCGTATTTGAGGAAGCTGGAGATTTTGGACAGGCTTCAGGCTGCCCATGAGCTGTCCCGCTGGCCCGACATAAATGAACCTCCAGGAACCGTCTTCCTGGTTCATGGGGTCTTTGTAGACTTGGCGCATGAAGCGGAGTGAACCCAGCTTCGGCTTGGTGAGGTCTTCGAGGGAGGTCGGAAACCGCCCCATTTTGCGGAAATAGAGCTTTACTCCGCGGGCGTACTGCTTCCCTCGCCAAATCATCTCTTTTTCTTTCTCGCGCCGAGCCTCGGTCAGGATGTTTGGCACGACCGCCATCGTGGAAATCAGCAAAACGGTGACGAGGAAGATGATTACGAGCAAAGCATATCCACGCTCGCTGCGCTTCCCTGCCGTTTCTGGACGCCTGGCGTTCATGAGGAGGGCGGTGCTCCTTGCTCCTCGAGGAGGGCGGTGCCTCGGCGCCCCGAGGAGACTTCTTCGAATTCGAGGTTCACGGTGCCCACTTTCAGGATACGAAAGCGATTAAGCAAGAGTTCGCCTTCCGCGACGACATAGACCTCTTCGCCGTCAGTGAAGAAGGCACGACGGGCACTACCGAAGGGAACGGTGCCGTAGCCGAAGAATTTTAATGGCAGCGTCGGAGGAGGGGGAGGAGGAGGCGGAAGAGGGGGACCTGGCAACTGTTCAGTCGTGGCGGTGACCGGTGGTGGTGGTGGCGGCGGAGGAGTCGCGCTGAAGATATTGCGGCCGGTACTCTTGTATTCGGTCTCGCGGGCCCTCTTCAGCCTGTCGGTGTGGAGTTGGGGGTTTTCCACGGAAAGCAATTGCGGGGCCGTGGTGCCCGCAACGACGGTCACAATGGGTTTATCATGGTCGAGATAAAAAAACCAGATAACCCCGGCGATCAGCAGGAGCACGGAGAGCACGGCGAGTTGTTTCTTCTGCTTCATGTGCCCATCCGGAAATAGGTCCTGAGGTGTAGCACCACCTTGATAACATTTGATGTTTGACTCGCGTTCTCAGATGCGATGGTCAACGAATCCACTTGGTAGAGATTGGCGGAGCGCTGCAAGCCATTCAGAAACCCGATCATGCTCACATAGTCTCCACTCACGGTAGCGTCGATGGCCACTTCTGTCATCCCACGGTTCGCAATCTTGGTCTCCCTCGAAGAATAATCTTCGAGCTGAATTCCATTTTTCTTGGCAGTGGCGCCGAGTTCAGACCGGACGGAGGAATAGCCCGCGCTGGCCGGAAAGAGCGACTCTTCAAATTGCTCACAATCTTTCTGGATTGCAGGAATGTTCTCGCGGATGTCCTGGGCGCGCTTGATATCTGCTTTCAAGACACTGTGTTGCCTGGTCTCCATGGCAAGCTGCTGTTGTGGCGCGTGCAGGGCGGAAAGCTGCCAACTGTAGGCAGCAAGCGCGACATCCGCAAGGACGAGAAGAATCACGCCGCCGAGAATCGCTCGTTTCCGCACTGTGAAGTCGCGTCGCATCAAAGTCTCGAATAGACCGTTGACAATTGCACGACCGTTCGATCGCCGTTTGGGTTTCCGCTCGGATTGGCGTTGTGAACATTCAGTACTTGAACTCCCGTAAATTGTTTCGATTCTTCGAGGGCGCGCTCAAATTTGAGCTCTGCTTCGTCACTTGTGGCGCCCACGGTCAGTTTCACTTCCACGTGTCCTGCAACCTGCTTGGGCTCGATGCTGACGACGCGCACGCCGGTCGGAAGAATGTGCTCCAGATCCATGAACATCAGTGTCCAATTGAAGCTGCGCGCGTCGAGGATGGTATTGATGAAAGCGGCGCGATCGTGCAAATTGGCGATGTCCTTTTGACTGAAATAGCGCTCCAGCTCTTTGCGCTGGGCTTCGAGCTTGGCCATCTCCTGACGCATTCTTTCTGTCCGAGCGCGCAACGCATAGTCGACTTTGCGGGCAGAATAGACGTGCCAACCCAACCCGAGAAACAGGAGTGCCGCGACGACCGCGGTCAGACCGGCACCAGCCAGGAATCGCCGGTGGGTTTCCAGTGCCTTGGTTGCTAAATTGAGCCGAATCTTCATGCTCTTCTTGCCTCAATCCCGAAAAACCGACGTTAGCCTCGTTGCAGCATCCAACCGATCAAACCTTCCAATTCGCGATCCGCCAGCGGAGTGGCGTCCTCTTTGATGCGTCCATCGGAGACTGCGGAGTGTAGCAACGACCGCACCACACAATGGAATTCGGCCTCGAGTGGCTTGGCAAACTCAGCGAGTCGCGTGCCAAGCCCGGCGACGCATACGGATTGAATGGCCTCATGCCAGGTATCCTGATAGTATGCCGCCACCGGAAAAATCTCTTCGAGAAGCATTTGCGGCTGCAGGTTCAGGCCGTGTGCCGGAAGTTCCGTACAACGATAGCCGCACAAAACACCGCGGCGCACGATCGCGGTAGTCAAGGTGGAACCCGAGACGCGCGCCAGGAGCGTCGGCTTCTCATCTTCGACTAGCGAGATGGCGGCTAGCGAAGAACTCAACACCACGCCGGGATGCAGCCCGATTCCCTCGACCAAGGATTCGTACTCCCTGATAATGCGGAGCCGGGCGAGCGCCGTGACGACGTCAACGCCGACTTCGCGCGGTGCCTGGCGCATGTAGGAGATGAGCGTCTCATCGGCTTCAAAGGGTACGCTCTTCTTCAGCTTCCACCGCAACATCGGAACGGCTTCGGCCGCCGAGCGCGGGAAGTCCTCAAAGTGCTGCACGAAGACGCGGATCACCGTGTCGGGAACGATCATGGCAACATCTTCTTCGTCCCGGGTGCCGAGACGAGTGCAGACATTGGTCACCGCCGCCTTAACGGCGGCTCCGTTCACGATGTTGGCTTCGACGGCCGATGGCACTAGCGCCCCAACCGGCAAAGATTCAACAGCATAGCCATCCAGCGAACCCGTGCGGCTCCAGCGGGCCGCTGCCACGCGATCCGGCGCAACTTCGATGGCCATCGCAGCGCCCGGCATGGCATCGAGCCAACGCGCAACCCGGCGCGCCCACTCAAACTGGTAAATCCCCTGCCGGAATGCAGTCGTGCTACTCAACGAAAGTCACCTTGTTAATCTCTTTCACGGTAGTGATGCCCGCACGAATCTTGGCCAGCCCGCTTTCGCGCAGAGTGATCATGCCCTCTTCGCAAGCAACGCGCTTGATCTCCGAAGTCGGACGGCGATCCACAATCATTTCCCGGATGCGGTCGGTCAAGTCGAGCAATTCGCAGATGGCCGTCCGGCCATGATAACCAGTACCCGAACATTCCAGGCACCCGGCGCCCTCGGCAAACGTGACGTTGGCCCACACAACAGGGTCGAGACCCGCTTCCTTCAATTCTTCGGGCGAATATCTTTTGGGCTTTTTGCAGTTATTACAGATCACGCGAACCAGCCGCTGCGCCATGATGCAGTTCAAAGCGGAGACGAAGTTGTACGGCTCGACACCCATATTGATGAATCGGCCGATGACATCGGTCACGTTGTTGGCGTGGACGGTGGTAAAAACGAGGTGGCCGGTAAGTGCCGACTGAATGGCGATTTGGGCTGTTTCCTGGTCGCGGATTTCGCCGACCATGATCTTGTCGGGGTCGTGACGCAAGATGGACCGCAAGCCGCGCGCGAAGGTGAGACCTTTCTTCTCGTTCACCGGAATCTGGGTGATCCCCCGGAGCTGGTATTCAACTGGATCCTCGATGGTGACGATCTTGTCTTCATCGCTCTTGATCTCGTTGATGGCCGCGTACAGCGTGGTCGTTTTCCCGGAACCCGTGGGACCCGTCACGAGAACCATGCCATAAGGTTCGCGAATGTAGCGCCGGAAGCGGCGGGTTTCTTCCACAGAGAAACCAACGACGTCTAGAGTCAGACTCTGGAATTTCTCTGAAAGCGTTTCTTTGTCCAGGACGCGCAGGACTGCGTCTTCACCGTGACTGGCGGGCATGATGGAGACGCGCAAATCGATGTAGCGGCCCTTGTATTTCACGCGGAAGCGGCCGTCCTGGGGAACGCGGCGCTCTGCGATGTCCAGATCGCTCAGCACTTTGATGCGGGAGAGCACCGTGGAATGCCATTCCTTGGCAATGGGCTGCATGGCATGCTGCAGCACGCCGTCAATGCGGTACTTGACGGCTACTTCCGAGTCGCGTGCTTCGATGTGGATGTCGCTGGCGCGGCGCTCGAGTGCGGTGAAGATGATGGTCTCGACGAGGCGCACCACCGGACTGGCGGTGCTATCGCGAGTTAGACGGTCGCCGGAAATCGTCTCCTCGCTGTCCTCGTCCTCCTTGGAAGTCTGAAGCGTGAAAGCCTCGGTGGCTTGCTCGAGCACGCGCTGGGATTGCTCGGTGCGTTTCAGAAGATCGCCGATCTGGCGGGCGGTAGCGACACGAATCAAAAGTTTCTTGCCGAGCAGGAGGGGCAGCTCATCGCTCATCTGCACCTGGCCGGGGTCCGCCGCCGCAATGGCCAAAACATTGTTGCGCAGTTCAAGCGGCACGAAGTTGTAGCGGAACATCAAGTCTGCAGGGATGGTACGAAACAATTCTGCATCGATCCGCTGTTCCCGAAGATCGATGAACACGTAGCGGTATCTTTCCGCGAGTTTGCGCGCAAACTCGCGCTCGTTCTGTTCGTCACCCTCAGCTGGCAGCCCAGGCGCAGGAGGAAGTTGTTCTATGGTGGCCATGATCCCTTACTTTGTCGCCCCCATCATGGAGAAAGAAAAGATGGGTAGATACAGTGAAATCAGAATAAATGCAACTAACAAGCCCATAAAAATTAATAGAATTGGCTCGATGAGGGACACCAGCGCGGACAGGCGCACGTTGACCTCTTCCTCATAAAACTCCGCCACGCTGTTCAGCATGGGGGAAAGCGCACCGCTCGATTCGCCCACCTCGATCATATCCAGGGCCATTTCCGGCATGACACCCTTGGAGGCCAGGGCGGCATGCAGGGATTCCCCTTCGCGTACCATCTGGGTAGCCTGGCCGACCGTGGCACGCAGCAATTTACTGGTGATGGCATCGCTTGCGGTTTGGAGTCCAGCCACCAGCGGCGTCCCGCCCGTCAGTAGCGTCGAAAGTGTGCGGGAGAACTGCGCCACTTGAAATTTGAGGAGCGTGTCACCAATCACCGGCAGACGGAACTTGAAACGATCGAAAGCCGTTCCACCTTCTTCGGTACGGGACCAAAGAAAAACTCCGGCTACCGTCGCCGCCATCAGCGCGACGACTCCAAGAACAACAAACCGATAGTCGACAGTCAGGGCAATCAACAATCGCGTGGGCCCGGGGAGCTCCACGTTCAGATCGCGGTAAAGCACACCAAACTTTGGAATCACCGCGGTAATCAAATAGGTCACGATAACGATCGCAACGCTGAGCAACAAAACAGGATAGACCAGCGTCGCGAGAACCTTTTTGCGCACGTTCGTGCTCACTCGCTGATAGGCAATGTAGTAGTCCAGCACACCCGGCAAATTTCCGCTCTTTTCTCCCGCCAGGATGGCCGTCGAGTAAACTTTCGAAAATACACCGGCTTCAGCGACGGCCTCGGAAAGCGATTTGCCCTCCCGGACCCGGTCCCGGACCTGGGTGATGACCGGACGGAGTTTGGGCGATGTGGCTCGGCTGGCCAGAAGATCCAAAGACTTCAAGATTGGCAAACCTGCTTTGATCAACGTGTTGAATTGCTGATTGAGAATGAGGAATTCCGAACCGCCAATCTGGCGTCCACTCTTCTGGCGGACCAGCCCGGCGAGGCGGCCGCCACGGGATTCCACCGAATAGACGTATAATCCCCGGTCAACGAGTTTCTGACGCGCTTCTTCCTGTGAACTTGCGGGTTCGACGTGCGAAAAGACACGCCCTTCGGCATCCGCCACCCGGCAGTGAAATTGACCCATAGCCTCTCTAGTTTACCTCATCTAGCTGATATGCGGGGAAGGCCTGGTAGGTTGGCTGTTCCTCTCAGGAAAGGGGACCGAAATACCTGGTTGTCTAGGGAGTTATCCCACTTTCGCCGGGTAATTCTCCGTTTACGATGGCCACGCCCGGAGGAGCATGGAAATGGAACAGAGAGTCGTCGACAGGAGGGTCAGCCTGCCAGTTGGTAAAGTGAAATTCGATGCGCACCCCTCCAGGATCTCTAACGGCCACGCTAACCAGTTCTCCCGTGTTCTTGACAATCTCAAAAAATACCGCTTCGCTATCCTCTTCACCGGGTTTCCCGCTCTCCGAGGCACTTGGATTTTGCGATGGAGCGCCGGGGCCGCGGAGTTTGCAGCGAAGCATGACGTCGACGGGGCTTTCGAGCTTCTCAGAAGTAGCGACTTGCACCCGGGCGCACACACGCGAAACTCTCATCTCTCCCGCGAGCAGGGCTAGAGGGGTCCTCCAATCCGTGCTTTCTTTCGCCGGAACGCGCGTGACGGTGTGGTCTGCCGGAACGTAGAACCAGGCCGACTTGCCGTCCACGAGGAATAGGTTTTTTTCGGGAGCCTCGTATTCCCAGCGCATCTTGCCAGGGCGGCGGAAATAGGCAATGCCTGCTTCTATGCGGACGATACGTCCGTTTTCGATGTACCGCTCGAGAAATGTTGCCTGTAAGGTCCGGGCAGACCGATATCTGGTTTCCAACCGATTCACGATGATCTTTACATCGGGAGCTGTCGCGACTATGAAAAACAAGAAAAACAGGGAACCCAGGCACGGCGGCATACGTCCAGTCTAGCAAGGCTGGAGCCGTTGTGCTGAGCACTTCAATGGGGTTCGATCAATTCTCAAAACCAGGGGAAGGCCGGACAGGAAACGATTAGATCGTCGGGTCGGCGACGGTCGCCGGGGCTGTATCGTTGTAACGGATCACACCCGGATAATTCGTGAAAAAACTCCGTCGGCCACTCGAACCGCGCACAGCTGGGTCGCCGTTGATCGTATAGCTAACCGAAGGCGTAAGCCCATCCCCGAGCCACGTAAAGACATAGCCACTTTTCGCACCGCTCGCCAGAATGGGGTCGATCAAGCAGGCTTGCGTTGAGGAGGCCACGCACGGGCTTGCGCCGCCATCGCCGAGATCCGCCAGGGTCACAGAAAAGCCCGAGGTCGGATAGGTAATCGCATAGGTTGTTTCTGACGACTGAATGGTACGAATACTTTGTACGGCGGAAGCCTCGTTGGCGGCCATCCGTGAAGCCATAAGATTGGGGATCGCAATCGCCGCAACAATCAGAATGATCGCCACGACGATAAGAAGTTCGATGAGGGAGAACCCTGCCTGTTTTTTACTCATTGGATGTCCCACACGACGGACAACCTTTCCTGGGCCGACAAAGCCAATCAACACTAACGAGAGCATTTCATGGGCCAACTCTTGCCCTAACCAAATGCTATAACCCCTGTAAAATAAATCATATAGGGTTCACGAAGATATCGCCGCGGATGGATTATTATCTTTATCGACAAAAAGCGTCCGCAAAAAACAATCATTGACAATAAACGGCACCTTCGCGATTCCTGATATTGGTTTTCGGCCGCCCAGATTCGGTCGGCGGAAGTTGACGGCATCAAATGAAAAAGCACGGGACCCAGGTCCCGTGCTTTTTCATTCTAACTGGAGCCAAGAGCAGGCCCTAGGTTGAGGTTCTTAGAGCGCCGGGCTCGAGTTCGTAGGGGCGGCACCAGCTGCGTCGTAACGGATAACACCAGACTGGTCGGAGAAGAACGCGCGCTGGCCGCTCTGGCCAACCACGACCGGTATACCAGTCGCACTATACTGAACGAATGGTGCAGTGCCGGACGTCGTAGCCACAAAGGTATAACCGCTCTTCGTCCCGGTGGCCAAGGTGTCATCGATCAAACATGCGGCCGTTGAAACTGCTGTCGTGCAGGGAGCAGCGCCGCCAAGGACAGACAGGGCTGCAAAACCAACTGTCGGATACGTGGTGGAAAAGGTCACTTCCGCCGTGTTGATGGTGCGGAGCGAACCGACTGCCGAAGCCTCGTTCGCGGCCATACGGGACCTGAGGAGGTTCGGAATTGCGATGGCCGCGATGATCAGAATGATCGCCACGACGATCAGCAACTCGATAAGAGAGAAACCCTTCTGTTTCTTCATGATGC
>WNGO01003673.1_pt1 | contig 22609 bp, 17 predicted proteins | sample 5400511 | NCBI WGS metagenome assembly WNGO01 (sample SAMN13153380, study PRJNA577476) | soil metagenome | isolation source: 20 cm soil or saprolite under Garry oak tree replicate 2 | place: USA:California | collected 2016-06-15 | reverse complement strand
GATTGCAAAACATCAACAACGTATTCGCACGAAAAGAGGACGGTCAGTTCTGGAGTAACGAGGATCCGCCAAACGAAGGGGCGCGATGCTTCCTTTAATAGACCCTGACGTCGCGTCACAATTGTGACGCCGGAATCACAGGTGTGGACTGAGCGGCGGCGGCATATTTCATGCGAGGTCGATGTGATAACGCTCGAGTAGATGTGCGACGGGGCTGAATGACATCGAGTAAATCACTTATAATTCGCGAGTAATCGACATCAGCAAAGGGAGACCGAGATCATGTCCGGGAACATACGCACTCTGTGTTTTTTTCTCGTCTTAACAATGACAAGGGAGCATTCGCAGGCTTCGGCCTCGATGGTGCGACCTTGAAAGCCGATGACTCCAGAAACAAAGCGCTGTATGGAAAACCTATCACCAACACCGAAATCGTCGAGGGGCACGTCGATACGCCTGCGACGGCTCAGCCTCTTGTTGCAAAGCTGAGTGAGGGGACCAGCCATTAAGACTCAGCCCTTTTTTCACCCTATCCGTGAGGCTTCTCCTGCGTCGGCGGCGGATGGCCTTGCGGTTGCTGGGCTGAACCCGCTTAGCGTTGGCGGTGAGCGCACTCCCCATGGGAACGGAACCATCCACAAGGAGCTTCCTGTTGTTTACTTGGCCCGGCACGGCGAGACCGCGTGGAGCCTGACGGGTCAACATACGGGGCTTACCGATCTTCCACTGACGGAGCGCGGCGAGGAGAACGCCCGCGCGCTCGGAAAACGACTGACTGGACTGAATTTCGGAGAGGTTTTTACGAGCCCATTGCAGCGCGCCACACGGACATGTGAGCTGGCGGGGTTCGGGGCAGTTGCCGAAGTCGATCGCGATCTGGTCGAATGGGACTACGGTCAGTACGAGGGTCTCCGCACGGACGAGATCCTTGCTGCGCGGCCGGAGTGGCAGCTGTTCCGCGACGGTTGCCCGGGCGGTGAATCGCCGGACCAAGTGGGTGCGCGGGCTGACTGCGTATTGACCCGGGTGCGAGCCGCCCGAACGGGAGTGCTCCTTTTTTCTAGCGGCCACTTCCTGCGGGTGCTCGCCGCCCGCTGGATGGGGCTCGAACCGGCGGCCGGAAGATACTTCCTGTTGAGCACCGCCAGCATGAGTACGCTGGGTTATGAACATGACCTATCCCAGCCAGTGATTCGGATGTGGAATGACGCTGGTCACGTGCGCATCTGACCGGATTCGGTTTGAGAAGCACAGAGGTTAAACTTCAAATTGAGGAACTTGAATATGGGCACAAAAAGAGTGATCGAGCCCTCGACGTCAACCAAATCCGACAGTATTGCGAGACTTCGCAATCAGTATGGAAGCGGCCTGATTCAGTTAGCGGGGCCGGAGAACGCGTTGTATGAACGCCACCTTGTGTTCGACAATGTCGTCGATCTGGAGGCTGCCGGCCCGCGTGAGCGTTTTGAGGCTATCGCCCGTTCCGTGCGGGATATCCTGTCGCAGCGATGGATAAAGACTGAGAACATTTACGCCCGCGAGAACCCCAAGCGTGTCTACTATCTCTCGATGGAGTTTCTCATTGGCCGCTCGCTGGCTAACAATGTGACCAATCTCCTGCTCGATCCCCTTGCCAAGGAAGCTGTCAAAGAGAAACATCTCGATTGGCTCGGGCTACTCGAACAGGAACCCGACGCCGGCCTGGGTAATGGTGGACTCGGGCGATTGGCGGCTTGCTTCCTCGACTCAATGGCGACGATGCAGTTGCCTGCTATGGGGTACGGCCTGCGGTACGAATATGGCATCTTCAAGCAGACCATCCGGAACGGTTGGCAGCAGGAAATGCCAGATAATTGGCTCCGTCGTCCAGACCCCTGGGAGGTCGCGCGCCCGCACGAGAAGGTAGAAATCAAGCTGAATTGCTGCTTCGAGCTGCGAGGAGGGGCATTGCACGCGATCATTGGTAAGGTGTCCAGTTTGATCGGTGTCCCCTTTGACCGGCCTGTAGTTGGTTATGGAGGCAAGAACATCAACACGCTTCGCCTCTGGGCTGCGAACGCCCCGGATTACTTCGAGTTTCAGGCGTTCAGTCACGGCGATTTCGTTGGTGCGGTGGCTGAGACTCTCACAGCCGAAACCCTCACTCGAGTACTCTACCCGGACGACTCCACGAGCCTCGGACAGGGGCTGCGCTTTGTGCAGGAATATTTTCTCGTGGCCTGCTCGCTTGCCGATCTCGTACGGCGCTTCCGACGCGGCAACACAGATTGGAACGCACTTCCTGAACAAGTCGCCATCCAGCTCAACGATACGCACCCGACATTGGCGGTCCCCGAGTTGATGCGGATTCTACTCGACGAGGCACAATTGGGATGGGAGACGGCTTGGGACCTCACACAAAGGACTTTGGGCTACACGAATCACACGCTGCTCCCCGAAGCCCTGGAGAAATGGCCGCTCGCGTGGTTCGAGGCGCTGCTGCCGCGTCACCTTGAGATCATCTATGAAATCAACCGGCGCCTGCTGGATTCGGTTCGGATCCGATTCCCGGGCGACGAAGGACGTGTTCAGCGCGTGAGCCTGATTGAGGAAGGCGCAGCTAAACACGTCCGCATGGCCAACCTTGCCATCGTCGGCTCACATAGCACGAATGGTGTAGCTGCAATTCATTCCAAGCTGCTGCGCACGATAACGGTGAAAGATTTGGCAGAGATGTTTCCCGGGCGCTTCAGCAACAAGACCAACGGCGTCACCCCCCGCCGCTGGTTGTTGCTGGCGAACCCCCCGCTGGCTCACGTGATCACGGAGGCGATCGGCGATGGTTGGATCACTGACCTCGGCGAGCTGAGCAAGCTGAAGCCGCTTGCCGAAGACCAAGGCGTTCGCGATGGCTTCAGGAAAGCCAAGCGTGAGGCCAAATCTCAGTTTGCCAATTGGTTGAAATCGGAATCCGGTCAGACAGTGGATCCTGATTCAATCTTTGATTGCCAGATCAAGCGCATCCACGAATACAAACGGCAACTGCTCAATGCGCTGCGCGTCGTTGTACTTTACAACCGGCTGCGAGAGAATTCGAAGATTGAGATGGCGCCGCGGACGTTTTTTTTCGCCGGCAAGGCGGCCCCAGCTTACCAACTCGCCAAGCTCATCATCAAGTTCATTGAGAACCTGGCCGACACGATCGATGCCGATCCGGCGACGCAAGGTCGACTAAATGTTCTGTTCCTGCCTGAGTATGACGTTTCACTCGCGGAGCGGCTGATCCCTGCCAGCGATGTCTCAAACCAGATCTCGACTGCAGGCTATGAAGCAAGTGGCACGAGCAACATGAAATTCATGATGAACGGCGCTTTAACGATCGGCACGCGGGATGGCGCGACTATCGAGATGGCGCAAGAGGCGGGCGAAGAAAATTTCTTCCTCTTCGGCCTGACGGCGGAACAGGTCGCTGACAGCCGAGGGTGGTACAACCCGCACTGGCATTACGAACACGATCCAGAGACTCGCGCAGCATTGGACTTGATCCTCTCCGGTCATTTCAGCCCCCATGAACCCGGTATCTTCGCGCCCTTGTACGACACGTTGTTGACATACGGGGACCACTACATGCATCTTGCGGATTTGAAGTCCTACCTCGAAGCGGACCAGCGGTTGCGTGAGCTATATGCCGACTCCGACGAGTGGGTGCGCAAGGCTGTTTTGAATGTGGCGGGTTCTGGGAAGTTCTCCAGCGACCGTACAATCGCCGAATACGCAACCCAGATCTGGGAGGTGAAGCCATGCCCGGTGCCGTAGAAACGAACCCATTCCCGAGCTTGTCGCCTCTAGCTGGGCGACCTGCCCCAAAAGAGATGTTGGTCGACGTGGCCCAACTCGAGCGCGAATATTTTGAGCGTCGGCCGGACATGAGCGATCCCGACCAGATGGTCAGCTTCGGAACCAGTGGACACCGAGGCTCGCCGCTGCGAGGCAGCTTTACCGAAGCACACATTCTGTCCATCACGCAAGCTATCTGCGATTACCGGCGGAGCTACGGAACTGATGGCCCGCTTTACATGGGCAAGGACACGCACGCAGTGTCCGAACCGGCCCAGCGCACCGCACTTGAGGTTCTGGCGGCCAACAACGTGGATACAATAATTCAACGAAACAACGGCGTCACGCCAACTCCGGTTATCTCTCGCGCCATCCTCGTCTATAACCGCGGCCGGAAGCAGCACCTCGCGGACGGCATCGTGATCACGCCGTCGCACAACCCACCAGGGGATGGCGGCTTTAAATACAATCCGAGTAATGGCGGTCCCGCCGACACCGACATAACGCGCTGGGTTGAGGACCGGGCCAACGAACTCCTGCGAGGAAATAACGCTGGCGTAAAGCGGGCGCCATACGCGGCGGCCATCAAGGCTGGGAGCACCCATCAGGAAGACTTTGTCATGCCATACGTCCGCGACCTGCAAAATGTCGTTGACATGGATGCGATTCAGGGTGCCGGCCTCAAGCTTGGCGTCGATCCGCTTGGAGGCGCGGCGGGACCCTATTGGGAACCGATCAACGCCATCTACAATGTGGATGTCACAGTCGTTAACCCGGTCATTGACCCGACGTTTTCGTTCATGACCGTGGATCATGACGGCGTGATTCGCATGGACTGTTCCAGCCCGTACGCAATGGCCCGGCTTGTCGGACTCAAGGACAAATACCGCGTCGCATTCGCCAACGATCCGGACTCCGACCGGCATGGAATCGTCACGCCGTCCGCTGGGTTGATGAACCCTAATCATTATCTCGCAGTAGCCATCCGATACTTGCTCGCGCACCGCCCCCTGTGGCCGGAGCATGCCGCAGTCGGCAAGACGCTGGTAAGCAGCAGCATGATTGACAAAGTGGTGGAAAAGTTGGGCCGCCGATTGTCCGAGGTTCCCGTAGGATTCAAGTGGTTCGTTCCGGGGTTGTTTGACGGCTCGTGCTGTTTCGGTGGCGAGGAGAGTGCCGGGGCGAGTTTTCTGCGGCGGGACGGCACTGTTTGGACGACCGACAAAGATGGACCCATCATGGACCTGCTGGCGGCCGAGATTACCGCCCGTACGGACAAGGATCCGGGCGAGCATTATCGCGAACTAACCGCGGAATTCGGCATGTCCTATTACACACGCATTGACGCGCCAGCAACGCCCGAGCAGAAGGCAAAGCTGCGGGAGTTGTCGTCTGAGGCCGTAAAGGCATCGACTCTTGCGGGTGAGCCGATCAAAGCCAAGCTGACCCACGCGCCTGGAAACAACGCCCCGATAGGTGGCTTGAAGGTCGTAACGGCCAGCGGCTGGTTTGCGGCCCGGCCTTCGGGCACCGAGAGCATCTATAAGATTTATGCGGAAAGCTTCAAGGATCAGTCCCACCTGAACGCGATTGTGAGCCAGGCCGAGGAAATCGTGACTGCGCTGAACTCCTCTAATCCACACAGCGGACTCGCGGCAGGACGGCAATGAGCGAGAAGGGCCAGCCATTGAGTTCTCCTCTGTTCGCGCCGGCATACCGCGCCTCCGGTTTGCTACTGCACGTCACCTCGCTGCCCTCGCCTTACGGTATCGGGGATGTGGGACCTGCCGCGTTATCTTGGATCGATCGTCTTGCCCAAGCTGGACAAAGTTGGTGGCAGATGCTGCCACTCGGTCCCACCGGTTACGGCAACTCGCCGTATCAATCCTTGTCGTCTTTCGCCGGGAACGGACTACTCATCAGTCCGGACTGGTTGATTGAGGATGAACTCTTGCGGGCAAGCGACTGTCAGGCCCGCACATTCCCGCAATACAAAATCGACTACAGCGCCGTGATTCCTTTCAAACACGGGCTGTTCGAGAGAGCCTGGGCCAACTTCAGCGCCGGTGCTCGCGCTGATCTGCGGCCGGCCTATGAGCAATTCCGTGTTGACCAGGCTAACTGGCTGGAGGACTACGCGTTGTTCCGGGCGCTCAAGATCAGATTCGGCGGCGCATATTACCTTGAATGGCCCGCAGAGTTGGTTCAGCGCCAAGCGGCGGCGCTCGACCAGGCTCGATCCGAACAGACGGATCAAATCGAAGAAGTATGCTTCGCGCAGTTTCTGTTGTTCCGCCAAGGCGAACGGCTCAAAGCGCACGCTCACAGAAAAGGTTTAAGCCTGATCGGCGACCTCCCCTTTTTTGTTTCTCCTGACTCGAGCGACGTCTGGGCTCACCCGGAGCTGTTTCTGCTGGACGAGCAGCACCGGCCACGCATCGTCGCCGGTGTGCCTCCCGATTACTTCAGCGTGCAGGGACAGCTTTGGGGCAACCCCATTTATAACTGGGACGCTCTTCGGCAATCAGATTATCGTTGGTGCATCTCTCGGTTGCGAGCTTTGCTGGCCCACGTCGACGTGGTCCGGTTGGATCATTTCCGGGCGTTCGCGGCGGCGTGGCACGTGCCAGCGGGAGCACCGACGGCACAGTCGGGAAAGTGGGTCGCTGGTCCAGGCGCCGATTTCTTTCATGCAGTGCTGGGAGAACTAGGCACCCTCCCGTTTATCGTCGAGGATTTGGGCTTGATCACACCTGACGTGTATGCGCTCCGCGACCAATTTCGCCTGCCGGGAACGCGTGTTCTCCAGTTCGCATTCGACGGCCATTCGGACAATCCATACCTCCCTCACAACTACGTCACCAATGCGGTGGTTTACACTGGTACCCATGACAACCCTACGACTCGCGGCTGGTTTGATGAATTGCCGGATTACCAACGAAGGATCCTGTGGAATTACCTGAAGCTGCCAGGCGGCGAGGGTGGCGAGGCTGCCCCCGCATTGATGGACTTGGCTTGGTCGTCATTGGCTGCGGTTTCGATGGCTCCATTGCAAGATTTGCTGAACCTGGGGGGAGAGGCTCGGATGAACGTTCCGGGCCGAGCTGAAGGAAATTGGAGCTGGCGCTGCACGGAAGACATGCTGTCCGATCGGGCCTTCGAATGGCTGCGCAATCTGACGAAGGACTCGAAGCGGACGGGTGCTCTTGCAACTCCGCAGGCGCCAAGGATGCTGAAAGCAGTATCACAAACCTGAAGGCAGAACTTTGCCGATCGAGGCATCGGAAGACTGTCTGCGAACAACAAGATAATTTTGATTGACTGATCTGCCCGCAATACTGACGGGCCACGAAAGAGGCGAGATGATGAAGGCGACACAATTGCTTCACAATCTGGGCCAGAGCATCTGGCTCGACAACATCACACGGGACCTGCTGAACAGTGGCACACTCAAGCGATATGTCACTGAACTTTCGGTAACGGGGCTGACCTCAAATCCGACAATCTTCGACCAGGCCATCAAGAACAGCACTGCTTACGACGCCGCGATCCGCGAGAACCTGAGTAAGGGCAAATCAGGCGAGGCGCTCTTTTTCGACCTAGCGCTGGAAGACATCACCCGGGCCGCCGACTTGTTTCGACCAGTCTACGACCAGACGGACAGTGTGGACGGGTGGGTGTCGCTCGAAGTGTCGCCGTTGCTGGCCTACGACACCGTTAGCACCCTGGCTGCAGCCAAAGATCTGCACGAGCGGGCGGGACGGCCCAATTTGTTCATTAAGATCCCGGGAACAAGGGAAGGCCTTCCCGCAATCGAAGAGGCGATCTTTGCTGGCATCCCGATAAACGTCACACTCTTGTTTTCCAGCGAGCATTACGTGGCAGCCGCCGAGGCATTTCTTCGGGGTATCGAGCGGCGCATCGATGCCGGACTTCCACCTACTGTCGGCTCCGTCGCCTCGATATTTGTCAGTCGCTGGGACTCCGCTGTGATGGGCAAGGCGCCTGACTCGCTGCGCGACCAGCTCGGTATCGCCATTGCCAAGCGTACATACAAGGCGTACAGATCGTTGCTTGCCTCCCCCCGCTGGCAGCGCGCTTTCAACTCAGGCGCGCGTCCTCAACGGCTCCTATGGGCCAGCACCGGAACCAAGGATCCGAAGGCGTCCGATGTGCTCTACGTCAAGGCCCTCGCCGCGCCTTTCACAGTGAACACCATGCCTGAGGCTACTTTGAAAGCGCTCGCCGATCACGGCGAATTGGGCACGATCCTGCCGGCAGACGGTGGCGACTGCGAAGAAGTGTTAACGCAGTTCGCCAAGGCCGGCATCGACGTGAATGCGCTGGCTGCCCAACTCCAGGATGAGGGCGCGAAGTCGTTCGTCAAGTCCTGGAATGAATTGATGGCGGTTATTACTTCCAAGAGTGTTGCACTCAAGGCGGCTGTAGCCAGTTGAAGGGCCAGTGGTCAGATCCTTCTGTTGCGGAGAAGGCCCGCGCTTAGAAGAACAGGGAACGAAAGGAGTGCGAACATGGCAACATCAGTGGTAACAGGTACCAAGGGCCGGGACGTCGCACCGCTGCCCAAACGTAAGGCCTGGAAAAATCTCCAATCCCACTACAAGAAGGTCCGAGACTTACACCTGCGGAACCTCTTCGCAGATGACCCCAAGCGCGGTGAACGGATGACTGCCGAGGCTGTGGGCCTATTCCTGGATTACTCAAAGAACCGCATCACCGAGGAAACCATCAAGCTTCTCATCGAACTGGCGGAAGAATCAGGCCTGCAATCGCGGATTGGCGCCATGTTTCGAGGTGAGAAGATCAACACCACGGAGAAGCGGGCGGTCCTGCACGTGGCACTGCGCGCGCCCAAAGGAGCTTCCATTGTCGTAGACGGCGAGAATGTAGTGCGCCAGGTCCACATCGTGCTCGACAAGATGGCTCAATTTTCAAATCGACTCCGGAGCGGGGAGTGGAAAGGACACACTGGCAAGCGCATCCGCAACGTCATTAACATCGGGATCGGCGGTTCCGACCTGGGACCGGTCATGGCCTACGAGGCGCTCAAGCATTACAGCGATCGCACCATGACGTTCCGGTTCGTTTCTAATGTTGACAGCACAGACTTCGCCGAAGCTGTGCAAGATGTCGACCCGTCGGAAACTCTATTCATTGTCTCGTCAAAAACCTTCACAACACTGGAGACAATGACCAATGCCCACACGGCTCGCGCCTGGTCTCTCAAGGGTCTCGGGGGTGACGAAAAGTCGGTGGCCAAGCATTTTGTCGCCGTTTCGACGAACGCGACGGAAGTAGCGAAATTCGGCATCGATACGGCCAACATGTTCGAATTCTGGGACTGGGTTGGCGGGCGCTACTCCATGGACTCGGCGATTGGTCTTTCGACGATGCTGGCCATTGGCGCGGATAATTTCCGAGCCATGTTGGATGGCTTCCACCAGATGGATGAGCACTTCCGCACCGCCCCGTTTGAGCGCAACTTGCCGGTGCTCATGGGTCTTCTCGCACTCTGGTACAACGATTTCTTCGGTGCGCAGACGGTCGCCGTGCTGCCTTATGAGCAGTATCTAAAACGATTTCCAGCGTATCTGCAGCAGTTGACGATGGAGAGCAACGGTAAACACGTCACGCTCGACGGCGCCGAGGTCACCTACGCGACCGGTCCTGTCTATTGGGGCGAGCCGGGAACAAATGGCCAACACTCCTTCTACCAGTTGATCCATCAGGGGACCAGGCTGATTCCCTGCGACTTCATCGCGTCAAATACGATCCTCGCGGAACGGCTAACGCCGGAAACTCTAGGGAAGTTGGTAGCGCTCTACGAGCACATCGTTTTCACACAGGGCACTATCTGGCAGATTAATTCGTTCGATCAGTGGGGTGTGGAACTTGGCAAGGTATTGGCCCAACGCATTATCCCCGAACTCGAGAGCCGGACAGAGCCTGCGCTCGGCCATGATAGTTCAACGAACAATCTGATCAGGCGCTATCGAAAACTCAAGGAGACATCGCTGTGACTCATGGCTATGACAGACCTTTGTATTTCCTGCCCTTCGACCACCGCGGCTCGTTCAAGACGGGAATGTTCGGCTGGAAAGGGGCCCTAACTCCGGAGCAGACGGCGCAGATCGCTGCCACTAAGCAGGTGATCTACGATGGCTTCAAGTCTGCTGTCGCGTCCGGTGTGGACAAGGAGAAAGCCGGGATCCTGGTGGACGAGCAGTTTGGTGCGGCCATACTTCGCGACGCGAGGACGCAAGGGTACGTGACCGCGTGCCCTGCCGAAAAGAGCGGGCAGGAAGAGTTTGACTTTGAGTACGGCGAGGACTTCGCCAAACATATCGAGGCCTTCCAACCAACGTTTTGCAAGGTCCTGGTGCGCTACAACCCTGAGGGCGATCAGGCGCTGAACCGCAGTCAGTCAGCCAGGTTGAGCCGGCTCTCGGAATACCTATATCGTCAGGAGAGTCGCAGCCAGTTTCTGTTTGAGCTCATCGTACCGCCGGAGAAATCGCAGCTCGATAGCGTCAAAGGCGACAAGAAAGCCTACGACCTTGAGCTTCGTCCTCGATTGATGGTCGGGGCCATCCAGCAACTCCAAGATGCTCACGTGGAGCCAGACGTTTGGAAGATTGAAGGACTCGATCGTCGCGAAGACTGCGAGAAAATCGTGGATGCTGCTCGACAAGGCGGGCGTGACAAAGTCGGCTGCATCATTCTGGGTCGCGGCGAAGACGACAAAAAGGTGCGTGAATGGCTGATGACGGCGGCCGGAGTCCCGGGATTCATCGGCTTCGCGGTGGGCCGCACAATCTTCTGGGAGCCGCTCGTTAACTGGCGGGCCGGGAAGATGACGCGAGACGCCGCTGTGGCCGAAATTGCCCGCCGCTATCGGGAGTTTGTGGACATATTTGAAAGTGCTCGCATAAAGACCCGCGCTGCTTGAACGGAAGAAACGCGACCGAATGGAATTCGATGTCGTGAAACTGTTGCGAAGGAGTGATCTATGCAACTCGGAATGATTGGTCTTGGAAGGATGGGAGCGAACATGGTGCGAAGGGCGCTCAAGGGGGGCCACCGATGCGTAGTTTTTGACATGTCGCCGAAGGTGGTGAACGAGTTGGTGCAGGAGAAGGCGACAGGGAGCTCCTCACTGCATGAATTCGTGGAGAAACTGGAGAGACCCCGGGCGATATGGTTAATGGTCCCTGCGGCAGCCGTGGAGAAAACCATCGCTGACCTTCTGCCACATCTTGAGCCCGAAGACATCCTCATCGACGGCGGCAATTCCTATTACGTGGATGACATCCGGCGCGCAAAGGAACTCGCGCCGAAGCGCATCCACTATGTGGACGTGGGGACGAGCGGCGGTGTGTGGGGCCTGGAGCGCGGTTACTGCATGATGATTGGCGGCGAAACGAGCGTGGTCAAGCATCTCGATCAAATCTTCTCGACGTTGGCGCCGGGCGCGGGTGACGTACCACGCACGCCGGGACGCGAAAAGTTTGACGGCACCGCCGAACAGGGTTACCTGCACTGCGGTCCAAACGGCGCCGGCCATTTTGTCAAAATGGTCCACAACGGTATCGAGTACGGCCTCATGGCCGCTTACGCTGAGGGGCTGGGCATATTGCACGACGCCAACGTGGGCAAGCAACAGCATGCGATCGACGCAGAGACCACACCACTGCGTGACCCCGAGCATTACCAATATGATCTCAATTTGCGTGACATCGCCGAGGTTTGGCGGCGCGGCAGCGTGATCGCGTCGTGGTTGCTGGACCTGACGGCGGCCGGCTTGGTGAATGATCCCGCGCTCTCGCAGTTCACTGGGCGTGTCTCGGACTCAGGCGAGGGCCGTTGGACGATCAAGGCGGCTATCGACGAGGCCGTGCCGGCACCCGTTCTCTCCGCAGCGCTCTACCAGCGCTTCACGTCGCGCGGTGAGGCCGACTATCAGGACAAACTTCTCTCAGCGATGCGCTACGGCTTCGGCGGACACCTCGAGAAAGCAGCCGGTAAATAACCGTGCGACAAAGGAGATTTGCGATGAGTGATTCCCATTCCGACGCCCTGGTCTTCTTCGGTGCCACGGGCGATCTGGCCTACAAGAAAATTTTCCCGGCGCTGCAAGCCATGCTAAAACGTGGTCACCTCGACGTGCCAGTCATCGGTGTGGCCAAGGCTGGTTGGAATCTGGACCAGTTTCGAGCGCGGGCGCACGACAGCCTTGAAAAGCACGGAGGAATCGATGCCGCGGCTTTCGAGGGACTGAACGGTCTGTTGCGTTATGTGGACGGCGACTACAAAGACCCGGCCACCTTTCAAGCGATACGCAAAGAACTCAAGGGTGCGCAACGGCCCGCACATTACCTGGCCATCCCGCCCCTGTTGTTCGGAACGGTTGTGGAACAGTTAGCGAAGTCTGGCTCCGCCCAGAGCGCCCGCGTAATTGTGGAGAAGCCTTTCGGAAATGACCTCGCCTCAGCGCAAGAGCTCAACCAGATCCTGCATGCAGCATTTCCCGAGTCCGCAATCTTCCGCATCGACCACTATCTCGGCAAACGGCCTGTGAACAACGTGGTAGTTTTCCGGTTTGCGAACGCGTTCATGGAACCGTTCTGGAATCGAAATTACATCGAAAGCGTGCAGATCACCATGGCGGAAGAATTCGGCGTGCAAGGACGCGGCGCTTTCTACGATCAAACTGGCGCCATCCGCGACGTGATCCAAAACCATCTCTTCCAAATACTGTGCAATCTTGCTATGGAGCCTCCGGTCCGCATAGACAGTGAAACCATTCGTGACGAGAAAGTGAAGGTACTGAAAGCGATTCGACCGCTGGAGGCGAACAATCTCGTGCGGGGGCAGTTCCGCGGCTACCGCCAGGAGAAGGGAGTGGCTCCCGATTCAAAGATGGAGACTTTTGCCGCGCTGCGACTTGAGGTCGATTCCTGGCGTTGGAAAGGGGTGCCATTCTACATCCGCGCTGGAAAGAACTTGCCTGTGACCTGTACGGAAGTTATCGGCAGGTTTCGAAAGCCTCCGACGGTTATCAAGGAGAGTGCTCTGTCCCGGAACCATTTGCGGTTTCGAATCAGTCCGGAGATGACAATAGCCATAGGCACAACTGTGATGGCTCCGGGCGAGGCGCTAAAAGGCGAAAATGTGGAGATGGTGGCGAGCCGTCATTCCCGTCCAGAGGAGATGGAGGCGTACGAGCGCGTGCTGGGCGACGCGATGGCGGGAGAAGCCACCCTCTTTGCCCGTCAGGATTACGTGGAAGAAGCCTGGCGAATAGTTGATCCGGTGCTGAAAGACAGCACTCCCATCCACGAATACGACAAAGGTGCGTGGGGTCCGAGTGAGGTCGACGAAAGAGTTTCACCCCCCGGAGGGTGGCATAACCCCACCGCCACGGACGAGGAAGACTTCCGCGTAGCCGCCCTAGTAGCGTGACAAAGCGCGTCTTGCAAGACGATTGTGACTGGTTTTTGTGTCCGATGAGTGGATTGTCACGCTGATTGGAGAAAGTCTCATGAAGGTCGAAGTGCTTGAGGATGCCGATTCCGTGGCACGAGCGGCTGCGGCGACAATTGCCGCAGATGCTCGTGCAGCGATCGCTGCTCGTGGCCGCTTTGCTCTAGCTGTCAGTGGCGGTCACACTCCGTGGATCATGCTGCGGGCGCTCGCTGAGGAAGAGATCCCCTGGGCGGGTGTGCATGTATTTCAGACCGACGAAGGTGTGGCCCCCGACGGACACCCGGATCGGAACCTTACGCACCTGCGAGAAAGCTTGCTTCAGCATGCACCTCTGCGCCCAGAGCAGATCCACGCCATGCCGGTAGAAGCGGCTGACTTACAAGCCGCAGCTACGCAGTACACCTTGGCCCTCCGCGAGATCGCCGGATCGCCGCCTGTCCTCGACCTCGTGCACCTCGGTTTGGGTCCGGACGGCCATACTGCCTCTCTAGTGCCTGGGGATGCTGTACTTGATGTCGCCGATAAAGACGTAGGCCTCACCGGATTCTACCAGGGCAGGCGTCGGATGACTTTGACGTATCCGACGATCAATCGTGCCCGGAGGATACTTTGGGTTGTGACCGGGAGTGAGAAGGTAGAAATGCTCCGTCGCCTGCGCGAAGGCGATGTGTCAATTCCCGCCGGGCGGGTTCACCGCGAACAAGCTTTGCTGCTGGCTGACCGCGCGGCGGCAGAACAACTGACCGTCGAATTCAAGCAAGGAGGGTGACATGCGCTTGGGAATTGCCACGGATCATGGTGGGTTTGGATTGAAGGAAGAATTGTTTGCTCATCTCCGAGAGGCGGGGCATGAGGTAGTCGATTTCGGGGCGCATGGTTTGAATCCCGGAGACGATTATCCCGACTTTGTCATCCCGCTTGCACAGGCTGTCGTGGCGGGAACGGTCACTTCTCCGCGCGCCAAGGCGTCGAGGACGACCACATGAACATCATCTGCATGGGCGGCCGCACTATCGGACCTTACGCGGCCTGGGACATCCTCGAGGCGTTCCTGGCCGCCGAGTTCAGTCAAGCCCCGCGTCACCTGCGCCGCCTGGCAAAAGTGGCTTCCCTGGAGCCGGAAGTAATCAGCGAGCGTGGGGTTGGAACACAGCACAAATCCTAAATCCGTCCAGGCCGCGGTTGGTGGCGATCGTCAAGGTGCAGGCCACGCACGGCCAACGACTCGAACGTGAATCATAAAATCAACGTATTAATAAGGAGGAGACGATGAGTACGACGCAAGCTGCTCCACTATTGACAAACGCGGAAATCGACCTGTTGTGTGTCAATACGATCCGCACGCTTTCGATTGATGCGGTCCAGCAAGCCAAGTCCGGGCATCCCGGCACGCCCATGGGGCTCGCCCCTTTGGTCTACACCATATGGAACCGCACCATGCGTTTCGACCCGCAGGACCCGATTTGGCCTAATCGCGACCGTTTCGTGCTCTCGAACGGTCATGCGTCAATGTTGCTCTGGTCAGTGCTGCACCTTACGAAGACACAGGCAGTGAATGCCGAGTACGAAAGACTGGGGCAGCCCTCGGTGACGCTCGAAGATATCCGCCACTTTCGCCAGCTCGGCAGCAAGGCAGCGGGCCATCCCGAGTACCACTGGGTCTCGGGCGTCGAGACAACCACCGGCCCGCTCGGCCAAGGCGTCGCCACGAGCGTGGGCATGGCCATTGCTCAGAAGTGGCTCGCCGCGCATTACAACATGCCTGGGTTCGAGATCTTCGATTACAACATCTACGCTGTTTGCGGAGATGGCTGCATGATGGAGGGTATTGCGTCTGAAGCGGCTTCGCTTGCCGCCCATCTAGGGCTCGACAATCTCTGCTGGGTGTACGACAACAATCACATCACCATCGAAGGCAACACTCGCATTGCCTTCACGGAGGACGTGGCCACCCGGTTCCTAGGTTATGGATGGAACGTTCTGCGGGTTGGCGATGCCAATGATACCGATCGCATCGAGCGCGCCCTCGAGACCTTCAGAAAGACAAGGGGTCGGCCGACCTTCATCATTCTCGACAGCCATATTGGTTACGGTTCGCCGCACAAGCAGGACACTGCCGAAGCTCACGGCGAGCCACTTGGCGAAGAGGAAATCCGCCTTACCAAGCGTAGCTACGGATGGCCCGAGGACGCGAAGTTCCTCGTGCCTGACGGAGTCTATGCCCATTTTGCCGCGGGTGTGGGCGCACGCGGCGCAAACGCTCGTCAGGAATGGACGAAGCTCTTCGATTCATATAAAGCTACCTACCCCGAACTTGCAGCGCAGATCGAACAAATGCAGCGACGCGAACTCCCGGCAGGGTGGGATCGCAACTTACCCGTGTTTCCCGCCGACTCGAAGGGCATGGCGGGGCGAGAAGCCTCGGGCAAGGTGCTGAACGTGCTCGCGCAGAATATTCCCTGGTTCCTCGGTGGCTCGGCCGATCTAGGGCCGTCGAATAAAACCCTGCTGACATTTGAGGGTGCGGGGGATTTCCAGGCTATTAGCCCGGGTGGTAAGAACCTACACTACGGCGTCCGGGAGCACGCTATGGGAGCGATTGTGAACGGGCTCTCCCTCTCGAAGCTCAGGGGCTTCGGAGCGACATTCTTTATCTTCAGCGATTATGTGCGGCCCGCTATTCGGCTCTCTGCGCTGATGGAACTGCCGTCTATTTTCGTGTTCACTCATGACGCCATGGGCGACGGAGAGGACGGCCCGACTCACCAGCCTGTTGAACACCTGGCATCATTGCGCGCCATTCCGGGGCTGGTTACATTGCGGCCCGCTGACGCCAACGAGGTCGTCGAGTCCTATCGCTACATTATGCGACTGCACCACAAGCCTGCCATCTTGGTGCTGTCACGCCAGCCCTTGCCGACCCTGGACCGCAACAAGTTCGCGTCGGCGTCAGGCGTGGCGCATGGCGCCTACGTGCTTGCGGACGCTCCCGGCGTCAACCCCGAAGTGATCTTGATCGCTTCGGGGAGTGAAGTCAGCCTCGCCGCGGATGCGCACGAGAAACTGCTCGCCGAGGGTATCCGCTCGCGTGTGGTGTCGATGCCGTCCTGGGACATCTTCGATCTTCAGACCCAGGAGTATCGCGACAGCGTGCTGCCACCTAAAGTGAAGGCGCGCGTCGCGGTCGAGCAGGCGTCCACTTTTGGATGGGAGCGATATGTCGGCACTTCCGGCCGCGTGATCGGGATGAAGACCTTCGGGGCCTCGGCGCCGCTCAAGGAGCTCCAGAGGAAATTTGGTTTCGAGCCGGACGGGGTGGTGGCGGCAGCTAAAGAGCAGTTGGGTAGGGAGTGATCCGTGGATTTCGTCGTCGACCGAGCGATCACCGAAGGGAAGATGTCTGCTGCGGCGAAGGAGGTTGAGAGTGCTGGCCGAAGCTCACCTCTTGGAGCCACCGTTCTTCCTGGCGGGGTCAATTTCAGCGTCTACTCGCGGAACGCTTCAGGCGTGGAGGTGCTCCTCTTCGACCGGGAAGATGATGCCCTGCCCGCACGCGTGATCACGATCGATTCCGCGACCAACCGTACCTACCATTATTGGCATGTGTTCGTGCCGGACCTGCAACCGGGACAACTTTACGGGTACCGAGTCCACGGGCCATTCGACCCCTCAAGCGGTATGCGGTTTGATCCCGGCAAAGTTCTGCTCGATCCGTATGGGTGCGGCGTAGTTGTTCCCAAGAATTACAGCCGCGTTACTGCTCGCCTCGAAGGCGACAACGCCTCCACGGCGATGAAGAGTGTGGTGGTGGATCCACACGCGTACGATTGGGAAGGCGACACACGGTTGCACCGCCCGTCTTCCCGGACCATCATCTACGAGATGCACGTCGGAGGATTTACGCGGCACCCCAGTTCCGGGGTTTCGGAAAAAACACGCGGCACATATGCCGGTTTGATCGAGAAGATTCCATATCTCCAGCAACTCAGCATCACTGCTGTCGAATTACTGCCGGTGTTCCAGTTCGACGTCCAGGATGCCCCGCCCGGACGGGTCAACTACTGGGGATATGCGCCAGTCTCGTTCTTCGCGCCCCATCGGGGCTACAGCTCACGTCAAGATCCGCTCGGCCCAGTGAATGAATTTCGAGACATGGTGAAGGCGCTGCACCGAGCGGGTATTGAGGTCATTCTCGACGTGGTTTTCAATCATACCGCTGAAGGCGACCACCGCGGGCCGACGCTGAGCTTTCGCGGGCTGGAGAACAGCGCCTACTACATTCTTGAACAGGACCGATCGCGTTACGCGAATTACAGCGGCACGGGGAATACGCTTAACGCCAATCATCCCGTCGTCCGTCGGATGATCGTGGATAGCCTCCGCTATTGGGTGGAACAAATGCACATCGATGGTTTCCGGTTCGATCTTGCGTCGATCCTGGAGCGGGACGAGTCGGGCATTTTGATGCCGAGCCCGCCGGTGCTGTGGGATATCGAGTCGGACCCGGTGCTCGCGGGCACTAAGCTTATCGCCGAGGCCTGGGATGCGTCCGGTCTGTACCAGGTAGGTAGTTTCATCGGGGACAGTTGGAGGGAATGGAATGGCCGGTTCCGCGACGATATTCGCAGCTTTTTCCGTGGCGATGAGGGTTCGGTGACATACCTCGCAGACCGGTTGCTCGGCAGCCCCCAGATTTACGGTCACAAGGAACGCGAGGCCGAGGAGAGCGTTAATTTCGTGACGTGTCACGACGGTTTCACACTCAATGACCTCGTCTCCTACAACCAAAAGCACAACGAGCTGAACGGCGAAAACAATCGGGATGGCGCGAATGACAATCGAAGCTGGAATTGGGGTGTCGAGGGCCCAACCGATGATCCTCTGATAGAGAAGCTGCGAGACCGGCAGGTAAAGAACTTCCTCACGGTGACGATACTCTCGCTGGGTCTGCCGATGATTTTGATGGGCGACGAAGTGCGGCGCACCCAGCAGGGCAACAACAACGCGTACTGCCAGGACAACGAGACCAGCTGGTTTGACTGGACTCTGGTCGCGAAGCATGCCGATGTGCACCGGTTCGTGGCACTGATCAACGCACGACGGCTGTTGCGAGACGCAGAGCCGGAGGGACGGCGCCTCAGTCTCAACCAGGTCCTCCGGAAAGCGATTAAGGCCTGGCACGGTGTAAAACTCGGGCAACCGGATTGGGGCGATTCTTCGCACAGCCTGGCAGTTACCGCGGAGGCTCGAGACGAGAAGCTGTTGGTTCACCTGATTCTGAATGCCTATTGGGAGTCGCTCGAGTTCGAGTTGCCCGGAGCGGGTGACGATGACGGGGACTCATGGCACCGATGGATCGACACTACTCTCGACTCCCCGCAAGATATCGTTGAATGGGGGACGGCGCCAACGGTTCCGGGCGGCACCTATCGGGCCGGGCCTCGCTCTGTGGTCGTGCTTTTCGCTCGCCTGGAAGATGGTGAAAATTCAACTTGATAACCAGCGTTAGAGGCGACGCGAACAACCGCCAGCCGTGGTCTTCGCGTAGACATACCGGTCCATGGGACGATACGGTGATGGCTGACCGTGCTGGACCGCAGTAGGACAGTACCAGTTTAACTTTAGGAGCGTGAACGCACATGGAAAGTGCACTTGCAGAATCGGATCGCCGATCTGAGATTCCAGGCACCGCTTCCGTCGTTCAGGGAAACGGCGGGTTGCAGAAGGTACGCATCACCTCTCCAGAAGTTGAAGGGGAGATGTACCTGCATGGCGCGCACATCACTTCCTGGAAGCCCATGGGCCGAGAGGAAGTGCTCTTTCTCAGCTCGCAGTCGCGATGGGAACAGGGACACGCAATTCGTGGAGGCATACCTGTCTGTTTCCCCTGGTTTGGAGGCAAGGCGGACGACCCCAAAGCGCCCGCGCACGGGTTCGTACGAACAAAGGCATGGCAACTTGAGACGATTGCGCGGGACGGAGATGGGGTCACAGTCAGCATGTCCACCGAAAGTGACGAAGACACGAAACGATGGTGGCACGCCGAATTTCGTCTGGTCTATCGCGTCACGTTCGCTTCAGAGCTGAGACTCGAGCTTGTGGTGGCGAATACTGGGAAAGCATCACTGCGCTTTGAGGAAGCTCTGCATGCGTACCACAGAGTGGGGAATATCCTTAAGACGCGAGTGGGAGGTCTGTGTACGGCCCATTATATCGATAAGACCGAATCGAATCGGAAGAAGATTCAGTACGGCGAGATCGCAATCGTCTCAGAAACCGATCGCGTGTACGTTGCGAAAGAAAATTCACGCACGACTGTTGTGTGGAATCCCTGGGTGCAGAAGGCACATTCCCTGTCAGATTTTGCGGATGACGAATGGATGCAAATGGTCTGCATCGAAACCAGCAACGTCTCCGATTTTGCCGTGAATCTCGCGCCCGGCCAGCAACACAAAATGAAAGCTGTTGTCAGTGTGGCTGATTTTGAATCCACAGAGAGTTGCGGAGTATTCTCGATGGACGATTGAATCTCCTTCAAGACCATCGATACAATCTACTTTCAGTTGAGGGGCCCCGGCGCCAAGATCGGGAGGCAGGTCTGGATTGTTGCGTAGTTGAAGCCTCAGCGAAAAGTCGCGGCTCAGTCGGCGGTCTCGCCCCTTCATATCAGGTTCCCGCCGCTGGAGAAAAATTCTCGTGCGTGACACTGGCTGCTTTCTTGGCGAAGTCATAAGTAGCTTTGAGATTTCCGCCGAAGAACCGCACATTCCCTTTAATGTCGCGCGCCAGCAACCGCTGGCCATCTTTATCGGTGAATTCACAGTGAACACTTATCGAGGTCGCCCCGGCAACAGTAGTTACCTGTCGCGCTCTTTCACTGCCTTTCTTGAAGCCTCGAACTGTGCTACGGAGGACGATGAGACCGGGAGCGTCGGCGGAGTTCCGGTCGCCTTCGCGATAGACTTGCTGGATCCCACCCTTCTTCTGCAGCTGTTGAATCAAGTTTTCATAGAGCGACACCTGGAATTCCGCGGGCAACTTAATCTCGTCCGATTGGATCATCATGACCCTGATCGCGGATGCATTTACCTTCGCCAAATGCCTGCCCTGCGCTTGCAAGAGCGGCTCCTTCGTGTCCGACAGATTAGAAGTATCCGTGGTTGGATCTCCTCGCGTTGGGATGCTTGTATGCGCCCCCAGTCCGATTAGTTCGTTCTTGATGACATCTGCTGTGCCGACCGGGGTGGTAAAGATGACGCCGTGAAGGCCTCCATCAGCGTCCCGGTATTGAATCGTCAGAGTATCCAGCTTGGAACGAAACAAGCTCAGGAAACGGCCAGATTCGTAAGGCGCAAACATTGTCAGCGTGCCCACACTTCCTCGAATTACGCGTTGGCTGTCACTTCCTGTGACAACATCTTGCACGGCACTTGGAGCCAAATCAGAGTTGCTCCTGGAATGAGTGAAGCGCAGATTCCCGTTCTCAATCGTCAGGCTTCCTCCTGTACTGTTTTTCACACCCGCGAGACCCGTGAGTTGCACGGCTTTCGTCGGCGTCTGCTGTTGTTGAGCATTACTGACCGAAACCAATAGACCCGGCATGAGAATCGCACTAGCGAACACAGCCACTTTCACGCTCGAAGCCATCTAGCCTCCTATTGATCCCATCTTCAGATGTCCTGATCATTACTGGATCCATTGCCCCTCTGGGCTCGCTGATTCCAATGCTTGATGAAGTACAGCCCCCCCACAGAGCGCGATGGCGCTCAACCCATTCAGAAACGCATTGAGCGCCGGCAGGAAGGTCCAGTGCCCCGCGAATTGGGCCGAGGCTTGGTGTACGTAGAGCAGCCATAGCAGGAACGAGACAGCAGTAGCGCTTCCTGCAACAATTGCTCCCAAAACCGCGCGCGGGTTGGCATGCCCCTGTTCCATAAGATTAGAACATATAAAGCAGCAAGCGGGGTGAATTCGCCGTGTTTCGGCTGAACTCCGAAAGCATCACAGTGGCTGCACGAGAAACACCAGAAATATCAGCGCGTTCCACGCAGGAACCAAAAGACGGCTTCGGCTTTCCACTCTAAGGTCTCGCGTCCAAGAAAATATCTTCACCAAGCCGATTGCCGCGATGATGTAGACCGCGGGCATCCATGACAACATCCACCGTAGCCATTTCGAGCTGACGAGCGAGAAGGGAACGATCCAGAAAAGTGACATCATTATCAGGAAGGAAGCACCGGCTTCTTTTCGCCGCCGGACGACCTCGACCATTCCAACGCCGAGCGCAACTAGCACGGGTAGCTGCGTCTTAATCGCCAGCAATAAGAGATAAAAATAGAACGGCATTCCCCCGCGGAGATGCGCCACATCATTGAAATAGAAATGTCCCATCATTAAGTAGCCGTGATGAGTCATCGTGCCTTCCCCAACGTAGTGCAGCATGTATGGGATAGTGCCGGGAGCAAGAATGACTGGGTTGGCGATCAAGAACACCAGGGCGCATGTGCCCAGCAGGAGCGTGAAGTCCCGCCGGCAAAGCGGTGGATATTCCTTTCTGTTCAAAGGCAGGAAGTAATAGAGGAAAATTAGACCCAGATAATGGGGAAAATATTTTGATGCCAGCATCAAGCCAAAGCTTGCGCCAGCGGCGGCGTACCATTTCGCATACGGCTCCGCGTGCTGTCGAACCTGGATCGCGCTGGCCTTCTTCGCCCGAATATAAAAGTAGTAGCCAAGCCAGGCAAAGAACACGAGCAGGGTGTCCTCTTTCGCAAGGCGGTTATCCATGATCGCGATGGTTCCGGCGGACCAAAGCAGCGCGCTGAGCAACGCAACATCCAAACCGAACAATTCCCTGGCCAGCCCGAAAATCACGATCGCCGTCAAGGCCCCCAAGACAACATTGGGGAAGCGGACCGCCATTTCGTCGGATACCGGATGAGACCGGCCAACTCCATGGTTCCAGCGATCAGTGGCAGCAAGAGAAACTGCGATCATCGACTTCAAGAGCATGGGATGCTCTAGGTTGCGGGAGAAATCTCCATGAAGATACGCGCGGGCCGCGTTGATCTTTTGAACTTCGTCTTCGTTGAAGCCCGCGCGATCAAGCCCACGCATGCGCAGGCAGAAACCCAGGATTACAATGAGCAGAAGTGCAGCGAGAGCATGCCGTTCCAGCAACTTCGCAAGCGCGCTCTTCTCGCTATCGGCGGCAAGTGCCATCGTTGGTGCTGCGCTGTTAACTGACGTCACGACTTGTCCGCGCCCTTTCTTGCCTACGCCTGGC
>WNGO01000583.1_pt1 | contig 22611 bp, 25 predicted proteins | sample 5400511 | NCBI WGS metagenome assembly WNGO01 (sample SAMN13153380, study PRJNA577476) | soil metagenome | isolation source: 20 cm soil or saprolite under Garry oak tree replicate 2 | place: USA:California | collected 2016-06-15 | reverse complement strand
GCCGCCCCTCTCCCCGCGACAGGTGAGGACAAGATCACCTTCGACCAGTACCGCGAATGGCGCCTGCGCTTTATCGAACGCCGGCAGACGCAGCTCGCCGCCCAGTTGGCGGCTGCCGAATTACAGCCGCGCCAGCGCGCCCGGCTCGACCAGACAAAGGCGTATTACGACTGGTTTGCCGGGCTCAGCGACGCCGAGCGGGACCGCCGCTTCCGCGAGCGGTTCGATCAGATGGACTCGAACCATGACGGCGTCGTCGATCCCGCGGAGCGAGCCGCTTGGCACGATAAGCAGCGCGCCTTTTTCGGCCGGGGCCGGACCGCCGCCGCCGAACCCGCCGCCGCGCGCCAGCCGCGCTAGCCGGCTGTCACCTGTATTCAGCCTGCAAAAACAGGCGGAACCGGTGAGATCGCCGAACCTCTCCCGCAATCGCGGGAGAGGTTGTTGGCACGCGGCCAACGCGATGGGCACAGCCAAAAAGCCGTCGCGTTTATCTGGCTGCTTCCTGAATTGAAAAACCGAGAAAATTCAATGGGATCGTCAAAGCCGTCGCTGCATTTGGCTGCTTTTCGGAGTCGAAACCTTGGAAAATCAATGACATCGGCCTGATCTTTTTCGATTCGCGCGCGACACGGGTGGTGTCGCACTGTGTTATTGTGAGCAGCCTTCGTTCCGCTCTCTCCCGAGGAGGCATCGCCGCGATGACAATGTTCAAGAATTGGCTGCCGCAGGGTGTCATCCCCGCCGTATTGCTGCCGTTCAAACCCGATTTCTCGATCGACGCGGCCGCCTATCGAAAGCACCTGCGCGATGTCGCCGCTGTCCCGGGCCTTTCGGCGCTGACCGTCAACGGCCATTCCTGTGAGGTGCACGCCTGCAACCTCGACGAGCAGCGCGAGGTCATGCGCCTCACGATGGATGAACTCGGCGACCGCTTGCCGATCATCGCCGGCGTTTACGCCGACGGCAGTCTAGAGGCCGCGCGCATCGCCCGGCATGCCGAGGCCGACGGCGCGACCGCGCTTCTTGTCTTTCCACCCCAAAGCATGAGCATGGGCGGGCAATTGCGGCCGGAGATGGCACTGGCGCATTTCTCGACCATCGCGGCCGCGACGAGCCTACCCCTGATCTGCTTCAATTATTCGCTGGCGGGCGGGCTCGGCTATCCGCCCGAGACCTTGCTGCGCCTCGTCGAAGCCGTGCCGTCGATCCGCGCGGTCAAGGATTGGTGCGGCGATCCAATGCAGCACGAACGCAATATCCGCGCGCTGCAGAACCTGCCGCGGCCTGTCACGGTGCTGACGACGCATAGCGCCTGGCTGATGAGTTCGCTCGTGCTCGGCTGTAGCGGGCTCCTGTCCGGTGCTGGCAGCGTGATCGCCGATCTGCAGGTCGCGTTGTTCGAGGCGGTGCGCGCGGCTGATCTCCCCCGGGCGCGCGCGGTCAACGACCGCATCTTTCCGATCGTGCAGGCCTTCTACGCGCCGCCCTTCCTCGATATGCACAACCGCATGAAGGAGATGCTGCATCTCCTCGGCCGGCTGCCTCCGGCGGTGGTCCGCCCGCCGCTTGTCAAATTGCCGGCGCCGGAAATCGAGCGGTTGAAGCAAGCGATCGCCGCCGCCGGGCTCTCCCGCGAGGCGCAACCGGCGCTCGCCGCCGAATAGGCCGCGGCGTTGCCGGTCGATAGCGGCCTGGCCGGGCTCGTCGCCGCGGAGACAGTGCTGAGTTACAGCGACGGCGCGCGCGGCATTCTCTGGGTGCGCGGCCACACGCTCGCCGATCTCGCCGCCAATTTCGGCTATGACGGCGCGGTCGGGGTATTGTGGGAGGGTTTCGCCGGCGAGGGGCTGAGCCGCGAAATCATGCGCGCCCGTCTCGCCGAGGGACGTGCGAAGGCTTTTGCGCGGCTCGGCGAGTGGCTCGACCGTGCCACCGGCCGGCCGCCGGTCGAGGCCGTGCGGCTGGCATTGGCCAGTCTGCCGGACGACAGCGCCCCGGCCGACATCCTCGCGACCTTGCCGGTCGCGATCGCCGCGCTGTTGCGCCGGCGCCAAGGGGCGGCGCCGCTTGCCCCCGACCCGGCGCGCGGCACCGCCGACGATCTCCTGCGCATGACGCACGGCAAAGCGGTCGCGCCGGCATTGGCGGCGGCGCTCGACACTTATTTCTGCGCCGTCATCGATAACGGCCTCAACACGTCGGCCTTCACCGCGCGCGTCATCGCGTCAAGCCGCGCCTCGCTTGTCTCGGCCGCGCTCGGCGCCTATTGCGCCTTCACCGGGCCCCTGCATGGCGGCGCTCCCGGCCCGACCCTCGACATGCTCGATGAAGCCGCCGCCAGCGGCGATGTCGCCGCCTGGGCCGAGAAGAAACTCGCTGCCGGCGAGCGGCTGATCGGGTTCGGCCATCGCGTCTTCCGCCTTGGCGATCCGCGCGCCGCGCTCTTGCACGAGGCGCTCGATAAGCTCGGCGACAGCCTTGGGCCCGGCGCCGGGCGGCTCGCCTTCGCCGCCGAGGTCGAGCGCGCCGTCGGCGCCGCTTTCGCGCGCCTCAAGCCGGGCCGGCCGCCACTCAACCCGAATGTCGAGATCAACGCGGCGCTCCTGCTCGATGCCGTCGGCTTCCCGCGCGACGCCTTTATGCCGGTCTTTGCCGTGGCCCGTGCCGCGGGGTGGGTCGCGCATGCGATGGAGCAGCAGAAGGGAGGGCGGCTGGTCCGCCCGTCATCGGCCTATATCGGGCCGGTTCCGCCCAACGCACCCGCCGATTGGCGGGGCTCGGCTCAGTCAAACGACCAGCGATAGCCGACTGTCGGGTATTGCCGCACCGTCGGGGTTATCCCGAGCGTGGGGCCGGTGTAGGGCGCCTTGGCTTCCGTACCGGGAGCGGTCTTGCTTTTGGGGATGACCTGTTCGGTACTGACGATCTGTTGCGAGATCTGCGGCACGGCATCGAGGTTGATGACGCAATCGCGCGTCTGCTTCGCCGGGCACCCCGCCTCGGAACCGCCACTCGACAGCAGCGGCACCATTCCGAGAAGGACCAAGATAGGAGCCTTGACCATGACCGCCTCGTCGGGTGGAGGAAACCCGATCAAGACATTGTTAATCATAAAGGGCGTGCAAAGCCAGTGCCAAATAAACCGCTGCGCTTATCCTGTCCGCGCGGTGATCGCTCTGCAATGATCAAATCAGGCCGTAACGTCGGGGTGCGTAAGCGGAGGCAAGGGTGAAAGCGTCTCTTTTCTATCTTCCGACCGTCGGCAACCGCCGCGAGATCGAGGGCGGGTCTCGCCGGCATGTGGCCCGAGCTTTATCAGCGAATGCTGCACGATATCTCGGAGCAGGTGCAGCTTGCCGACGATCTCGGCTACGACTCGGTCAGCTTTACCGAGCATCACTTTCACATCGAAGGCTTTGAGGTCTCCAATAACCCGGTTCTGCTCGATCTTTACTTACCCGCACGCTCGAAAAGCTGCGCCGCCGGCCGCCGATCGACTGGGTGTTTTGCTACACCTATAACAGCCTCGTGCCGCATGACGTGCTGATGAAGACGATCGAGCGCTTCTGGACCGAGGTCATGCCGCGCGTCGCGTGAAGGCATACGCCGATTGGTGCGCCGATTCGGGGCAAGACACGCCGGCAGGCGCGCTCGCCCGCCGCATTGCACCCATCGGCCAAACCCCCTAACGTCAGTTCTCCCGGTTTGTTATCAATTACCTGTAAATCATTCGCGGCCACGGTGAACAGTGCGGCGCAAGCACATTAATCCAGGGGTGAAGAATGCACCGGTCCGGGAACCCACGATTTGACTGCGCCGTTTCCACCGGCGGAGCGCGCGGGCCGCGCGTCGATCACCCTTCAAGCGAGGGCGTCGTGTTGATCTCCCCCCTGGCCGAAACAAATCGCAAGGCGGCCTCCCACCGCTATGCGTTGGCTGTTGCCGTTTTTCTTTTGATTGCGGCCGCCGTGCCGCAGGTCAGCCGGGCTCAAAATTCGGCTGGCCCGACCGCGACGCTGACCCCCGTCGCATTGCCGACCGATGCAGGCGGCGCGCCGCCGCCGGTCGCGGCTCCTGCCGTGCCGCCGGTGCCTCAGACCGAGATCCAGGCGCGTCTCGAGCGCTCAGGCCTCGCAGTAGCCGGCGAGCATCTGCACACGGCGCTGCTGCGCCGCTTCTACGCCGCCCATAATTACGAGCCGGTATGGGACAGCCATCAGGCCCAAGCCACCGCGCTGACGCAGGCAATCACGCGCGCGGGTGAGCACGGTCTCGACCCCGAACTCTTTCACGCGACGGCCCTCCGCAATGCCGCCTCGTTGCCCGCAACCGATCGCGACCTGCTGCTGTCCGACGCATTCCTGGCTTACGCGGATGCGCTGGCGCGCGGCGTGCTGCCGGTCGAGCTACGGATGGATGATGAGGATCTGAAGCCGGAGCCGGTTGATGCTGCGATGGCGCTCGATAGCGCGATCAACAGCGCCGACCCGGCCGCGGCGATCGAGGCCTTGGCGCCGAACACGCCCGAATATCAGGCGATGCGCCGCGCCCTGCAGTATTACCAGAGCGCCGCAGCGGCGCCGGCGAGCTCCCAACCCGTGCATGTTGCGCCCGGCCAGCGGCAACCAAAACCGACGTCGAGCCCTGCCGCCTATCAGAGCCGCGTGCGCGAGATCGCGGTCAATCTCGAGCGGCTGCGCTGGCTGCCCCGCTCGATGCCGGCGGAGCGCGTCTGGGTCAATACCGCCAACGCGCAGCTCACTCTTTATCGCGGCAATCGCCCGGTCTTTACGACGCGGGTCGTCGTCGGCGAGACCGACAAGCAGACGCCCGAAGTCCAGGCGACAATCGGCAGCGTGCTCTTCAACCCGCCCTGGAACGTGCCGCGCTCGATCGCCGCGAAGGAGATCTATCCGAAGCTCAGCGCCAATCCCGATTACTTGGCGCAGCACCATATGATCATCCGCAAGGGTGGGCTGATCCAGCAGCTGCCCGGCGAAAAGAGCGCTCTCGGTCAAGTCAAGTTCGAGATGCCGAATCGCTTCGACGTGTATCTCCATGATACGCCGTTGAAGAATCTGTTCAGCTCCGACAGCCGGCGGCGCAGCCATGGCTGCGTTCGGGTGCAGAACCCGCGCGAGCTGGCGTCATTGTTGCTGCAGCGGCCGATGGAGACGATCGAGCAGCGCATCGCGCTGGGACATACCAACAGCCTGTCCTTGCCCGCGCCGGTGCCGGTGTTCTTTGTCTATCAGACCGCCTTTATCGACCAGAACGGCGCCCTGGAATTCCGCCCGGACGTCTATCAGCGCGACGAGGAAGTCTGGGCCCACCTGCAACGGGCAACGCAGGCGCCGGTCGCCGAGCGCGAGCAGGCGGGTCAGCGCCGCGGCTGAACGCCTCTGATCCTCGATCAACTTAAAGGCGAAAAAAGCGCGCGACACGCGGCTTTGTATACTTAATTTTGCGTTAGAGGCTTGTTTGAGGCGCGGGCCAATGCTATGGCGTCCCTCGGGGAATTTGGGGGAAACAGCCAGTGCAATTGTCTTCCGTGCTGAGCCGGCGTCGTGTCGTGGGCGCTGCCGCTGCCGCGACGGCCGTTGCGTTTGTCACGCCGGTCCCGGCGCTCTCCTTCGCACCGCGCTCGGTGTCTCTTTACAATACTCACACCGGCGAATGGGTCCGTACTGTTTACTGGGCGGACGGCCATTACATCCGTGAGGCGGTGCGCGACATCAACTGGGTGTTGCGCGACCACTATACGGATGAGGTCCGGCCGATGAACGCCGGCGTCCTCGACCTTCTCGGCATGACGCGCGACCGGCTGGAGACCAATCAGCCGTTCCTGGTGGTCAGCGGCTATCGCTCACCCGCCACCAACCACAAGCTGTACCTGCGCCATAACGGCGTCGCCAGCAACAGCTATCACATCCATGGGATGGCCATCGATCTGCGCTGCGAAGGGCGCAGCCTGCCGCATCTCCGGGCGGCAGCGGCGAGCCTCCGCGGCGGTGGCGTCGGATACTACCCGCGCTCCGATTTCGTGCATGTCGATTGCGGGCCGGTGCGCTACTGGTAAGCGCCTCCGAGCCCGTCACGCATTAGGATCTCCGGTCGTCTCTTCGGCCGGGCGCGCGCATAGCGGAACCGGCTGTTGTCGCAACGCGTTTGTAGCAGCAACACAGGCTGCAACCGGACGCTGCGATGCTTGGCACCATACTGATCATCATCCTGATCCTGATCCTACTCGGCTCGCTGCCGAGCTGGCCGTATAGCGGGGGATGGGGCTATTACCCGAGCGGCGGCGCCGGCCTCATCCTGCTGATCGTCATCATCCTGCTGGTCGTCGGTCGAATTTAGGCGGGCTTTCGGTCGCGGTTGCGCCGCAACCCTTCGACGCGCAACGGCAAGGGAGCGCCCAGCCACAGCGCGTGGATCGTGTGGTCGTCGTAGGCGTCCTCGGTCTGCGGATGCACGAGTACGCTGAGCCCGCCGCGGTTCAGCATCAGCCACGGGACAATGCGCGGGAATTCGGCAGCGGGGAACGCGGCCTGATACATCGGCACGGGATGCGGCCCAACGGGCTCGTCGCGCCAGCGGCCGAGCTCGACACCGAAGCGGTTGCCGATCGCCTCGCGCAGCCGCTCCGCAATCGGACGGGTTTCGGCATCGTAATAGATGTGCGCGTGGTAGCCCTGGGTCGCGCTGAGATCAACAAACTCTTCTGCCATCCTGATCTCCTCAGCCGCCTGGGGCGGCGCTCGGCGTACCGGCGCTTGGCAATGTCTCCGAACCCGGGCCGAGCGCGCGCTGCATCAACACCGTGTCAATCCAACGGCCGAACTTGAGCCCGATCGCCGGGAAGACGCCGATATGGGTAAAGCCCAGCGCTTCGTGCAGGCGGATCGAGGCGACCGTCTCGCGGCCACCGATCACGGCGATCATCTGGCGGTAGCCGAGTTCGGTGCAGCGTTCGATCAAGGGCGCGAGCAGCCGGCGGCCGATCCCGCGCCCCACTTCGCCGGCATCGATATAGATCGAGTCCTCGAGCGTGTAGCGGTAGCCAATACGGGGACGGAACGGACCGGCATAGCAATAGCCGACGATCCGTCCTTCGCGCTCGGCGACGAGATACGGCAAGCCGCGCGCCACGATGTCGCCGCGGCGGCGGGCAATTTCCTCGACGCTCGGCGGCACTTCCTCGAACGATGCGAGGCCGTGCAGCACGTGATGCCCATAAATCGCGGTGATCGCGGCAACGTCCTCGTCGCGCGACGGGCGGATCGTGTAATCGGCGCCTTGCATTCGCGCGCGGTCAAATGACCCGGATCGGCTTGCCGTCGAGATAGCCGAGGATGTTCTCGACGATCTGCGGGTAGGAGCTGCGGTAGTTCTCCTCGGTCACGTAGCCGATATGCGGCGTCAGGATGACGTTCGGCGCGGTCCGCAGCGGGTGATTGAGCGGCAACGGCTCCTGGTCGTAGACATCGAGACCTGCATAGGCGAGCCGGCTTCCCTTCAGCGCCTCGATGACCGCAGCCGTATCGCAGATCGGTCCGCGCGAGGTGTTGACGAGGATCGAGCTCGGCTTCATCAGCCCAATCTCGCGGGCGCCGACAAGACCACGGCTCCGGTCGCTCAGCACGAGATGCACGGACAGAATGTCAGCGCGGCGGAACAGCTCGTCTTTCTCGACGCGCTCGACACCCTGCTCGGCAGCCTTCTCGGCGGTCAGGTTCTCACTCCAGACAAACGCCTTCATGCCGAAAGCAAGGCCGACGCGCGCGACCGCGCTGCCGAGCCGGCCTAGCCCCAACAGTCCGAGCGTCTTGCCGGCGACGCGATGACCGATACGCGTCTGCCAGCCGCCATGACGCATAAAGGCGTGATCTTCGGCGATGCGTCGCGCCGCGCCGAGGATGAGGCCCCAGGCGAGCTCGGCCGTATCCTCGTTACCGCCACCCGGTCCGCCGGTGCCGCACACCGTGACGCCGCGGTCGCGGAGCGCTGCCATGTCGAACGAGGCGTTGCGCATGCCGGTGGTGATCAGCAGTTTGAGCTTCGGCAGGCGGTCGACGATGCTTTTCGGGAACGCGGTGCGCTCACGCATCGCCGCGACGATCTCGCTGTCGGCGAGCGAGCGCACGACATCCTCGGCATCGGCGAACGGAAAGCGCTCCACGGCGATCTCGATGCCGCGGGCGCGCACCGGCGCCCAATCCGCCATATCGAGCGCGACGCCCTGATAATCATCGAGAATGCTGAGCCGCATGACGTGACCCCTGAAACGAGGATGGGTTTCGCTTCGCTCAACCCATCCTACAGAGCCATCCCTGTCAAGCGAGCAGCGGCTGGTAGCGGTCGAGGACGCGCAGGATCTCGTCGGGGCCCTCGTCGGGGATCTCGAGCACCGCGCGGTCGATGCCGGCCTCCTCGTATTCGCGCAGCGTCCCTTTTTCCGGCGGGGCGCGGAACACCGAGGTGGACAGCGTCTTGGGGTCGCGCCCCTTCTCCTCGGCCATCCGGTGCAGCCGCGCGAGCTGTTCCTTGATCTCATACCCGCGGCCGGGGCGCGGGAACCAGCCATCGCAATACTCGACGACGCGGCGCAGCGTGTAATCAGTCTCGCCGCCGAGGATGATCGGCGGGTGTGGTTTCTGCAGCGGCTTCGGCCACGACCACACCTTGTCGAAATTCACCGTCTCGCCGTGATATTCGGCTTCCTCCTCGGTCCACAGCGCCTTCATCGCGAGGATACGCTCGCGCATCAGCTTGAAGCGCGTGTTGTAGCGGGCGCCGTGGTTCTCCATCTCCTCGACATTCCAGCCGCCGCCGATCCCGAAGATGAAGCGGCCGCCCGACAATTGATCGAGGCTGGCGACGCATTTCGCCGTGACGATCGGATCGCGCTCGGGAATGAGCGCGATGCCGGTGCCGAGCATCAGCTTTCGGGTCGCCGCCGCGGCGAAGGACAGCGCGACGAACGGATCATGCGTATGGGCGTAGCGCTTCGGCAATTCGCCGCCGCTCGGGAACGGCGTCTTGCGGATGACCGGGATGTGGGTGTGCTCGGGGACGAACAGCGATTCGAAGCCGCGGTCCTCCAGCGCGCGCGCCAGCTCGACGATGTTGATGCCGTAATCTGCGGGAAAGTAAAAAACCCCGATCTTCACCTCTTGTCCTCCAGTAAGTCGGCGCGGCCAGTTTCAGGCGGCCCCGCTCGCGGCCGGTGCGCGCAACGGCGCCACCCCGGCGCTCTCGCGCGGCGACAACGCTTCTTCGATCACTTGCGCCGCGGGGCCAGAGAGACCGGCTCTGGCCGGCACGGTCTGTAATGTCAGCGCGCCCGAGGCGAAATTGATGCCCTTCTCGGCGAACACCCGATAAATCCGCTTCAGATATTCGCGCTGGATCCAGCTCGGCTTCAGCGGCCGCGCGGTGAATTTGAACCGGAACACGACCGCATTGTCGGCGACCTCGGCAATTCCCTGCATTTTGAGCGGCAGGATAACCTCCGAGGCGACTTCCGGGCTTTCCTGCTGCATTGCGAGGCCGATCTGCTTCGCGGTCTTGCGGACGAGCTCGATATCCGTGCCGGGCTCCAGACGAAGGTTGAACTTTATGGTCGCGAAGTCGCGGCTGAGATTGGTCACCGCGCCGAGCTGGCCGTAGGGGATCGTGTGCAGCGGGCCGTTGTGATGGCGCAGCTTGACCGAGCGCACGCCGAGCGATTCGACGGTGCCCTTGAGACGTCCGGTATCGATGTACTCACCGACCCGGAAAGCGTCGTCCCACATGTAGAACAGACCGGAGATGATGTCGCGGACGAGCGACTGCGAACCGAAGGACACCGCCAATCCGAACACGCCCGCGCCGGCGATCAGCGGCGCGGTGTCGACGCCGAGCCGCGATAATACGATCAATACCGCCAAGACCCCGATCGCGACGCCGAAAAAAGCGCGCATTATCGGCAAGATTGTCTGCAGCCGCGAAGCCGGGGTCGACTCCTCTTCGTCATCCGCCGTGCCTGGCAGCTTTGGCCCGCCCGGCATGTCCTGCAGATTGCGGTCGATCGCGAGCCGGGTCAGCTCCCAGATGAGATAGGCGACAAACAACGTCCCGACGGCCGCAGTCACCGTATGCATTGCCTGCGCCGCGCTCGTGGCCGTGAGGTCGAGCGCGTCGATCCAGAACGAGGCAAGCGTCAGTATCGCGATCAGCAGCACGATCGCGCGCAGGATGCGATGAAAGCTCAGCGCCACGAAGCGATGAACGCCGGCGGCGCGGCCGTGAGGCGCCTCGCTATCGTGCCAGCCGCGCTCGGTCAGCCGCTCGACCACCATGAGGACGAGCAGGACGCCCAGCGTCGAGACGAAGGCGTGGTAGTAGGCCAAGAGCCCGAGGGATAGCCCGAAGATAAAGAACAGCAAGAGCCCGCCAACGATGGTCAACCCGATGGGCACCCATGCCCGGGCGAGGGCGCCTCGCAATGCCGCGATGATCCCCTCCGAGCGGTGGCCCCGGATCAGCGCCTCGATCGCGCTGCGGGCGCGGATGACCACCCAGGCGTCGAGCGCGCACACCGCAGAGGCGACCACCAGACCGATGACATGCGGCGCGCCGCTGTCCTCATCGGAGAGACCATAGCGGCCAAATCCGACCAGGGCCGTGATCGCCAAGAGGACGACCGAGAGGAAGCGGGACAGGCGCCGCGCCTCGTCTTCCGGAATATCGATGAGCCGCGCAGCCGGCGCGCCGGGGCGCAGCACGATGCGGGGGATCAGCACAAAAATCCGCCAGCGGATCAGCACATTGGCCGCAAGCAGGACCAGGCTCAGCGAGACGCCGACATTCATCAGCCAATGCCGGCTGTAAACGAAAACGACGCCGAACACGGCCAAGCCGAGGGCGTCGCAGAGGAGCAGCAACAGCAGGTCGCCGACGCTCGGCCCGGCAATCCGGGTCCGCAGCGCACGGCGCAACCGCCAGCTCACGCCGCGCGCCGTCAGCCTTTCGGCCAACAGGGCGAGGCAGGTGGCCAGCGCTACCCAGCCAAGCCCGATCAGTGCACCCAAGGCCGAGCCGTTGCGGTCGAGCGAGCGCCATTCGCGCTCCAGCGCCGACGGCGTATCGGGCAGCATGCTGACATCCGATATCGCCTCGTGCTCGAGGCCCATGATGATGTGCGCGAGCCAGCCGGCGGGTCCGGTGGTCATCTCGCTGGGTTCGGCGGGAACCTCAGCCACGGCGGGCGGAGCCTCAGCCGGCGGAGTTGCTGCATCGGCCGCCCAAGCGATCGGAACCGCAAGCGCGACCCACGCCAGAGCGATGATGAGATAAAAGCGAGCGCCGCGCCGCAGCGCATCGCGCGACAAATGCTTGAGCCGCAGCCCCATGCCGCCGGCCTCCCGCGTGAAACCGGCGGTATTTTAGGCCTATCAGCGAGTCCGGGCGCGGATTTTTTGGCGCGCTTCGAGTGGAGGGAGGGTTCGGGCCGACCGGCCGCCCGAACCCCGATCCCTACGTCAGCACCTTAGCCTTAGCCGCGGTCCTACTGCCGGGCGCGCCGCCGAGCGCCAGCATCGTTGCCCCAGAGCGCCTGATCCTGCCAGCTTGTATGAACCAGAAACGCCAGGCCATAGCCGATCATGCCGGCGATCAGCAGCGCGGTCAGCGGGTATTCATTGACGTTCTGCGTCAGATATTCGCCGGCGCGCTGGCCTTGCCGATAAAGCGCATCGCCGGCCACGCCAGCCTGCTCCCGCGCCCGCCGCGCCAGATCCTGCGCGCTGGCGGCCGGATCGGAGGCGACGTTGCGCGCCTGCTCGCCGAGGTCGCGGGCCATCGTCTTGGCCTGTTCGATCGCCTGATTGGCTGTCGACTTCGCCTGCTGCATCGCCTGATCGGCGGTGCCGCTCTGCTGCTGTCCGCGAGACTGATCGTGCGTTCTCGTGCCAGCGCCGGCGGGATCAGTTCCCGTGTGATGCCGCGTCGCGTTCTCGTCCATTTGCGATGCTCCTGTTTCGCGTAATCCTTCAACTAAAAACATTCGCGGCAAAGAAAGGCTCCCCGCTTCAGTAAAACCGCGAGTTGACGCGCTCTGAAAGGCCGGAACCAACCCGACCGGCACCCGTTCCGTCGGAGAGAATCGCTTATCAATCCGAAGGAGGAACCCGTGTCGAGAACTACGATGACGGCAGCCTTGGCCTTGATGCTGGCCGCGGCCGTGCCGGCTTACGCGCAAACTTCATCCAGCAGCACGTCGTTGCCGAGCACATCGGCCAGCAGCGCGTCGAACTCGGCGACGCACGTCACCGCCACTCAGCTGCAGCCCGGCCAGATCCGCGCCACCCAGATGGATGGCGCCACGGTTTATGACACGCAGAACCAGAAGGTCGGCGATGTAAAAGACATCATTCTCGACCGCGACGGAAAGGTGGCCGCGGTCGTGCTCGATGTCGGCGCGTTTCTTGGCATCGGCGGGAAATACGTCGCCGTCAGCATGAACGATCTGAAGATCACGCAAGACAACAACAACAGCAACAAGCCGCGCTTCACGGTCGACATGACGAAGGATCAGCTGAAGGCGGCGCAGGCCTACGATCTCAACGGCAACGCTCGCAGCACGAGCAGCGGCAGCACGACGGCCCCATCGAGCCGGTCGAACAGCGGATCGAACACCGGGCCCACGACACCGGGGACGCCGCCAAAGCAGTAAGCGACGAGAAGCAGAGGCGCGCGGCGCGCCGCGCTCCCTCTTGCGCCAGCGGCCCGGATCAGTCCGGGCCGCTTTTTATTACGCCATCACGCGCTGCAAATTGGTGTCGAGCTTGTCGAGAAACTGGTTGGTGGTCAGCCAGGGGTGATCGGCGCGGATCAGAATCGCTAGATCGCGCGTCATATCGCCATGCTCGACGGTCTCGATGCAGACCTTTTCCAAGGCTTCGGCAAAGCGGACGACATCGGGGGTGTTGTCGAAGGTGCCGCGATAACGCAGCCCTCTCGTCCAAGCGAAGATCGAGGCGATCGGGTTGGTCGAGGTTTCCTTGCCCTGCTGGTGCTGACGGTAGTGGCGCGTGACCGTGCCGTGCGCCGCCTCCGTCTCGACGGTGTTGCCGTCCGGGGTCAGTAATACCGAGGTCATCATGCCGAGCGAACCGAAGCCCTGCGCCAGCGTATCGGACTGCACGTCGCCGTCGTAATTCTTGCAGGCCCACACAAAGCCGCCGCTCCACTTCAGCGCCAGCGCGACCATGTCGTCGATCAGGCGGTGCTCGTATGTCAGATTGCGCTTCTTGAACTCGGCGGCAAACTCAGCGTCGAAGACCTCCTGGAAGAGATCCTTGAAACGCCCGTCATAGGCTTTGAGGATCGTATTCTTTGTCGAGAGATAAACCGGCCACCCGCGCTGCAGCCCGTAATGAAACGATGAGCGGGCAAAGCCCCGGATCGACTCGTCCAAATTGTACATGCCCATCGCGACACCGGCGCCGGGAAAGTTGAAGATCTCCCGGGTGACCGGCGCGCTGCCATCGGCGGGCGCGAAGGTGATCGTCAGCTTGCCGGGGCCGGGCACGACAAAATCCGTCGCGGCGTACTGGTCGGCATAAGCATGGCGGCCGATGACGATCGGCTGGGTCCAGTTCGGCACGAGCCGCGGCACGTTCTTACAGACGATCGGCTCGCGGAAGATCGTGCCCCCGATGATGTTCCGCAATGTGCCGTTCGGTGATCTGTACATGCGCTTCAGGTTGAATTCCTTCACGCGCGCCTCGTCGGGCGTGATGCCGGCGCATTTGATGCCGACCCCGTATTTCTTGATGGCTTCGGCCGCATCGACGGTGATCCTGTCCTCGGTCTCGTCGCGCTTTTCCATGCCGAGGTCGTAGTATTTCAGGTCGATGTCGAGATAGGGCAGGATCAGCTTGCTTTTGATGAAGCTCCACATGATGCGCGCCATCTCGTCGCCGTCGAGCTCGACGACGGGTTTCGCGACCTTGATCTTCGCCATTTGCTGTCACCTCGATGGGGGCCGGCCGGGTCTGGAAAGCGCGCGACGATAAAGGCCGCACGGTCGCGAAGCAAGCCGGCGGCACATTACCTTTGGTCGATTGAAAAGCGGAGAAATCGCCCTGACTTCACGGGCCGGAGCGGCCGATTTACTAACAGCCCCGAGCCGATTGGCAGCGGACTGCTTTCGACCAGAAGAATGACAGGATTGTCACAAGCCGTTTACCGTACGTTTACCTTGACGCTCAAATCGTCTCAGTATCAAGGAAGCAATTTCAATGCCTTAAGATAGATCGCCTAATTTTCAGGCAATGCGCGAATCGCCCTGATAGACGCTGCGATCCGGCCGGCTCGACCGTCCTTTTCCCCAACTTTATCCACCTCGCCCGTGGATAGCGTCAGCTTCGCGCGGGATTCTCCAAAAGCGGCAATGGCTTGCGTGCTCGCTCCGCGCTCTCATAGCAAATCCGAACGCGTATCGCTTGCTGTGACGGTTCGGCGAAACGCCGCCATCAGCGCCGGCACATCCGCAACGATTTCGACAAGCCGCGGCGCCAGATCGGCGGCGAAGTTATGCGCGACGATATGGTCGAGCAGCGCGCGCAGCGGTCGCCAGTACCCGGCGACATCGACGAGAAAGATCGGCTTGTCGTGCAGCGCGAGCTGACGCCAGGTCAAGATCTCGAAAAACTCATCCAGCGTTCCGATGCCGCCCGGCAACACCGCAAAGGCATCGGCGCGCTCGGCCATGATGCGCTTGCGGTCATGCATCGTCTCGACGACGAGAAGCTCGCCGACTCGCCCATGCGCGAGCTCCCTGTCGCGCAAGGCGGCCGGAATGACGCCGGTGACGCGGCCGCCGCCTGCTAACGCTGCATCCGCGGCGATGCCCATCAAGCCGATATGGCCGCCGCCGAACACCATCGTGATGCCGGCCGCGGCGAAACTATGTCCGAGTTCGGCGGCGGCGGCGCGGTAGCGCTGATCGACGGCGCCCGCCGAACCGCAATAGACGCAAACCGATCGGATCTGCCGTTTGGGATCAATCGTCTGCGGCATAGAGCTCCGCCGCCAGTTGCGGCGCGGCGCGGCCGCGCGCGTGCAAATAGGATTGCCAGAACAGGCAGGCGGCGACCGAGCGCCACGGCGTCCATCTGTCCCCGATTTCGCGCAGCTCGCGCTCACCGAGCCGGTCACCGAGGCCGAGGCAATCGGCGACGGCCAGCTGCAGACCGAGATCGGCGGCCGGCCAGATGTCGGAGCGGCCAAGCGCGAAGATCAGATAAATCTCGGCGCTCCAGCGACCGATCCCCTTCAAAGCGACGAGCGCGGCCAGCGCGTCGCCGTCCGCGGCAGCCGCGAGCCCGTCGAAATCGAACGCGCCGCTGGCGACCGCCTGTGCCAAGCGGCGTGCATAATCCATCTTCTGCCGGCTGAAGCCGCAGGCGCGCAATGTTGCGTCGTCGAGCGCGAGGAACGGCTCCGGCGCGAGCGGATGGCACAGCCCGGAGAGCCGGCGGTGCATCGCGGCGGCGGCATCGATCGAGACTTGCTGCTCAAGAATGATGTGCAAGAGCGTAGGGAAGCCGTTACGCCGCCGGCGGAAGCGCGGCTCACCGGCGCGATCGAGGATGGCGTAAAACACCGGCTCGCCGGCGAGCGCGTCGATCCCCTCTTCCAGACGCTGCGGCGCGTAGATCAAGCGCACAAGGTCAGCCCCAAAGCGCGGGCTCGGGCGGGAAGAGCGTGCTGCCGTCATAGCGCAGCCCCGGCGTTCGGTCGGTGGCCAACAGCAGCGGCGCGTCGAGATCGACGACGGCGGCCTGCTGCGCGACAAGCACGGCCGGCGCCATTGCCAGCGAGGTGCCGATCATGCAGCCGACCATGATCGTGAAGCCGCGCGCCCGCGCCGCGGTCGCGAGTTGGAGGGCTTCGGTCAAGCCGCCGGCCTTGTCGAGCTTGATGTTGATCGCGTCGTATTTGCCGATCAGCCGGTCGAGATCGGCGGCGGTGTGGCAGGCCTCATCCGCGCAGACCGGGATCAGATGCGGCACCCGCGCCAGAGCCTCATCGTGAGCGGCCGGCAATGGCTGCTCGATCAGCTCGACGCCGAGTTCTGCGAGCGCCGGCATCACCTCGGTCAGATGGCGCTCACCCCAGCCTTCGTTGGCATCGACGATCAGCCGCGCCGCCGGCGCGGCGCGGCGCACCGCGCGTACCCGTTCGACGTCGCCGTCGCCGGTCAGCTTCAGCTTCAGCAGTGGCCGGGTGCGCTGCGCCGCCGCGGCCTCACCCATGCGCTCGGGGGTATCGAGGCCCAGCGTATAGGCGGTCACCAGCGGCCTCAGCGTGCCGATGCCCGCGAGATCGGCAGCCCGGCGGTCGTAGCGCTTGGCGTCGAGATCCCAAAAGGCCGCATCCAGCGCGTTTCGCGCCGCGCCGGGCGGCATCGCCTGCTGCAATTCCTTGCGGTCGAGCCCGGAAAAAACTGCGCCGCGCATGTCCTCTAGGGTCCTCACCACGCTGTCGACGCTCTCGCCGTAGCGCGGATACGGCACGCACTCGCCCCGGCCCCGAACATCGCCATCGAAAATTTCCGCCACCACCACTTCGGCGGTCGTCTTGCTGCCGCGCGAGATCGCGAAGGGCCGGGCCAAAGGCCAGGCACGGCGGGTCACACTGAGACGCTGCGGTGAGGGGGCCATGCCGCGGGTCAGTCGAGTAGATGATTGATGATGGCTCTGACCCCGCTGCGCACCGGATCGACGCAGGGCAGGCCGAGCCTGTCCTCGGTCTCGCGCAGATAATCGCGCGCCGCCGCGGGATCGAGCGAAGCCGTATTGATGCTGAGCCCGATGCAGCGCACCGCCGGGTTGGTCAGCTGCGCCGCCTCGATGTTGCGCTCGATGCAGTGCCGCAGATCGGGCAGCCGATAGTGCGGCAGGCCGCGCATGTGCTTGCGGGTGGGCTCATGGCACATAACGAGCGCGTCGGGTTGGGCGCCGTGGATCAGCGCCAGACTCACCCCGGCGTAGGAGGCGTGAAACAGCGAGCCCTGCCCTTCAATCAGATCCCAGTGATCGGGGTCATTCGCCGGCGAGAGCCATTCGACCGCACCCGACACGAAATCCGACACGACGGCGTCGATCGAGACGCCGTCGCCGGCGATGAAGATGCCGGTCTGGCCGGTCGCGCGGAAATCCGCCTTGAGACCGCGGGCGCGCATCTCTTTTTCGAGCGCCAGCGCCGTGAACATCTTGCCGATCGAGCAATCCGTGCCGACCGTCAGCAGCCTTTTGCCCGGGCGCTTTTTGCCGTTGCCGATCTCGAATTCGCGGCTCGGATGGCGCACATCCGCGATCTGGCGCCCGAGCCGGGAGGCAGTCTCGCGCAAGACCGTAATGTCGGAGAGCCGATGGTGCAGGCCGCTCGCCAGATCCATGCCGAGCTCGAGCGCCCGGACCAGCAGGCCCTCCCAGCCTTGTCCCAGGACGCCGCCCCGCGTTGTCGTGCCGACGATGACTGTCTTGACCCCGGCCGCGGCGGCTTCCTCGATCGTCATGTCGGGGAGCTGCAGATCGGCCTTGCAGCCCGGCATCCGGAGCTGCCCGAGGCAGATCTCCGGCCGCCAGAACGCTATCCCGGCCGCGGTCTTGGCGGCGAGCTGGTCATGGGCGTCGCCGATGAACAGCAGGTATGGAGTGCGCAGGGTCACCGCCCTCACCTTTCGCAGGGGGATGTGCGAGCCGAATGATCTTAGGGAAGCGGGAGCAGCGGTTAAAGGTTTCTCCACGGAACCACTTTTGGGCGCGGTGGTCGTCAGACGAGCCATTCGCAGCCGGAATGGCAGCCATACTCCCGTCAGATTCGGGGGATGATCCCGCCCGGGATGGCGTATTCCGTGCAGCGAGGACGCGAATGCCGCGCGCCGCCATTCGCCAAACTGGCGAGGCGCCGACCGCATCGTTCGAGGAGATCGGGGATGAGCCCGGGCACAGCCTTCCATTTCTTGCATCGCGCGGGTTCCGCCGAAAGCGGCGGCGGCGTATGGGCTCTGGTTATTGCGATCGTGTTTGCGGTCGTGGCGGCGGCCAGCTTCGCGGTCGATCAAAGCGTCACCCTGTCCAACTTTCCCGTCCCGCCGACGCAGACCAGCGGGCGCTGATTGCCGAACGCGTGGCGCCGCGGACCACGAACCGTGATGAGCCCGCTGCCCGTGTTGTTTTGCGTCTGCGCGGCGCTGGCCGGGCTCTCCGGCTGCCTATCGCAACGACCGTTCCTGCAGAGCGGCGATATCACCACCGCCGAGGTCGTGTATTCGGGCGATATCGCCAATGCGGTGCCGGTCGCAAAGCAGCATTGCGCAAGCCATGCGCGAGTGCCGCGCCTCGTCGACACGACGCCAGGGATCGCTTATTTCGCCTGCGACCCGCCCTAGCGTGCGGCGGGCCCGCGGGCAAATTTTTCCCGAGCCCTCCCGCTCAAACTGTTTAATATCGCAATCCAGGGTTGATGGAGGGGAGCATGCGGCCGCGGCGAAACCTGGCTTGCGCAGCGATGGGCGCGACCGTGCTGCTGGGCGCCTCGCCCAACCCCTCATTTGCGGCGGTGCCCTGCGACGAATTCAATCCCGTCGGGCCGGCGCGCAGCATCGTGGTCGCCCTGACCCCCACCGATTTTGTCGATGAAGAGCGCGATGAGATGCGCAGCTTTGTCGAGACCGGCAGCCTGGGCCGCGTCGAAGCTTCGATCGTCTCCTCAGTCCCGCGAGGCGTCGTACACGGTTTCTCCGCCGCGCCGGAGGTCAGCCGCTTCTCCCCCTATTACGCCGAGGCGCTGAAAGGGGTTGCGATCGGGGTCACTGTCCAGCCGAACCGGCGGCCGGTCCGGGTCGTGGTCAGGCTTCGCCAAGTATGCGCCAAATTCTTCCGCAACTCCTTCTTGTACTATTAGCCTACGGTTTTAGACCGGTCCTGCTAGCGCCGCCGCAATCAGCCGGAACCACGGCCCGCCCGGCGAGTTTCCCGGACAGAGGCAAGTCGTCGAGATCGGCGCGTTCCCCCGATGATTGCGCACCGCGGCTGCTCGGTTCCGACCGGGACGGCCCATCGTCCCTGTCGGCTCGCCGCGGCGAAGGAGCCGCATAGGATGCGATTTTTCGAGCCGCTCTTTCGTGATCGCCGCGATGCCGGGCGACAGCTCGCGGCCGCATTGGCACATTATCGGCAGGACCGGCCGATCGTGCTGGCGCTGCCGCGCGGCGGCGTGCCCGTCGGCTTCGAAGTCGCCAAGGCGCTCGCCGCGCCGCTCGATGTGCTGCTGGTGCGCAAGATCGGCGCGCCAGGGCATGAGGAGCTGGCGCTCGGCGCGATTGTCGACGGTCAGGACCCGCAACTCGTGCTGAACGATGATGTCGTGCGAAGCGTCGCGCCACGCCCGGGCTATATCGAGGCCGAGAAGGCGCGGCAGCTGGCCGAGATCGAACGGCGGCGGCAGAATTACCTCGGCGCCCGGCCGCCGCTCTCGGCGAAGGGGCGGGTCGCGATCGTCATCGATGACGGGATCGCGACGGGCGCCACGGTCAAGGCTGCGTTACGTGGCCTCGCGCGCCACAATCCGGCGCGGCTCGTCCTCACGGTGCCGGTGGCGCCGGCGGAAAGTCTCGCCGAGCTCCGGGCCGAGTGCGACGATATCGTCTGCCTCGCGACCCCCGACCCCTTCTATGCGGTGGGTCCGCATTACCGCGATTTCCGGCAGACCGAAGACGCGGAGGTCATCCGCCTGCTCGAAGAAGCGCGGCAATGGGCGGGCGCGGCGCCGAGCGGCGCGCCGTCGGGATGAGGCGCCGGAGATCCTGGCTGGTCGGATCCGGGCTGGTCGGCTAATTGCTCGCCCAGCTGAGCGCGTGGTTGCACCACGCGCGCAAAGACAGGGCGGGCTGCCACAGCCGGCTCGTCGCGCCGGTCGATCGGCTATCCCCCAGATTGCTCCCGAGATTGTTGCGGGCCCGGGCCAATACCGCGACCACCTGGTCGTGCGTCGTGGTCGGGTGATCGTTGAAGGCTTCGATGCGGCGGAACCGCCGGCCGGCGACCTGACCGATTGCATTAAGGATCGCGGGTTCGAGCACATCGGAACCGCTGACCGCACGGATGGCGCCGCGGATGCAATACCGCCCGTCATGGCTGCGCAGGGCGCCTTTGCACCAGCGATCGGGCGTCTCCAGCAGATCGATGACCGTATCGAGCTTTTGCAGCGACTCGTTATAGCCGAAACCGGCCCCGTCAAACGGCATTCCGCGAATCCTCCGCCCTCATGTTGAAGGGGCGTGCACCTGGACAACATTCGTCCGCGGGCGGCGGTTCACCCCGATCGCGAAAAACGAAGTTTTGGCTTATTCGATTTGCTTTATTCAACCGAAGTGAAGCCCAGTTTGAGCTGGAGCCGGATGCCGCCAAGCGCCGTGCCCGAATTGTCGGTGAGCACGACACCATGCACTTCGCCTTCGTCGAGCAGCTCGCGCGCGCGCCGGAGCGCCTCATGCTCGGTCGCGAAGGTCTCGGTGCATTCCCCATCCTGATTGCGCCATTTCTTGAGCGAGAGCAGCGTCGTGTCGTAGTAAGAGATGCGATAGTTCATCTCGTGTCCTCAACTCGTGTTACCCCACTTCGCCGGGAATACAGCCGACCCCGATAACAGCGCCGTGAAGGCGCCCACGCGCCCCGCTTAAAGAGCTCAGGTTTAAAGAAATGCCCCGGCTGCCCCAACGCGACGCGAGAATCCGGGCGCTTCGCGACAGCAGTGTGACGCTCAGGTATCGTTCGGTAACCGAGCCGGGGCAAATGGCGGGTCGGCTTCGGCGAAGGCTGTAAAGCTTTCTTCGACCGCCTGTTGCGGCAGATCGCGCGTGATGAACACAATGCGCGTGCGGCGATCCTCGCTCGGCCAGCGCGGCAGCAGTACCGGCGGATGGAACAGGTGCTGCACGCCATGCAATACGACCGGCTGATCCGGCTTTTCGGCGATCGCGACGATCGCCTTGAGGCGCAACAGATCGTCGCCGCGCATTGAGGCGAGCGCATCGAGCCACCCGGACAGCGCGCTCCATGAGATCGGCTTGTCGCGCGTGATGCAGAAGGCGCGGATGCGCGCATCGTGCCGGTTCACATCGTGGTGATCATCATCGTGCGCTTCGTCGTGTTCGGCATGCGCGGCGACGGCTTCGTCACGGAGCCAGCGCTGCACATCGGCGCTCTTTGTCTGCGGATCGAACAGCCCGAGCCCGAACAGCGCGCTCGCATCGATCGCTCCTTGCGCCGCATAAAGCTGCGGCGCGCCGGGATTGAGCGCGGCGAGGCGGGCGCGGAGTGAGTTGACCGAAGCGGTGTCGGCCAGATCGGTCTTGGTGATGATGAGCCGATCGGCGATTGCGGCCTGCTTGACGGCCTCGATCTGGCGGTCGAGCGTGCCGGCGCCGTTGACCGCGTCGACCGTCGTCACGACGCCGTCGATCATGTAGCGCTCGGCGACGATCGGGTCCGAGAGAAGCGCGTGCAATACCGGCGCCGGGTCGGCGAGCCCGGTCGTCTCGATGACGGCGCGCGTGAAATACGGCACCCGCCCCTTGACGCGCTTGACGAAGAGATCGGTCAGCGTGTTGACGATGTCGCCGCGCACCGTGCAGCAGAGACAACCGCTGTTGAGCAAGACGACGTCATCGGTGGCGCTCTCGACCAGGAGATGGTCGAGGCCGATCTCGCCGAACTCGTTGACGATGACGGCAGTCGCCGCCATGCCGGGCTGCTTCAGCACATGGTTGAGCAGCGTCGTTTTGCCGCTGCCGAGAAACCCGGTCAGCACCGTCACCGGGATCCGCGAAGCGGCATCGCTCAACGCCATATCAGGCCTGCTCCGTTGTGCGGCGGCGACTTTCCCGCGAAATCGCGGCATGGTCGAGGCTGACCGGCGAAAAATAGCATTCGAACAGTCCTTCGGGGAAACGCGTGCGGCGCTGCGCCTATAATCGATCAGTGAGGCCGCTCGTTGGCGGCGGGGGTTCGTTGCGGGGGAGCTATGTACCGGCTGTTCTATTGGACCGGTCTCGGGACCTTTTTTGTCTGGGGTGTCTTGTCGGTCTATTCGGCCGTGCACGGGTTCTAGCTTCGCACTCGCGTTCGAGATCTCCGTTGGCCGGGTTTGTCCCAGGCACGGGATCGGTGCTCCAGAAAATCTCCTGACCGTGGCGAGCGCGCCGTTTTATGATGGTGCGAAGAGCCATTCCAGCCTGCGGGTAGGAGCGCATGAGCGACATCTCTCATTTCATCAACGGCAAGCGCGTCCAAGGATCGAGCGGGCGCGGCGGCGATGTGTTCAACCCGGCGACCGGCGAGAAGGTCCGGCGCGTTGCTTTCGCGAGCGCCGCCGATGTCGATGCCGCGGTCAAAGCCGCCGCCGCGGCGTTTTCCGGCTGGGCGGCGACCCCGCCGCTGACGCGCGCGCGGATCCTGTTCAAGTTTCTCGAAATCCTCGCGCGGGAGCACGATGCGCTGGCGCGGGTCATCTCCGAAGAGCACGGCAAAGTCTTCTCGGACGCGCAGG
>WNGO01002758.1_pt1 | contig 22630 bp, 23 predicted proteins | sample 5400511 | NCBI WGS metagenome assembly WNGO01 (sample SAMN13153380, study PRJNA577476) | soil metagenome | isolation source: 20 cm soil or saprolite under Garry oak tree replicate 2 | place: USA:California | collected 2016-06-15 | reverse complement strand
CGAGTATTCCAATGACACGTCGATTCCTGCATAATAGTCCATGGTCGTCTCTCCTTGATGCTTGGAGCGAGGCCTATCCTCGACTCCGTTACACCATCAGTGTGAGGGACGACCGCCTGCCTTCCAAGCAAGCCGCGCGCCGCGCGCCACAAACAGCGCCGTAGCTAGCGCGGCTTGCTTGAAAGGCCCCCGGGGAGCCCGTTACTCCATCTGCGGGTGCATTGGGCACCCGGCATTCCCTGCGCCCTCTGATTTCTGGGCGGACGGTTTTTTGCAAAACCTCGGGCGCACCGCGCCGCGAGATCGAGGAGTCTTGCTCGACGTCATTGCGAGGAGCGCAAGCGACGAAGCAATCCATTCTTTCTTTATGCGACGCTATGGATTGCTTCGCGGAGCCTGTCATCGGGCGCGCATTCGCGCGACCCGTTGGCTCGCAATGACGGTCTCAGAATTAGCTATTGGCGCATGGGTGCCGGCGTTCGCCGGGACGACAATGGTGAGTGCCAGCGGTTGCGCAATCAGCGCGACAGATTCTGCAGCAGCAGATCAAGCGCGGTGGAGGCGAACACATGCATATTGGCGAGCCGGTCGGCGCTGCCGGTTTCAAGGGTGATCGCGGACTCTTGCGGACCCGCGACCGCCATGCAGCAATGGCCGGCGGCGTCGCCATAGCGGTTGCCGGTCGGCCCGGTCGCGCCGGTTTCCGACAGGCCCCAATCGCTGGAAAAGCGTTGGCGGATCTGGCCCGCGAGCAAGTTCGCGTAAGCTTCCGAAGCCGAACGAATCCCCTTCATCGCCTCATCCGGGATGTCCATCAGGATCCGCCGCGCATCGCGGGTATAGACCACCGCCGAGCCGAGGAAGTAGGCCGAGGCGCCGGGCACCGCGAGCAGGCTTGCGGAGATCAGGCCGCCGGTGGAGGATTCGGCGATCGCGACGGTCTGGCGCCGCTCAATCAGCCTCGCCGCTATTTTCTCGGCGATCGCAATCAGGTCTTTCATCTGTTCTCAACTCCTGCGGAAGAATCTTCTGAACGATGGCCGCCTGGTCTCGGGCTTGTCGGCGAGCGAGTGATAGACCACGCGGATGAAGTTCCTGCTCTCCAACTCGGTGGATGCCCATTTCGCATCGAGATCCGCGAACGGTTTTGCCGCCACCGCCTCATCCTCGCTTTTCCCCTCCTTGACGAGTTTTGCCATCCGCTCGCGCGCGGTGACCAGCATGGCCCGGTATTCCATCAGCGCCGCCCGGTCGGCAAGCGGCCCATGGCCCGGAACGATCCTCGTCTTGGCTTTGGCCAGCTTGAGATAAGCCTCAGTGGCGGCGATCATGCCGTTGATATGTCCGCCATTGGCGAAATCGATATTGGGATAACGGCCATTGATGAAGGTATCGCCGGTCGACAACACGTTGGCAGTCTTGAACCAGACATAGGTGTCGCCGTCGGTATGCGCATTCGCAACGTGCTTGAGGTCGGCGACGCGGCCGCTGAGCCTGATCTTGGAGAAGTTGGTATAGGTGTCGGACGGCAGCGCAGCTTGAGGCGCCGGTGGGATCTTGGCTCCGGTCAGTCCATTCGTGGTGCCCGCCGCGAGGCGCTTGCTGACGTTGATTTGCGAGACGATGGTGACGCCGTCCTTGGCGAAGGCCTCGTTTCCGCCGGTGTGATCGTCATGATAATGCGTGTTGATGAGATATTTGATCGGCTGTTTCGAGATGGCTTCGATAGCGGCCTTGATCCTGTCATGCAGCGGCGCGTACTGGCTGTCCACCATGATGATCCCGTCTCTCGCCACCGCCACGGTGATATTCCCGCCCTCGCCTTGCAGCATGTAGCAGTTGTCGCCGAGATGGATGGTCTTGATCTCGACCTTCGAGAGATCTGCCGGATGCGGCGGCGACGCCGCCGGCTGTTGTGCGAATACCGGCCCGCACAAAGCAATCACGGTTGCCGCAACGGCCATCCTGCCCTTGTCCATTTCGACCCCCCTGCGGCGATTTTTCAGATGTCCTACCACACCATTGCATTGCTGCCGACTCGGGATCGAAAGGCTCCGCCGATGGACGGCGGAGCCGGCGCGCCATATGCTGTCTTGAACCAGCGCGCAGACGCCGCGAGCAAGAGGAAACAGGATCATGACGTCACCGATGGCGGGCGGCGTGGATTGCGATCTGCATCCTGCCGTTCCTCACCTGACCAGCCTGTTGCCCTATCTCAACGATTATTGGCGCGATCAGGTAACGACGCGCGGAATGACCGATCTGGTGTCGCAATCCTATCCAACGAATTCGCCGATCTCATCGCGGCCGGACTGGCGGCCGGCGCAGGGCAAACCGGGAGCAAGTCTCGAAGACATGCAGGCACAGGCGCTCGACCGGTTTGGCGTCGGCTACGGCATCTGCAATCCGCTTTACGGCGTGCAGATGGTATTTTCGGAGGATATGGCGGACGCGTTTTGCCGGGCGCTGAACGACTGGCTGGTCAGGGAATGGCTCGACAGGGATACGCGGCTGCGCGGCTCGATCGTGATCCCGGTGCAGAGCATCGACAAATCCGTCGCCGAGATCGAGCGCTGCGCCAGGGACAAGCGTTTCGTTCAGGTCCTGATGCTGGTGATGGGCGACATGCCGCTGGGAAAACGCGGCTACTGGCCGATCTACGCCGCCGCCGAGCGGCTGGGCTTGCCGATCGGCATCCACGCCGGCAGCAATTATCATAATCCGCCGACCTCGGTCGGCTGGGGCTCCTATCACATCGAGGATTACGTAGCCCAGGCGCAGGCTTTTCAGACGCAGTTGACCAGCCTGATCGTCGAAGGCGTCTTCGCCCGGCATCCGAACCTGAAGATGGTGATGCTGGAGTCCGGCTTCACCTGGCTGCCGTCCTATCTGTGGCGGTTGCATAAATTCTGGCGCGGCATCCGCATGGAAACCCCATGGGTCGATCGCGCGCCGCTGGAAATTGTGCGTAGCAACATCCGGTTTTCGCTACAGCCGATCGATGCGCCGCCGGATCCGGCGACATTAAATCGCCTGTTCGAGCATGTGCAGTCGGATGAATTGCTCCTATTCTCGACCGATTATCCGCACTGGCAATTCGACGGCGATGCGGTTCTGCCTGAGTGGATATCGACCGATCTTGTGCGCAAGATCATGATCGATAACCCGCACGCGACCTACGGCCGTCTGAGACAGTCGGCGCCAGGGCATGATCCCGAAAAGTGGAATCCGGTTTTCGGAAAAGATCATGCCCAAACAAAATGATATCGACCGAGTCTAATTCAGTGAAGCTGGATTAGACTCAAAGAGGAGACCACGCCATGAACGTGCAGTTCCGCGACCGTGCCGAACCGGCGTCGTCCGTTGGCGTGAAAACGGCGATTGCCGATTGCGATATCCATCCGGCGCGTGCGACCAAAACCGAGTTGTACCCATATCTGGCGAGGCGCTGGCACGAACATCTCGAGACCTACGACAAACATCAGTATCAGGGCATGATGGAAGGCCCGCCCTATCCGAAGGCGCAGCCGAACGCGTCGCGACGGGACGCCTATCCGCCGGAAGGCGGTCCGCAGGGTTCGTCGCTGTCGTTCATGCAGCAGCAGCATCTCGATCCGAACAATGTCGTGCTGGGCGTTCTCAATCCGCTCGCCAGCGGACAGGGCATCCGCAATCATGAGCTCAGCGCCGCGCTCTGCTCCGCGATCAACGACTGGCAGATCGAGAAATGGACCAGCAAGGATTCGCGCCTCAAGGGCTCTGTCGTGGTCGGCAACGAGGACGGCCTGACGGCGGCCAAAGAAATCCGCAAACGCGCCGGCGACAGGAATTTCGTCCAGGTGCTGCTGCTCAGCCGCAACGTCGAGCCGCTCGGCCAGCGCCGCTACTGGCCGATTTATGAGGCCGCGGAGGAGGCCGGGCTTCCGGTCGGCGTGCATGCCTTTGGCTTCGGCGGCAATCCGATCACGGCATCGGGCTGGCCGAGCTTCTACATCGAGGAGATGGTCGGCCATTCGCAGTGCCAGCAGACCGCGCTCGCCAGCATCGTGCTCGAGGGCGTGTTGGAGCGGCACAAGAAACTCAAGATGGTTATGATCGAGGCCGGTTTTGGTTGGGCGCCGTCGCTGTCGTGGCGGCTCGACAAGTGCTGGCAGCGGCTGAAAAGCGAGGGGACAAGCTATTGTTCGCGACCGACTATCCACACTGGGATTATGACGATCCGTCGCGGGTGCTGCCGGCCGGCGTCAGCGACGCCAACCGCGAGGCGTTTTATCTGAACAATGCGCTGAAGCTTTACGGGCCGGCGTAGCATGATCCGAGAAAGTGGAAACCGGTTTTTCGAAAAGATCATGCGCCAGAGAATAGAATGACCCGGCATGTCATCGCCCCGGTGGATGAATTGCCGCCGGGCACCCGCAAATTCCTCACCATCGGCGAGCGGCCGATCGCGATCTTCAACATCAAGGGCGAGTTTTTCGGCCTGTTGAATCGCTGCCCGCATCAGGGCGCGGCGCTGTGCGAAGGCCCGCTGATCGGGCTCGCGCAATCGTCCGATCCCGGCGAGATCGAATACACGAGATTAGGCGAGATCATCCGCTGCCCCTGGCACGGCTGGGAATTCGATATCCGCACCGGTCAATCCTATTGCGATCCGAAGCGGTTCCGGGCGAAAGCCTATCCGGTCAATGTCGAGCCCGGCACGAGCGTGGTGAAGGGGCCGTACGTCGCGGAGACCATCGCGGTCTCGGTGGAAAGCGACTACGTGGTGGTGGACTTGTGAGGCCTCATCCCGCGGAGCGCGCGATAGCGCGCGTCTTGAAGGATGCGCAGGTTTCACCCTTCGAGACGTGGCCAAGTGGCCGCCCCTCAGGGTGAGGACCATTCACTCAATCAGCGTCTGCCCCACCATCCGCCGCTCCCTCGCATAGCGCACCAGCGCGGCGTAGCGATAGATGCCGTGCACGAACTTGCCGTAGGGCATGGTGATAAAGAGCGCAAACACCACGCCGAGATGCAGCGCCAGCAAAGGCCCCATTGCAGGCGTATCGCGCCACAGTAACACCGCGATGCCGGTGAGGCTGGTCAGGAACAGCATGACGATGAACGCGACATCCATGCCGGTGCGCTTCTCGTCTGCCAGCGCGGGATCGCGTTTCCATCTTTCCGCCAGCAGGCCCGCGGGTCCGATCAGAAGGCCGATGCCGCCCAGCGTGCCCAGCACCACCGGCAGATCCCACCATGGATAGGGCGCCTCGCGCGCGAAGAGGTAATGATACAGCGTCGCCACGGCAGTCGAGGCAAAACACAGCAGGAAGCCGTAGAACGTGAAGTGATGATGGATCTTGCGCAGGTCGCTCGGCCGCTCATCCTCGTTGACGCAGCCGGCACCGCCGCCATCCAGATAGCGCAGTTGGCCCGCGTCCTTGATCGCCTGCCAAAACGATGCCGGATCGGCAAGCATGCCGACCGGCTCGCCGATATCGCGCCAGAACGCCCGGACACTCATCGCCAACGCCAGAATCGCATAGAGGAACGCCGCGCCGAACAGCGCCACCATCGCCTTGTGCGGCATCAATTTATAAAACGCGCCCGGTCCGGTATGTACACCGAACAGAACCTGCCGGTCGTTGAAAGCTGCAAAACCGATGATAAACGCCGCCACGCTCAAAGCCGCGATCAGACTGATGGCGAGGCCATTGCGCGCGAACACGCCCGAAAAGGCCCGCGGCCAGGCATAGGCGGAGTAGGATTCGGCGCGGGCAACGGCAAACGTCTTCGGCACATTGACGTTGAATTCATGCGGCGGCGAGAACTGGCAGTCGGTATAACAGGCACCGCAGGCATGGCAGAGATTGGCGAGATAATTGAGATCGCCATCGGAAAACGATCGGCGCATTTCCATCGCCGGAAAAACCGCGCAAAGGCCCTCGCAGTAGCGGCACGCATTGCAGACCGTCATCAGCCGGTCAGCCTCCTCGAGGATGCTAGTTCCGTGCATGTTGCGCCGCTTCCCGTCCCGCGATCCGGCCGAATACGCTGCCGATGGTCATGCCGATGCCGGCCGCGTAACCCTTGCCCAGCACATTGCCGGCCATGATCTCGCCGGCGGCGAACATGTTGGCGGCGGGCCTGCCGTCTTTCATCAGCATGCGCGCCTGCCTGTTCACGCGGGTGCCGAGATAGGTGAAGGTGATGCCGGGCCGCACCGGATAGGCATAATAAGGCGGGGTCTCGATCCGCCGCGCCCAATGGCTCTTGGGCGGCGTCAACCCTTCGGTGCGGCAATCGTCGAGGAGGGTGTGATCGAAGGTGCCGGGCTTAACGGCGGCATTGAAATCGGCGACGGTCTTTTCCAGCGCGGCCGGATTGAGTTCGAATTTGGCGGCCAACTCCGCGATCGAGCCGGCCTCGATCGGCGGGAACAGCGTCGGCATAAAACTGTTGCGGGAGCTCGCGTCGAAGATGATGTAGGCGATCTGGTCCGGCTGCGCCGCCACGAGCCGGCCCCAGATCGCGTAGCGCTTCGGCCAGATATCCTCGCCTTCGTCGTAAAAACGCATTGCGCATTTGTTGACGACGATGCCGAACACCACGGAGTCGTGCCGCGTAATGATGCCGCCATCGAATTTCGGCGCGCGGGCGTCGATCGCGACCGCGTGGCATTGCGTGGGATCGCCGACCTCCTGCACGCCCTTGTTGAGCAGCAGCTTGAGTATCGAGCCGCGATTGTAAGGCGTGCCGCGGATCAGGAAATTATCGGCGGCCTCGCCCCAATATTCCCTGAGCCATTCGATGTTGGCCTCAAAGCCGCCGGCGGCCGCCACCAGCGTCGAGGCGGTAACGCTTGCGCGTCCGTTGCCGCGTTTCAGGCCTGCGGAGAGAAACATGCCGCCGTCGATCTGGAGATCGAGCACTTCGGCGTCGTAAAGAATTTCGACCCCGAGCTGCTCGGCGGTGAGATAGAGCGCATTCAGCATGGCCCGGCCGCCGCCCAGAAAGAATGAATTGGTCCGCCCCAGGCTCAGCGTGCCCCCCAGCGACGGCTGCCAGCGCACGCCCTGCTCGACGAACCAGTCCAGGATGTCCTTCGATGCCCTGATCATCAAGCGCGCGAGTTCTTCGTCGGTCTGGCCGCCGGTGACGCGCAACAAGTCTTCCCAGAATTCCTGCTCGGTATAGGGTCCAGTGAGAATTTCGGTCGCCGCATCGTGGGCGCAGCGCATATTGCGGGTGTGGCGGGTATTACCGCCCCGGTAGAATTTCGGCGCGCCTTCCAGCACCAATACCGACGCGCCGACGCGGCGCGCGCTGATCGCGGCGCACAGCGCGGCATTGCCGCCGCCGATCACCAGCACGTCGAATTTACGAGTCAGATCGACCATGCGGTGGTGTTATCTTGTTTGCATCGAAATCAAAACCGCCGGCGCCGGGCGGGCGGCGTGTCCGGAACCTGTTCGGGCCTTCCCTGCACCGAGGCGAGCAGCCACTGCCGAAAGGCCTCGAGCTTCGGCGGTTCCGCCCTAGCCTCAGGCGAGACAAGATAGAATCCGGCGTCTGCCGGCAGGGTGACCTTGAACGGAACCACAAGGCGGCCCTTGGCGATGTCGGCCTCGACATAGGATGTCCGGCCGATCGCAACGCCGATGCCGTCGATCGCGGCCTGCACGGTCATGAAGCTGAGATCGAACGTGACGCCTGGGTGCCTTGAGATATGGGTCGGCAAGCCTGCTGCTGTCAGCCACAGCCGCCAATCGTCCTCCGTCCCGCCGCTGGTATGAAGCAACACCTGGTCCGCCAGATCCTCCGGGCGCCGCAGCGGTTTGTCGCCGGTCAGCAAGGTGGGGCTGCAGACCGGAAACAGCTGATCCGCCATTATCCAATCGGCACGCAGGCCCGGCCAATTGCCGCGGCCATAGCGGATGGCGGCATCGACATCGCCGCCCTTGAAGTCGACAAGGCTGGCCGACGTTGTGATGTGGACGTCGATGTCGCGATGCGCTTCCTGGAAGGCGGAAAGCCGCGGCAGCAGCCATTTTGCGGCCAGCGACGCCAGTGTCGAGACCGTCAGCACATGGTCATTGTCTTTGCGCAGCACCCGGTCGGTCGCGAGCCGCAGATCGTTAAACGCGGCGCGGACGCCGGGCAGATAATCCTTGGCTTCCGCCGTCAATGCCAGCGCGCGGTTCTGTCGGATGAACAGGCGAATCCCGAGTTCCTGCTCCAGCCGTTTGATCTGATGGCTGATCGCGGTCTGGGTGACGTTCAGTTCGGAAGCCGCTTGCGTGAAGCTCAAATGCCGGGCGGCGGCCTCGAACGCGCGCAATCCATTGAGCGAGGGCAGCCTAGCGGTCATCTTCCGGACCCCAATACATGAGTTTATATCATGCGAGGCGGTACAAATTATCGTTTGTCGAAAGCCCAGATCGCGCCGACATTCGTGGCAACAGTTTAGCTTTAGGAGATGAAAATGTCCATTCTTACACACGAATCGATGATAAATCATCATGGTTCCGGCCTTCTGTCAAAGATCAGCGAAACCCTGCACGTCTGGCGGCAGCGTCAGCGCGAACGACACCTGTTGGCCGAATTGAGCGACCGCGACCTGCACGACGTCGGACTTTCCTGGAGCGATGTCGCTCTCGAGGCCGAAAAGCCGTTTTGGCGGGCTTAACGAGCAGCCAGGCCGGCGCCGCCTCTTGAGGGGGGCGCCGGCCACCGTCTTTTCGAACCAATGGGAGCCTTCCGATGATTGCGCTTCGATTGAACGACCTCCGGCAGCACTCCGATATTCTGCGCTTGCGCGGCGGCGGGTCGTTGACGGTTCGTTTTGTCGAACCGCGCGACGCGGAGGACTTGCAGGGTTACTTCCGCTCGCTCTCGGTTCGCTCTCGCTACAACCGCTTCCTCGGCGCCATGAGCGAGCTGCCGCGAACCTTGCTTGATCATTTCATCCATGTCGGTGAGGACGACCGCTTCAGCGTGGTCGCGACCATGCTGGTCGATGGCAATGAGACGGTGGTCGGCGAAGCCCGCTACGCGTTCGAGCCTGACACGGCAAGCTTCGAGTTCGGCCTGTCAATCGATGACCGCTGGCAAGGCCAGGGCATCGGTCAGGCGTTGCTGCGGAATCTGGAATGCCGTGCCGCCGCATTCGGTGCGAAGCGGCTGTTCGGCGATACCTTGCGCTCCAACGCCGCCATGATCGGCCTTGCCCGCAAGTCCGGTTTTGCCTTTCTGCAGAGCCCCGGCGACTGGAAGCTGGTGCGCTTCGAAAAGCATATCGACGTCGCGCCACAGGAAATTCCCTGCGCCAGCTGGCGGCTGGCGGCCGACCAAATCACCCATCACGCCGCGGCTTGAAAACCTGGAGCATTTTTGGATCGGACAACGCCGCATCACCTTTCCTGATGAGCGTTGACGCCGCCGCGTCTTGAAGGAATAGCGTGCGTCTCCGTCACTTCCGTCATTGCTGTGCGTCCGTCGGCCCGCTATGACGGGAACCGATGAGGGAACGTTAATCGGTCCTTGTCTCAGAATTTCTCCACCCACGGTCGCAATTCGATTTCCCAGGTCCAGGCGCTGCGCGGCTGCTGCAGCACGCTCCAATAGCTAAAGGCAATGGCATCGGGATCGAGCATCGAATCCGGCCTGTCGGCAGGCTCGGAGCGCGCGGCGCTGCGGATGCCGCCGTCGATAACGAAATGCGCGACGTGAATGCCTTGTGGCGACAATTCCCGCGCCATGCTCTGGGCAAGACCGCGCAGCGCGAACTTGCCCATCGCGAACGGCGCCGATTGCGCATAGCCCTTGACGCTCGCGGACGCGCCGGTGAACAGGATCGCGCCGTGCTTGTTGGGCAGCATTCGTGTCGCGGCCTGTTGCGCCACCAGAAAACCGCCGAACGCGCTGACCGCGATCGCCTGGGCGACATCGGCGGGCACGAGATCGACGAACGGTCCGCGCTCCCTTCCGCTGGCGTTGTAGACAACAACGTCGGGCACCCCGATCTCGCGTTCCACCAGCCCGAACAGGCGCTCGACGTCGTCGGGCTCGCTGGCGTTGCAGGCAAAGGCGCGCGCGCCGGTCTCGGTGCAGAGCGCGCCGAGCTTTTCGATGTGGCGTGCCGCCAGGGCGACACGAATGCCTTCGCGGGCGAACAGGCGCGCGAGCGATGAACTGAGGCCTGCGCCGGCGCCGACAATCAGGGCGATCTTGTATTTCGGGATTTCCATGGGCGTTTTTCCTCAACTATGGGAACAGGGTCTTCAGCCGCGCAATCCGGCAAGGCAACCGGCCGCCTCCAGCACAGGATCGAGCGCGGCCTTGTCGGCAACGGCGGCATATCGGGCGCGCAGCATGCCGAGCGATCGCGCGTGATATTTTTGCGGCTTCTGGGTCCAGATCTTGTCGCCGAGCGCGACGCTGAATTCCTCTTGGCTTTCGGCTAGCGCCTTCTGGTTGGCGCAGGTCCACGGCATGAATTGCCTTCCGACCTGTCTGATCAGGATCGGCATCAGCGTTGGCTCCAGCGTCGACCAGCCCTCAAACGCGCCTTCAGCCTTCGGCCAGAGCATGCGGTGCACCCAATCGAGCACACGCGGCGCGCCGCCTTCGATCAAGGCGCCGGCGGTCGGGTCCTTCCACATTTGATAAATCTGTCCCCAGAGACCGAAATCGCCAAAGGCTGGGCGACCGCCGAACAGATAGGGCCTGCTCGCGAGATGGTTGTCCAATAGTCCCAGCATCTCGAGAAAGCCGGCCTCGATCTGCGGCGCGGTCACCGCGTTGGAGCCCACGAACCAGACCCGGTCCACCATGCGGCCGCGAACTTGCCTGGCGAAAGCCTCATGCTCCTGCTCGCTGGCCTTCGGCCCGCGCATTCGCGCGATGCCCCGCAGAGCTGATCTGGTCGACATCGCGCGCCCAGCGGTAGTGGAACATCCATTTGTTGCCCCACTCGTCACCAAACTCCTCGATCAGTGCCGAGATGAAGTTGGTCAGGGGGTCATCGGGATGGATCGATGGCTCCGGATAAAGCTTCTCCAACTGATCGATGATCGGTGTCGAATCTTGAATGCCTTTTCCCTCCGGGGTTACCACCAACGGGATAATCGGCATCCTGGCATGTTCCTCGTATTCCGCCTGGCTGTCGGCGTTTCGCAAAATCCATTGATGCGGAATGGCTTTGTAGCGAAAATAGGAGCGCACTTTTACCGAGTAGGGCGACATCTCGGCGCCGAGAATGCGATAGCCGTCCGCCATGGGATGGTCCTCCGATTCAAGTTTCTTGACGGCCTGTCGCCCGTTTTATCCAGGAATGATCTATATCATCTAAAACACAGGGTGGAACCAACAAGGGCATGGCTGAGGTTGGCGAATTGCTTGTCGCGGCGTAGGCTTGAGCCAGCAATAAGTCCTGATTCAAGGACATCACAAAATTCGGGGAGGATCTAATGAAGGCTGCCGTCCTGCATGAAGTCAACAAGCCGCTGGTGATCGAGGACGTCAGCCTGCCAAAGCCCGGTCCGCGCGAGGTGTTGATCCGCACCGCGGTCGCCGGGCTCTGTCACTCCGATCTGCATTTCATGGAAGGGCTCTATCCGCATCCGCTGCCGGCCGTGCTCGGCCACGAATCGGCCGGCGTGGTCGAGCAGGTTGGCTCCGACGTCACTTATGTGAAACCCGGCGATCATGTCGTGACCTGCCTGTCGGTGTTCTGCGGCACCTGCGACAATTGCACGACGGGGAGGCCGGTGCTGTGCACCGATACCACAGTGAAGATGTTGCCGGGCGCATCCAACCGGCTATCATGGGCGCGTTCCGAGAAATTGAATCAGTTTCTCAACCTGTCGTCGTTCGCCGAGCAGATGCTGGTACACGAGAATGCCATCGTCAAAATCCGCAAGGACATGCCGCTTGAGCTTGCCGCGCTGATCGGTTGCGGCGTCATCACCGGCTACGGCGCGGTGGTCAACACCGCAAAAGTCGCACCCGGCGAGAGCGTGGTGGTGATCGGCTGCGGCGGCGTCGGCATGGCCGCGATCAACGGCGCGCAGATCGCCGGCGCCGGCCGCGTCATCGCGGTCGATACCAATCCGGCAAAACTTCAACTGGCGACCAAGCTTGGCGCAACGGACATCGTCGACCCGCAAAATGGCGATGTGGTGCAGCAGGTGCGCGAACTCACGGGTGGCGGGGTGCATCACTCGTTCGAAGTGCTCGGCCGCAAGGAGACCGCAGAGCAGGCGTTCGCGATGCTGGCGCCCGGCGGCACCGCGACCATCGTCGGCATGATCCCGTTCGGCCAGAAGATCGAGCTGCATGGCTTTGATTTCCTGCGCGAGCGCAAGATTCAGGGATCGTCGATGGGCTCGAACCATTTCCGCGTCGACATGCCGCGGCTTATCGAGTTCTACATGCGCGGCAAGCTGCACCTCGAGGACTGGATCTCGGCGAAACTGAAACTGTTCGAGATCAACGAGGGCTTTGCCGCCATGAAAGCCGGCAAGACCGTGCGCAGTGTCATCGTGTTTGATGCCTGAGCATACGCAATCGTCATGCGCGGGCTTGACCCGCGCATCCATCAATCTTCGTAAGAAACTTTTTCGAAGAAAGGATGGATTGCCGGGTCAAGCCCGGCAATGACAAGTTATCCTCACCGCGATACATGCGCCGATACCGCGAGCCAGCGGCCGTTTTGCCGTGCCCAGCAGTCGGTATAGCGTCCCGAAGCAGGCTGCCCGTCCGGTGTCGTATAGGTCGTGCGGGCGTGAATGATCGCAAAATCGCCCATCACGCGAATCTTGACGTCATGCGACTCGAGATTCTTGATTGTCACCGGCACCGCGGTCTGCTTGAGAAAACCGGCGCGGTCGACCAGCGACTTGTCGGGGTTTGAACAATAGAAGTCGTCGGCGAGAATTTCGTCGAACCGCTTGACGTCGGAATTCTGCACCGAGGCGACATAGTCGCGATTGAGCCGTGCCAGTTCGTCGATGTCCTTGCTCACCGCTTTCTCCTCTACTCTGTCACCCGTCATTGCGAGGAGCGACTTGTCCGCCGTAGCTCAACGAGCGAAGGCGGAAGCGACGAAGCAATCCAGCTTCGTGGTGCCTACGCCGCGCCGATCAAGATGCCGACCGCGAGCACGATGGCGCCGCCGAGCACGATCTGGAACACCGCCTGCAGGAACGGCGTGTCCATGTATCGCGCGCGAATGTAGGCGATAGCCCATAGTTCGAAGAACACGACAATGCACGCAATCGCGGTCGCGATCCAGAACGCGTTGGGCCATGTGTCGGGGACCAGATAGGGCATGGTGTGGCCGAGACCGCCGACCGTCGTCATCAGCCCGCAGGTCAATCCACGCAGCCAAGGCGAGCCGCGTCCGGTCAACGATCCATCGTCGGACAGCGCTTCCGCAAACCCCATGCTGATGCCGGCGCCGATCGAGGCGGCGAGGCCGACCAGGAATGTCTGCCAGTTCTGATGGGTTGCAAACGCCGCCGCGAACAGCGGCGCCAGCGTCGACACCGATCCGTCCATCAATCCGGCAAGACCCGGCTGCACATATTGCAGGACGAACACCCGCCGGCGTGTCTTGTCCTCTTCCTCGCGCACGTCCGGGCTGAGGATCTGGTCGGTCAGCCTTGCCGCCACGTTCTCGTGACCTTTTTCGGCTTCCGCGAGATCGCCGAGCAGCCTGCGGACGCCGACATCCTGGGTTCGCTCGGCCGCCTTGACATAGAAGCGCTCCGCTTCGAACTCCATCGTCGCGGCTTCCCTGCGCATGGCCTCCAGCGACAGGTTCTTGGTCAGCCAAATGGGGCGGCGGCGCAAAAATCCCCGCACATTATCCCTTCGGATGGGGGGTAAGTTTTTGCCGAAGCGCTGCTCGTACATTTCCAGCAGCATGTGGCGATGGCCTTTTTCCTCTTCCGCCATTTCCTCGAATATCTTGGCCGATTCCGGATAACGTTCCGCGAGATCTTCCGCGAAGCTCATGTAGATGCGGCTGTCCTCCTCTTCCGCGGAGATCGCGACCGCCAGCACTTCGCGCTCGGTCAAATCGGCGAAATTCTTCATCAGAGGGCATTCCTGAATTACGATTTAGAATAGTTCTAAATATATAGGGGCTTGATTGGGCGGGGTCAAATCGATCGCGCGGGGACGCAAAAGCGCCCCGCCCCTTCGCGTCATTAGCGATTTCGCATTTGGAGCCGTTGCGGCCGACGCCCGCGGATCGCGGGCCCATTGTCAGGCTGCGCGTTCTGCCGCCCGCTTGAAGAATTGCAGCAGCAAGCGGGTAACCTCTTCCGGCTGCTCCTGCTGCACCCAGTGGCCGGCGCCCTCGACCAGATGACAGCCGATCATCTGGGTGCATGCGCTTGACTGCATCGCCTCGAAGACGCCGGGGCGCTGATAGGTGCCCCAATCCTGTCTGCCCGAGATGAAGCAAGAGGGAACGTCGATGGTGCGGCCCGAAAATGTTTCGAGCTCGCTCGTGAGTGCACCCGAGGTACCGCAGCGATACCATTGCAGCCCGCCCTGGAATCCGGCGCGGGCATATTCGGCGCTGTAGAAGGTGAGCTCGTTGTCGGGCAGCCATTTGTTGGCTGCGATTGCGGCCGCCGATGGCATCTCTTCCGCCACCGTTTGGGCCATGTTCCTCGCAAAATCCATCACATAATAGGTCGGCAATTTTGCCAACTCGCTCGCGGTCCACGATTTCAAAGGATAGGGCCGATTGCATTTCCAGTCCGCGCTCTTGTGATGATAATAGGCGCGCAGGAAATCATGCACGCCTTGCGGCGCGTGGTGCATGTCGGCATTGGCTTGCCGCGTCGAGTAGTACCATTGGTAATGCTTGCGCGGACGCGGCAGCGCCGCAAGCTCACGATGCACGGGATCATCGGCCTTCGGCCTCGGCGGCGCATCTGCGGTATCGAACGGCAGCGGCGGTGGTCCGGCGAACGGCGCGCTCATCAGTGCGACCGATCGAAACACGTCGGGCCGCACCAACGCACACCAGGCGGCAACAAAGCTGCCGAAATCATGCCCGACGATGGCGTCGACCGAGCGATAGCCAAACGCCGACACCAGGCCGAGCGCGTCGCGCACCAGATTGAGCAGCCGGAACGATGCAAGCTCGCCGTCATAGCTTGCGTCCCAGCCGGTGGTGCGGCCATAGCCGCGCTGGTCCGGTGCGATCACGTGGTAGCCGGCTTCCGCCAGCGCCGGCATCACCTTGCGCCAGCTGTAAGCAAGCTCGGGAAAGCCGTGCAGCAGCAGCACGCAAGGCCGGCCGCCTGTTTCATGGCCGGCTTCCAGCACATGCACGCGCAGCCCGTTGATGTGGAGCGGATGCCGGAGGGAAGCGGGATGGCGGGGAGGGCGGTCATGGCATTTCCTCATCGTGGCCGGGCTTGTCCCGGCCATCCACGTCTTTGATACCGATGCGTTGTAAGGACGGGGATGCCAAGCACAATGGGCCTGTGCTCGGGCCGGCGCAGCCGGACCCGAGTGCCGGGCATGATAGGCTAAATAATCAAACATAGTCGTCCCCGCGAAAGCGAGGCCCCATAGCACCGGCTTGAATTTTTGAAACGAGCTGGAGCCCCAGCTGCGCACAACCACGAACATTTGTGGTTTTGGGTCCCGGCTCAAGGCCGGGACGACACCAGTTTTCTTGATGCTGCTGCTTACAGCCGCTCCACGATCGTGACATTGGCCATGCCGCCGCCTTCGCACATGGTCTGCAGGCCGTAGCGCTTGTTGCGCTGCTTGAGCGCGTTGACCAGCGTAGTCATCAGCTTGGTGCCGGAGCCGCCGAGCGGATGGCCGAGCGCGATGGCGCCGCCATTGACGTTGAGTTTTGCGGGGTCCGCGCCTGATGTCTTCAGCCATGCCGTCGGCACCGAGGCAAAGGCCTCGTTGACCTCGAACAGGTCGATGTCGTCGATCAGCATGCCGGCCTTCTTCAGCGCGCGCTCGGTCGCATGCAGCGGCGCGTCCAGCATGATCACGGGATCGCCGCCCATCATGGTCATGTGGTGAATCCGCGCCATCGGCTTGACGCCGAGCGACTTGAGGCCCTTTTCGTTGACCACCATCACGCCGGAGGCGCCGTCGCAAATCTGGCTGGCGCTGGCGGCGGTGAGCTTGCCGTTTTCCGCGATCAGCTTGACGTTTCTGATGCCGTCGAGGCTGACGTCGAAGCGGATGCCCTCGTCGATATTGTGGGTGTCGGTCGAGCCATCGGCGCGGGTGATCTGCAGCGGAATGATCTCGTCCTTGAATTTGCCGCCCTGGGTCGCCGCGATGGCGCGCTGGTGGCTGTTATAGGAAAACTCGTCGAGTTCGTCCTTCGACAGACCGTATTTTTCCGCCATCATCTCGGCGCCGGTGAATTGGCTGAACACGATGTTCGGATAGCGTTTTTCGATGTTCGGGCTCTTGTAGTGACCGAAACCGTTCTTGGCCGGCAATTGTGAGGCAAGCCCCATCGGCACCCGCGTCATCGATTCGACGCCGGCGGCGATGACGCAGTCCATGCTGCCGGACATCACGGCTTGTGCCGCGAAATGCAGCGCCTGCTGCGAAGAGCCGCACTGCCGGTCGATCGAGGTGCCGGGCACGGTTTCGGGAAGTCTTGAGGCCATGATGGCGTTGCGGGCGATGTTGTTGGATTGCTCGCCGGCCTGCATCACGCAGCCCATGATCACGTCTTCGATCTGGTCGGGTGCAGCGCCGGAACGCTCGATCAGCGAATCCAGCACGGCAGCGGCGAGGTCCGCCGGATGCCAGCCGGCGAGGCGGCCTCCCTTGCGGCCGCCGGCGGTGCGTGCGGCGGCGACGATATAAGCCTCGGCCATGACTGCTCTCCCTGATGGTGATGGTAGGTGTTTGAATGACAGGTGCGGATTTAAGGGACGCGGCGGGATTTAGTCAATCGATCAATTAACTCTTGAGGTATGCGCCCGCATCGGGTTATCTGCGCCCCGGAATTCCCGGCAAGGCAGGTCATGGGATCAGAATTGAATACCAGCGTACCGTCGCGGCCTCAGGCTGCGAGAAATACCACCGCCGAGAAGCTCTTGGTCGCGGCGAGCGAACTGATGATCGAGCGCTCCTCGATCGAGGTGTCGCTGAGCGACATCGCGCAGAAGTCCGGCGTCAACGCCGCGCTGGTGAAATATCACTTCGGCAACAAGGACGGCCTGCTGCTGGCGCTACTGGCGCGGGATGCCGCGACCGAGGTGGCGCATTTGGAATATTTGCTGGCGCAGCCGATCACACCGACCGCGAAGCTCAAACTGCACATCGCGGGCATCATCAGGGCGTATCACCAATTCCCCTATATGAACCGGCTGATCCACTATCTCCTGCATGAGAGCAGCGCGGAAGCGGCCGACGAGGTCTCGAAATTCTTTGTCGCACCATTACTGGATTTTCATCGCCGCCTGCTCGCCGAAGGCATCAGCTGCGGCGAATTCCGCGACATCGATCCGGTGTTGTTCTACACCAGCCTGATCGGCGCCTGCGACCATCTGTTTTTCGGCCGCCACGCAATGTCGCGCGCGAGCGGTGTTGGGCCGGTCACCGAGGAAGTCTGCCGCCAATACATCAAGCATATGGAAGCGCTGATTTGCGCCGGCATGCTCACCAAGAACACGGAAAGGGTCGCCACGGCCGCCGAATGACGATCGCTCTGCCTTGACGACTAACAAAAACTGGAAACGCCCAGGGAAAGGTTCTTATCTGATGCAGTTGAAAGACGTTGCTGTTCTCATCACCGGCGGTGGCTCCGGTCTCGGCGCCGCCACCGCGCGGGCGATGGCCGCCAAGGGCGCGAAGATCGCCGTGCTCGATCAGAGCAAGGAGAATGCCGAGAAAGTCGCGGCCGAAGTGAAAGGCGTCGCGCTCCACGCCGACGTCACCGACGAGGAGCAGGTCAAGGCGGGGCTGGGCAAGGCCGAAGCGGCCCACGGCATTGCGCGGGTGCTGATGAACTGCGCCGGCATCGGCGGCTCGCAGCGCATCGTCGGCAAGGACGGCGTCTATCCGCTGGCGAAATTCGCGCGCGTCATCAACGTCAACCTGATCGGCACCTTCAACTGCTTGCGGCTGTTCGCCGAGCGCCTCGTCACCGCGGAGCCGATCGGCGAAGAGCGCGGCGTCATCATCAACACCGCAAGCGTCGCGGCCTATGAGGGCCAGATTGGCCAGATCGCCTACTCGGCGTCGAAGGGCGGCGTGGTCGGTCTCACGCTGCCGGCGGCGCGCGATCTCGCCAGCCAGAAAATCCGCGTCAACACCATCGCGCCCGGACTGTTCCTGACGCCGCTGCTGATGGGATTGAACGAGGAAGCGCGCAAGAGCCTCGGCGCACAGGTGCCGCATCCGGCGCGGCTCGGCGATGCTTCCGAATACGGCAACCTCGCCGTCCACATCGTCGAGAATCCGATGCTGAACGGCGAAACCATCCGCCTGGACGGCGCCATCCGCATGGCGCCGCGGTAGTACACGTTCTTTCGTCGTCCCCGCGAAAGCGGGGAACCCATACTCCGCAGCGGTTCTTGGGTCCAGATGACCGATGCCGTCCGTAACGACAAAGGCCTGTGGTTATGGGTCCCCGCTTTCGCGGGGACGACGCAGTAAAAAATTCCCAACACAACCCGAGTAACACGCCATGAATTTTGATTTCTCCGACGAACAAAAACAGCTCCGCGACGAGGCGCGAAAATTCCTCACCGAAAAATGCCCGCCCAAGGCGGTGCGCACGGTGCTCGACGGCAAGCAGCCGTACGACCGCGAATTGTGGAACGGCCTCGCCGGCATGGGCTTTCTCGGCGTCGCCATCCCGGAAGCCTACGGCGGCGCAGGTGCGGGGCATCTTGAGCTCTGCGTGATCGCCGAGGAAATGGGCCGCGCGCTGGCGCCGGTGCCGTTTTCCTCCACCGTCTACCTGGCGGCGGAAGCGCTTCTGCTCGCCGGCAGCGATGCGCAGAAGCAGAAATGGCTGCCGCTGATCGCATCGGGCGAGGCGATCGGCACGCTGGCACTGTTCGAAGGCAAGGGCAATCCGTCGCCGCAAGCAATAAAACTCTCGGCCTCCGGCGGCAGCCTCAATGGCGTGAAGAAGCCGGTGCCTGACGGCGCGATGGCCGATTTTGCAATTGTCGCTGCGCGCACCGGATCGAGCGGGCGCGAAACCGATATCTCGCTGTTCTTGGTGGACATGAAGGCCGAGGGCGTCGAGGCCAAGTCGCTGACCAATGTCGATCCATCGCGAGGGCAAGCCGAACTCACCTTCAAAAATTGCAAGGCCGAGCCGCTCGGCCGCGCCAATGAGGGCTGGAGCATTGTCTCGCAGGTGCTCGACCGCGCCGCGGTGCTGATGGCGTTCGAGCAGGTCGGCGGCGCCGACCGCGCGCTGGAAATGGGCCGCGCCTACGCGCTCGATCGTATCGCCTTCGGCCGGCCGATCGGCTCGTTCCAGGCGGTGAAACATATGCTTGCCGACATGTATGTCTCGGCGACGCTGGCGCGTTCGAATTGCTACTACGGCGCCTGGGCGCTCTCGACCAATGCGTCGGAACTGCCGGAGGCCGCGGCCGCCGCGCGGATCAGCGCGACCCAGGCGTTCCAGCATTGCGCCAAGAACAACATCCAGGTCCATGGCGGCATGGGTTTTACCTGGGAATTCGACTGCCACATGTATTACCGGCGCTCGAACGCGACGGCGCTGGCGCTCGGCAGTCTCTCTTATTGGGAAGATGCGCTGATCGACCGCATGCGCAAGCGGAATGCGGCGTAGGGTCATGCCGGGGCGCGCGAAGCGCGAACCCGGAATCTCGATGTAACAAACTTCTGGATTCCGGATCGATCCGCGAGACGCCGATCGTCCGGAATGACGAGCAAGGACAACGCGAATGAACTTCGACGACACCCTGCAGGAAGCCGCGTTCCGCGCCGAGGCCAAAGTCTGGATCGCCGCCAACGCGCCGAAACAATATGAAGACGAGCTGAAGAAGGCTTCGCTCGGCCGCACCCAGCTCAAGGGCGCCAATATCCTCGACGTGGCAAAAGCCTGGCAGAAGAAGAAGGCGGAAGCCGGCTGGGCCTGCCTGCACTGGCCGAAGGAATATGGCGGCCGCGGCGCGAGCCCGATCGAGCGCGTGATCTGGCAGCAGGAGGAGGGGGCTTTCGGAAAACTCAGCGCAATGTTCATCATCGGCCATGGCATGTGCGGCCCGACCATGATGGCCTATGCCGGCGAGGAGCAGAAACGAAACTACCTGCCGCCGCTCGCGTCAGGCGAAAAGATCTGGTGCCAGCTGTTTTCCGAGCCCGCCGGGGGATCGGATGTCGCGGGCCTGCGCACGCGCGCGGAGCGAAAAGGCGACGACTGGATCATCAACGGCCAGAAGATCTGGACCTCGGGCGCGCATTATTCCGACTACGGCATTCTTCTGACCCGCACCGATCCCAATGTGCCCAAGCACAAGGGGCTCACCATGTTCTTCCTGGACATGAAAAGCCCGGGCGTTGAGATCAAGCCGATCAAGCAGGCCAACGGTCAATCCGAATTCAACGAAGTGTATTTTACGGATGTAAGAATACCCGATGCGCAGCGTCTAGGAGCCGTCAATGACGGCTGGAACGTGTCGCTGACCACGCTGATGAACGAGCGCATGTCGATCGGCGCCGGTGTTTCCACCGGTTTTCCGGAGTTGTTCGAGTTCTGCAACAATCTGATGCTGGAAGATGGCCCCGCGATCGACGACCGCGGCGTGCGATCGAAACTCGCCAACTGGGCGGTGAAGGCGAGCGGGTTGAAATACACCAGCATGCGCGCGATCTCGGCGCTGTCGAAGGGCGAGCGTCCGGGACCGGAGAATTCGATCGGCAAGCTGGTGGCGGGTTCGATGGTCCAGGATGTCGCAGCCTACGCGCTCGACCTGCAGGGCGCGGCCGGGGTGTTGAGCGGACCGGAGGATGCCGAAGCCGCCGGAAAATTCCAGGCGATGCTGTTGCGCGCGCCGGGAACGCGGGTCGAAGGCGGCACCGACGAGATCATGCGCAACATCATCGCCGAGCGCGTGCTGGGCCTGCCCGGCGATATCCGGGTCGACAAGGAAGTTCCGTTCAACGAGATACCGACCGGGGGAAGAGGATAAGACGCGACCTCATCCTGAGGAGCCGCGCGACGCGCGGCGTCTCGAAGGATGGGCCTCATGGTTCGAGAGGGCGCAAGCGCGCCTCCTCACCATGAGGGGAAAGGCCGAGATAACATTTCAAGCTCAAAGGTAATCCGCCATGAATTTCGACGACACCCCGCAAGAAGCCGCGTTCCGCGCCGAGGCCCGCAACTGGATCGAGGCCAATGCGCCGAAGCAATTCGAGGCGGAGCTCTCAAAATCCTCGCTCGGTCGTATCAGGCTGCAGAAGGAAGAAATCGTCGAGGTCGGCAAGGCCTGGCAGAAAAAGAAGGCCGAAGCCGGCTGGGCCTGTCTGCACTGGCCCAAGGAATATGGCGGGCGCGGCGCCACCCCGATCGAGCGGGTGATCTGGCAACAGGAAGAAGGCGTCTATGGCAAGCTGACGCAGCCGTTCCAGATCGGCGAGGGCATGTGCGGGCCGACGGTGATGGCCTATGGCTCTGAGGAGCACAAACGCCATTATCTGCCGAAGCTCGCCTCCGGCGAACAGATCTGGTGCCAGCTTTTTTCGGAGCCCGCCGGCGGTTCCGACGTCGCCGGCCTGCGCACGCGCGCCGAGAAGAAGGGCGACGACTGGATCGTCAACGGCCAGAAGATCTGGACCTCGGGCGCGCATTATTCGGACTACGGCCTCCTGATTACGCGGACCGACCCCAATGTGCCCAAGCACAAGGGCCTGACGATGTTCTTTCTCGACATGAAGAGCCCGGGCGTCGAAGTGCGGCCGATCAAGCAGGCCAACGGCATGCAGGAGTTCAACGAGGTCTATTTCACGGACGTCGTCATTCCCGATCATCAGCGTCTCGGCGCCGTCGGCGACGGCTGGAACGTGTCGCTGACCACGCTGATGAACGAGCGGATGTCGATCGGCGCGCGGCTTGCGACCGGCTTTCCCGAGATATTCGAGTTCTGCTCCAATCTGATGACGGACGACGGGCTCGCCATCGACGATCGCGCCACGCGATCGAAACTCGCCAACTGGGCGGTGAAGGCAAGCGGACTGAAATATACCAGTTACCGCGCGGTCTCGGCGCTGTCCAAGGGCGAACGGCCGGGGCCGGAAAACTCGATCGGCAAACTGGTGGCAGGCTCAATGCTGCAGGACATCGCGATGTATGCGATGGACCTTGAAGGCGCGGCCGGCGTCTTCACCGGCGATGCGGAGGAAGAGGCGCGCGGCCAGTTCCAGCAGATGCTGCTGGGTTCGCCATCGATGCGGATCGCCGGCGGCACCGATGAAATCCTCCGCAACATCATCGCCGAGCGTGTGCTGGGACTGCCCGGCGACATCCGGGTCGACAAGGATGTGCCGTTCAACAAGATCCCGACCAAGGGGCGATGAACATGGATGCTCCCGTAAAGGCGCATTACGCGACCGAGGATCGCATCGGCGTGCTCGAAGAGCT